>Ga0302321_100002986_pt1 | contig 14508 bp, 10 predicted proteins | sample Fen_T0_1_FD_202505 | JGI IMG/M metagenome (GOLD analysis project Ga0302321, IMG submission 202505) | Peat permafrost microbial communities from Stordalen Mire near Abisko, Sweden - Fen_T0_1 | ecosystem: Environmental > Terrestrial > Soil > Wetlands > Permafrost | place: Sweden: Abisko...
CGACCTCAGTCATACGATGGACGAAATCATTCTGGCGCACGGACTGCTCGATCTCAGCCAGCATGGCGGCCGCGCCGGCCACATCTCTCCGGGCCAGTTTCAGGCGGGCCAGGAACAATTCGCTGAGTATGAATCTGTCAATCGCGGGATCGTATTGCCGCGCCAGTTGAAGGCTCCGTTGGGCGTACTGCTCGCTATCCTCCAGATCGTTCCACGCGTAGAAGATGCGGGCCAGGCCTAGATAGGTGCGGTAATCCACCGGTCGCGGCTGATCACCGAGCAGTTGCAGAACACGCCGATAGGTTTCGGCCGCCTGATAGAGCCGGTTGTCCAGTTCCTGCGTCTCCCCCAGGCAGGTTGAAGCCAGAGTGATGTCGACAGTACTCCTGGACGCCTTGGCGATGGATAAGGCTTCAGTAAAGGCCCGACTGGCCGCAGCACGTTCCCCGCGGGCCAGGTAGGCCATCCCTACCGTCCAGTTCGCCCTGCAGCGGCAAGACAGGTTGTCGGGATGCAGGTACTCCAGGGCGCGGCGCGCCTGGGTGATCACGACTTCCGGCTGGTACCGGACGCCCGCCAACGTGGCCCTGGCTGCGGCAATCTGTCCAACAAGGTCACGTGTCCTGCCATCCAGCTCAGTACCTTGCAAGGCGTCTTCCGCAGCCTGCAAGTTCGCCTCCACACCGGTGGACTGGCCGGCCGCCAGCGACAACATGGCCGACCTCACCCGCAACGAGGGCCTCGCATCCAGCACGGTGATCGGGAGTGCCTCCAACCAGCGGAGGACGGAGACCACTCCACGAAAGTGCAGGGCCAGGCCCATTCCGTCTATCAGTCCTTCCGCACGTTCAATCTCATTGGCGGCTCCCGCGTGCTGGAAGGCTTCGACGTCCAGGCCATGATCTTCGTACCAGCGGCTGGCGCGGCTGTGCAGTTCGGCCACGCCCATCCCGTCGTCTCCGGCAGACGAGGCGGCGCCCTGTTGCAGCCGCTGCCGCAGCAGTTCGGCAAAGAGGTGGTGATAGCGGTACCAGCGCCGCTCGTTGTCCAGGGGGACGACGAAAAGGTTGGCCCGCTCGAGATACTCCAGGGTCTCCTGGCCGGAGGTCGGGGCGTCGAGCAGCACCGCATCACAGAGCTCGCCACAGAGGCGGTCGAGGATGGACGTTCGCAGCAGGAAGGCCTGGATGGATCCGGGCTGCTGCTGGAGGACCTCTTCGAGCAGGTAGTCGAGCACGAAGTGGTGGCTGCCGGCGAACGACGCGATGAAGCCGCCGACATCCTCACGGCCCTGCAGGGAGATCGCGGCCAGCTGCAGGCCCGCGATCCAGCCCTCGGTCCGGGCTTCGAGCGCGCCGATCTCTTCGGTTGAAAGGCCGAGGTCCATCACCTCGTTGAGAAACCCGCCGGCCTCGTCCGGCGTGAAGCGCAGGTCGGCGGCGCGCAGCTCGGTCAACTGGCCTCGGGCGCGCATTCGGGCGAGGGGCAGGGCGGGGTCCTCGCGGGTGGCGATGACCAGGTGCATCTGGGGCGGCAGGTGCCCGACCAGGAAGGCCAGCGCATCGTCCACCGGCCTGGCGTCGAGGACGTGGTAGTCGTCGAGAACGAGCACGACATTGCCCGGGTTGGCGCTGACGTCGTTGAGCAGGGCCGTAAGCGTCGGTTCGGGCGATGGGGGTTGTGGCGACTGGAGCATGGTCAACGCGCCATCCCCAATCCCGGGCGCAACCGTCTGCAGCGCCGCGATCAGGTAGGTCAGGAAGTTGCTGGGGTCGCCGTCGCCTTGATCGAGCGACAGCCACGCCGCCGGTCGCCCGCAGCCCGCGAGCCATTCACTGATCAGAGTGGTCTTGCCAAAGCCGGCAGGAGCGGAGACGAGGGTCAGCTTGTGGCCGGCGGCGAGGCCTTCGTTAAGCCGCTCGACCAGTCGCGCACGGAGGACCACTCTTCGCCGCGACGGTGGAATGTAGAGCTTGGTGGCCAGGATCGGCGCAGGCACGGATCAACTATAAGACGCAGGTCCCGGTGATTACCGTCTCCTGTGCGAGGCCGGGCGGGGCGCGATGGCGTGGACCCCGCCGCCGGAGCTCATCTCCGCCGCGCCCCGAATTGAACCTCGTTGGGGAAGGCTACCGGACGGTCACCTTGAGGGTGTAAGTCCACTCGCCGGACGTTCCGCCGACCCACGGCTGGCCGTAGCGCAGCACGACGGTGCTCGTGCCCTTGGCGATCGCCTTGAGGGTGATCGAGTCGGTCCCGGCGGCGCCGACGAGCGACGGGCTGGCACTCGCCGGTGCGCCGAAGCTCTTGCCGGCAAGGCTCACCGCGGCGGTGTCCGAGATCTCCGGCTCCTGCCAGGAAAACCCGGTCGTCGGGTTCGAGCAGAGCGTCACCTTGACCTGGTCGCCGACGGCCACCTCAGTCGTCTGGGTAATGCTCTTCTGGGCGCCGAACTGGTCGCAACTGGCGCCCATCTCGGCAGCCTTGGCCGCGGCGGACGTGCAGCCTACGGCGACCAGCCCGACGACGAGCAGTCCCAGCAGTGGTCGACGCGCTCCCGCGATCCTGTTGTTAGTCATAGCCACGTTTCTCCTCTGGTTGACCAGCAGCCGGGGCGCTGCCCCTGGTCGATCTCTCGCTTAGACACGGCCTAGACGAGAGAATGCTCAGATCGGTTCCCGCGAGGGTGCGGCGCGGGCGTCCGGACGAGGAGGAACGGCGGGGTCGAACTTGAGCAGGCCTGCGACCGAGCCGATGTCGCTGTGGCGCACGGCCCAGAGCAGTCACCCTCCCTGATCTAGCCAGTCCTGATGCCGTCACCCAAGTAACGGTCTCGCAGGCGGGTGCGGGCGAGCAGGGAGCAGAGCCGGGTCTTGGACCGGTAGACCCTGCCGTTCTCCCCACGTTGAACTGCTCGCTCCCCACCCATATGGGCTGGGCCGCTCGGCTCTCGACGGTCCCGACTAGGCCGACCATACCTCCCGAGGATGTGGGAGGCCCTGACGCGCGGTCCCAATCTCGGTCGCTTGGATCGCGCCGAGCCACTGGCGAAACCGGCCCACAGATACGCACAACCCCCAAAGGGAGGTCGTTCTGTGAAGAAACTCATCGTGGCCGTGCTGTTGGTGGTGGCGCTTGCCGCAAGCGCCACGGCGGTGTATGCAGGGTCTGGCGATAAGGACCACCACAAGTACACGGCAATCTCGGTCACGAACCCCAACAATCCCGCGCAAGTGTCGAACAAGCTGGTCCGCGAGGAGTCGCCGTTCAAGGTGTACAAGCAGCACATCACCGCCCTCAACAACTGTGACTGGAAGGGTCTTATGCAGCAGTACCCAGACCAGTACGGACTCCGACAGGGTGGAAAGGGAGCGCTCGTGAAGGGCCGCCTGGCGGCCGCTTCGACATTTGCCGGGTTCGTGAAGCCGCACGCCGTTGGCGGGCTGTGCGGGGGCACGTTCACCGCGGTATCGATGCAGATTACCGATGAGACCGTGGCGGTTTCGTGGGTCTTCAACGCCCCGTTCCTGGCGGTGCCCTACTACGGTGCCGACGCCTACATCACCGACGACGGGTTGATGGTTTCTATGGTCAGCACCTTCGACGGAACTCAACTCCAGTTCAAGCCGTAGCGAGCCGCCTTAGGGGCCGCCTCGACCGAAGCAGCCCGCAACGGGTTGCGTGCTGCTCACCTTGGTCTCACATTGGCAAATTCAAGGCCCCGGCGCCGGAGCAACCGGCCCGGGGCCTGGTTTGTGTCGCTAGGCTGAGCACCGGAAGGATGGAGGGTAGCTAGGCTGTCTGATCAGGGCACGGGGTCGATCGCTTCGCCGGGGCGCCGAGCCCGGTGAGAGAGCGAAGGCGCGAGATCGCGGGGATGCTGGATCCCGGGACGCGGGCTCGCTTCTCGGCCGCGTGGGACTTCCGGGCCTCGCGCGCGAGTCGGTTGGAGGCGGCTTCGGCGTGGAGCTCGGAGATACGAGAGTTGCTCAGCCAGAGTGCTGTCTTGGGGTCCATCGGTTTCTCCTCCGTCGCCGTCCGTAGTCTCGCGATTTCGTTCGGCGTGGTTAGAAAGGTACGGTTAGGAGGGGACACGCCATATCTCTGGTGCGACGCCGATCACGTCTACCGACCGACATTGGTATCCCGGCGAGCGCAACAAAGGGCGATATCTCAAACACCCAAGAAAACATCGCCCCGTCAGTTCGGGGTGGCTGTCGCGCATATATGCGGGGCATCAGGGCATGCGGCGGCGTTCTGATTGACAGTCAAAAGCACGGCGAGACGTTCCGCCACTGGTCCCGCCTACTGGCGATGCCTCCCTAGGTCAAGCCTCAGAGCTACACCTCAGATGCTCACCAGGTGGGCGGTGGCCGACGTCGGTTGCGCGATGAATCTCACAGAACTAGCGCCGGGCCGTCGGCATCTGAGATTCATCAGTTTGGTCGGCGCGAGCATCTGACGATCCTGTCCGACGCGCCGGGCATCTGACACAACGACTGTCGCCGGCGACGCCACTCAGAAAACGAGGCGCTTGACGCCTCGGCGAGGATCGGGCTCGGGCAACCACGGGGAAAGACTGGCGCGCCCGGAGGGATTCGAACCCCCGACCCTCTGATCCGAAGTCCGGTTCCCGTCAGGGTGAGCAGCGGCAGTCGATTCGTGCGTGGAACGGCCATTGCGAGGACGCCGTTTTCGACGATTCCGGGGTGAGTCTGGATCCCGCTCCGGAGAGAGTCTTGATCCCATCGTGTGAACTTGAAAGAGTCCGATGCCCTAGACGGAATCGGCTTCCTTTAGGTGCGACGACTAGAGACCCGATTGTACGCCTCGAGGCTGACGCCTTCGCCGCCAGACGATCAGGCGATCGAGCTTGGCAGGGGCGAATTGAAGTTCATCGTCCCGCTCAGGGAGTCGCCGCGCTCGGTAGGGCTCTGAGCGCGACCGCAATCTGATCCTGCTCTCGACGATCGATTCCGACGGAGCTTGCCTCAGCCCGCCATTGGCCCACAGCGTCGGCTACGTCGGCGATGACGGCCCTCGCCGCCCTTTCACTCAGCCCGAAGAAGGAGCGGACGTCGAGCACATCCCGGGCGTCTGGCGACGCCACCTTGCCGTTGACCGCGGTCGCGTGCTCGCGCATCTCTCGCGCCGGGTTCATGTCGAATGCCGGCGCGAGTCGCCACCCGTCGGCATGCCGGAGGAAGCCATGGTTGCGCAGGTGATCGTCGCGGTTACCCGCGAGCACGTTGAAGGTCATGCGCCGGTAGAGCTGCATGAGGTCCTCGCGGACATGGTCTGGCCCCACGTGGTCGGTGATCGCCTGGACGATGTCGATGTAATCGGCGCCGAGCGTGTCCGTCCGGCCAGTCATGGTCACGGCGGAGGCGTAGAACCTTCTCCCCGTGGGCGTTCGGTCGAAGCGGCGGGTCGCAAACGTGCGCATTGGCCCTACGACGGTGACGAGCTCCGTCTCGGCGACCTCGATTCCGGCCGCCCGCGCCAGGTTGGCGTACACGTGCTCCCAGGCCGCAACGTCACGCCGGTCGGTCTTTGACGGAAACTTGGCGATCCAGAGGCTGCCATCGGGCGCGACATAGTTGGCCTTGGGTCGAGCCCCACCCAGCGACGAGCCGGGCGCAACGAGCAAGGCAATCTGGTCCGATGTGATCGAGTCTGGGTCGTCTTCAAACCGACGAGCCATCGCCTGGAGTTCACGAAGGCGAGTGAACGGCGGAACGGCTGGCTCGCGATCGGCGATGAATGGGCCGTTCACTCCGCGACGGAGCCGCAACGCCCCCATGCGCGTCTCGTCGGCGACTCCGGCCATGAACTCCCAGGCGTCCAGGTCGCGACCCTCGCGACGAACCATGAGGGCCTCGCCCCACTTGTCTGGGGCGGTGTCGGCGAAGATGCCCGGCACGCGCCGGCCCGGCACCATGTACTGGACCTCACTCAAGGGCAGCGCCGGGTCGATGGGGAAGTTGCGGCCGACGTCGTCGAGCCACGAGCGCGCGTACTCGAAGGCGACCGAGAGTATGGCGCCTGGCCAGCGGGTCAGTACGCCTACTGGGCGGGCCTCCCCGAGCTCGGGCGCGTCCAGGACGACGACGAGGTCCTGACGGCTAGAGTTCATCGGCGAGGCCTCGAGACTTGCGGCGGCGCGGGCGGCCCAGTCGTTCGTCGGCGATTGCAGCGCCGGGCTCGTCGTGCTCCGCGATGCGGTCAAGGTCGGACGCGAGCCCAAGGACCTCCAGGTAGCGGGCGAGAACCGCGGCGCTGACAGTAAGGTCGCCGTGCTCGAGGCGCGCGATGGTAGGGCTCGACGCGACCACGCGTGCGGCCATGTCGGCGATGCTGATTCCACGCCGTCGTCTGGCGAGTCGCAGACGCGCACCGAGTTCGGCTGCCTGCCGCTGAGTTGCCGGGAAGACGGCTCGCTTGGTTCTGCTCATACAACATACTATTGGCCATAGACTGCTCTATAGTCAAGAGTATATTCCCTAATGGAAGATTCAGGCCGCGGGCCGTCGAGGAAGGCGACCAATGAATCCGCCGGAATCATGGCGCCGCTTCGAGACGAAGGCGGACCCGGGACGGCAAAACACGCGCTGGCATTGCGTAGTGATTCGGGCTCTGCGCATTGATCCCGTCGACCTGCGATACCTCGTTAGGTCAAGCCTCAGATCTACTTCTCAGATGCTCGCCAGGCGGCCGTGGCTGATGCCGATGGCTTCGTGAATCTCACAGAACTAGCGCGGGGCCGATAGAACCAGCGCGGGGACGTGGGCCTCTGACTTAATCCGTTTCGTCGGGGGCGAGCATCTGACTATCCTGGCTAACGGGCTGGGCATCTGACACTTCGGCTGCCGCCAGCGACGCCACTCAGGGAAACGAGGCGTTTGACGCCTCGGCGACCGATCGGGCTCGGGTAACCTACTGGAAAGAGTGGCGCGCCCGGAGGGATTCGAACCCCCGCCCATCTGATCCGAAGTCCGTTTCCCGTTACGGTGAGCAGCGAGAGTCGATTCGTGCGTGGAACGGCCATCGCGAGGACGCCGTTTTCGTCGATTCCGGGGTGAGTCTGGATCCCGCCCTGGAGAGAGTCTTGATCCCATCGGGGAAACTTGGAAGAATCCGATGCCTTCATTGGCTTCATGTTCTTTCAAATGCCCACGACCGGAAGGCGATCATACGCCTAGATGCGGCCATGCCCCGTCAAGTGGTGTAAATCGACCTCCAGCCTGTGAGCGCAATCAGACGGCAACGCCCTCCTTCAGCAGATCTCCGAGGGTGGTCGCGGGGACACCGCCGATCAGCCGGTGCATCGACGCCTGGGGCAGATAGCGCTTGTTCAGGGTCAACCACTCGTCGTGCTGCTCGACCAGGACGGCCGTGCCCAGGCGAAGCAGCGCCTCGCCGTTTGGGAAGATGCCGACGACGTCATGGCGGCGGGCGAGCTCGCGGTTGACGCGCTCGATCGGATTGCTCGACCAGATCTTGGTCCAGTGCTCGGGCGGACAGGCCAGATACGCGAGGACGTCGTCCTCGGCGGCGGCAAGGATCGCCGCCGCCTTTGGAAAGCTCGTCTCGAGGCGCTCGACGACGGCTCGGAGTTGTGCTCGCGCGGACGGCTCGTCGGGCTGAGCGAAGATCGTCCGGACGAAGGCCGCGACCATCGCCGAGGCGCGCCGCGGGACCTGGGTCAGGATGTCGCGCAGGACGTGAACGCGACACCGCTGCCAGGCCGCGCCGTCGATGAGCTTGACCGCCTCCCGAAGACCCAGGTGGGCGTCGCTGATGACCAGGCGCACGCCGGACAGCCCGCGATCGAGCAACGAACGGACGAAGGCCCGCCAGGACGCACCCGACTCGACCGCGGCAACCGTGCAGCCGAGGACTTCGCGCTCGCCGCGCTCGTTCACCGCGATCGCGACCAGAAGTGCCGCGGGCACGATCCGGTGCGCCTCCCGGACCTTGGCCAGACGAGCGTCAAGCCACAGATACGGGTAGCGGAGGGCACCGAGTGGTCGCTCCCGGAACGCCCGCAGCTCGGTGTCGAGCTCGACGCAAAGCCGGCTCACGGCGCTCTTGCTGATGCCACTCGCTCCCATCGCTCGGACGAGGTCGTCGACCTTGCGAGTCGAGACGCCCTGGACGTAGGCCTCCTGGATGACCGCGACGAGGGCCCGTTCGGCGCGCCGGCGCGGTTCGATGAGCCAGTCCGGGAAGTAGCTGCCGGAGCGGAGCTTGGGAACCGCGAGTTCGAGGCTGCCCAAGCGGCTGTCGAGATCGCGGATCCGGTGGCCGTTGCGCTGACCCAAGCGTTCGGGCGTCCGCTCGTATGGACCTGCCCCGAGACGCTCGGTCACGTCGGCCTCCATGAGTTCCTCGATCGCCCAGCGCAGCGCCTCGCGCAGCACGTCGGGCTCCCCGGAAGTTGTGGCCTGTTCGAGTCTGGTGACGAGTGCGATCCTGTCAGCGGCCATCGTGGCGGTCCTCCCAATTGACGTGGAACATCAACTGGAAGACCACGCGGTGGCCCTCGCCGTCAAGGGCCTCGATTTACACCAGCTCCTGGGACACTACTCTAGATGCCGATTACTCGGCGGCCAGACCAACCGAACGAGCGCTGCCGGAATGCGAGCAGAGGCAGTCGAGTTGTTCGTTCTCAGGTGTGAGATCGCCCCAAGCTGTCGAAAGATTGCGAGGGACGCCCAAGGGTGTGCGCGCCGAAGCCACCATTGCCTAGCCAACTGGCGACCTGTCGTTGACCTTGGCAACTCAACGAACATGGCGGTGCCCTGGCGAGAGGATGAGTCGAGATGACCACCCGAACGCCGCGAGCTCGCGCACCGAGCCGGCCTCGCGACGGGTCGTGCCGGGCCGCTCGAATAGAACCTCACGTCCACGGTTCAGGCCCATGTCGCACCCATGGACTCGAGTGGATCGTGCTGCGTCCAGCGCCGAATCGCGGATTGCCGGTGGAGGGCGAACACGGACCTCCCAAACCTTGACGGCCCGCCGGATCAGGCGCCTGAAGTCTTAACCCCAAAAGCCTTGATGACGCGCGCACTTTCTTCTGGAGTCAGGCCTTCCGCTCGGCCGCCGGCCAGGATGTCCATGTATTCGAAGGCGGCCGCCGCCTCGGCATACTCGATCCGGTCCGCGACTCGCGTCACCGAGCGATCCGATCGCGCCATGACTCCGTGCTTACTCCACAGCACCACCCTGTGGTGCCTGATGCTAGCCACCGTGGCCTCCATCAGAGCGTCTGAGCCTGGCATCTGGAACGGCAGGACGCCTATACCGGTCGGCAGGTTGACGATCGTTTCAGCTTCCCAGCGTAGAAGGCGTGCGTTGAAGAAAGCCTCATCGGCGTAACTCGGGATGTGGCTCAGATAGGTGAGATGGCGCGGCTGGGCGTGGATGATGGCGTGGAAGTTGGTGCCGGTCTCCTTGACCAGCGCCTCGTGGACGGCCAGGTGCGAGTTCCACTCAGTGGTGGGTCGTTCGAAGAGCCGCCCGTGGGCGGTATGCAACACAGCCGAGCGTCCGTCGGCCGAAATGACGGCCGCACCGAGGTTGGCCGCGGGATCGGTTCGGACGTCTCGCAGCCGACGTCCCGAACCTGTGACGATGACGACCCCGCCGGCTAGCGTGGGCACCGAAACGGGGAGCTCGATCGGTTCTTCAATAGGAAAGCGACGCCGGAGTTCGACCGGCCAGCCGACGTAGACGGAGATGTTCCCCGCCGCACCTTCACTGGCGTCGATATCAGCCAGACGCTGCCCCGCCTCACCGATCGAGGCCAGAACCTCTTCCAGCTCTGGGTATGGCTCGGGAAGACTCATTGACTGCCTCAATTCGACTGGTGTGTTCAGCAGGGACGCGGCGGTTGATCTACTCGGCTCCGATGAGGAGCACTTGGGACCCCTAAACGAATCGCCTGGGCCTCTGGTTTCAACGCCGACCGTAGAGCGGGCCAAACGTCTGACAAGCCCGGAAATCGGCACCTTCCAGATCAGCGGTGCCGAGCGAGCTCCACGCGCTCGGCCGATAGACTTGCTCGGCGGGAACGTTGTGCATGTTGACCGGGATACGGAGCATGGCGGCGAGTGTGATCAGGTCGGCGCCAATGTGCCCGTAGCTGATCGCGCCGTGGTTCGCTCCCCAGTTGGCCATGACCGTGTACACGTCGCGGAAGGCCCCGGCACCGGTTACCTCGGGCACGAACCAGTGGGTCGGCCAGGTGGGGTCGGTACGCTCGTCGAGGATCCGATGCACCTCGGGCGGCAGCTCCACCGTCCAGCCCTGAGCGAGCTGGAGCACCGGGCCAACCCCCGCGATCAGGTTAATGCGGCTCATCGTGACCGGCATACCGCCGCGCGAGATGAACTTCGACGAGAACCCACCTCCCCGGAAGTACTCGGTCGAGGCCGGATACCAGGTGGTCGCGTTGAGGCAAGCCTCGACATCGCGCTTTTCGATCTCCCAGAACGGCTTCATTGCCGGCTGACCCGCGATGTCCATCTGGCCGGTGGCGTCGAGCGACGCAGCGCCGCTGTTGATCAGATGGATCACGCCACCCGCGGCGGGGCCGTCGAGGGTGACGCCCGTGACACGCTTGACGGCTCCGGGGCTCCAGTACGTCCGGACGTCCGCGAAGATCTCGGGCCGGTTCGTCAGGACGTAGCTTAGTAGCATCGACGCGCCATTGAGGCTGTCGTTCTCAGTGGCGAACACGTACGGCGCCCGAATTCCATTCCAGTCGAACGACGAATTGAGGATCGCCTCCATGAAGTCGCCGTTGGGGAACTGGTCCGTCCACTGGCGCTGGCCCTGGAACCCGCCCAGTATCGCGTTGTGGCCGAGGGCCTCCTCGCCGTAGCCGAGATCGTCCAGACGCGAGTTACCAGTCAGCAAGTCGCGGCCGATCATGGTCATTTTGACCACGGTCTCCCAGTCGGCGTCTTTCTGCTCGCGGCTGCGCTGGCGGTGGGGCTTGTTCCGGTCCGCGCCCTCGGGGCAGTTCGCCCTCGTCCAGGCGAGCGCCCGGGTGTACTCGGCCTTGTCGTAGATGCCCTCGTTCATCCGGCGAGTCAGTTCGCTCATGTCGACCGTCTCGACGCGCATACCGAGATAGCGCTCGAAGAATGCGTCGTCAACGATCGAGCCGGCTATGCCCATCGAAGTGCCGCCGATGCTCAGGTATGACTTGCCGCGCATGATAGCCACGCCCAGGCCGGCCCTGGCAAAGCGGAGGAGCTTCTCCTCCACGTCAGGCGGGATCGAGGCGTCCGACGCGTCCTGGACGTCGTGCCCGTAGATACCGAACGCCGGCAGTCCCTTCTGCACGTGGGCGGCCAGAACCGCTGCCAGGTATACCGCTCCCGGGCGCTCTGTGCCGTTGAAGCCCCAGATGGCCTTTGGCGTGAGCGGGTCCATGTCCATAGTCTCTGACCCGTAGCACCAGCACGGCGTGACCGTGATCGACACTCCGACGCCCTCGCTCCGGAACATCTCCGCTGCCGCAGCCGCCTCGGCGACGCCGCCGATGCAGTTCGGGGCGATGACGCACTTGACCGGCGTGCCGTCGGGATAGCAGAGCCTGGCGCTCAGCAGGGCGGCCGTGGACCTCGCCATCGCCATCGTCTGGTCTTCGAGCGACTCTCGCACGCCGCGCTGCCTCCCGTCGATGGCCGGCCGAATCCCGATCCTCGGCCAGCTGCCCACGAAGCGCGGTCGACCCTGGCTGGCGACGGTGGATTTCGTGTCGAGGGTCGTCATCGTGTTCTCCTTCGGTCAGGGTCGGCTACTGTGAGGCGCTGGCCAGATACCGCCGGCGGGCGCGTCGGGTCAACTCGGCGGGACGACCCCGATGGTGAGCAGCAGGTTGGCATAGACACGTCCCTCGCCGGTCGCTATGGCAACGGCGACGTCGGGGCCTCCAGCGGCGGCGTAGAACTCGAACCGTCCGAGGGACTCCAGTTCGATCCCAGGCAGCTGCTGTCTGAACTCGGCGAAGATCGCGGGCTCAGGACCCTTCTCGGGCATCATCACGTGCGCGCTCTCGAGAGGGATCGCATTCACAAGGACTTTCAGAACGTCGGTGACGCGGACGAGGTCTGGCGCCAGGTTCAGATAGATTCGTCGGGCCGAGGGGTGGCTCCGCGTCGCCAGAGGGTAGTTGCCGTCGGCTATTAGAACCTGAGCCCCGTGCCCGGCCTCGGCGAGACCACGGAGAATCTCCGGATGAAGCAGTTGGTATTTGAGCACGTGCGCCTCCGAGCCGGGAACGCCACCAATGTCGCCGAGGCCGAGAACTGGAACTGGTCTTACCACCGCATGTCCCGGCTCGAGGAGAGCCCGAAGGAACTCCGTTGTGCACGAGAGTCCCTTCGGGCATCAAGTCTTCAGGACACCTGGGTGTCGAGACTGCGGTTGCGAACGAACTACTGGTAGAGGTCCGCCACGATCTTGGGATCGGTGATGTTGGTCTTGTCGTACCAGTAGAAACCGGTGTCGATCGTTGCGGGTTGGCTAGTGCCCTGGATAGCCTTAACGGCGGCGATCACGCACTGCTGGCCGATGCCGACCGGGTTCTGGGTGATGGCGCCCATCTCGTCGCCGGCGTTGATGCCGTCGATCTGAGCCTTGCCCGAGTCATAGCCGGCGACGAGGACCTTGCCGCCGCCTTTGCCGGCTTCCTTGACGCCCTGAACGGCGCCCTCGGCGCCGCCTTCGTTCGTGCCGAAGATGGCCTTGATGTCCGGGTTGGCCGTGATCATCGCCTTGGCGATGTCAGCCGACTTCTGGATGTCGCCGCCGCCGTACTGGGGGCCGACGATGGTAATGTTGGGATACTTGGCCTTGATCTCGGCCAGGAAGCCGTCACGTCGGCTGGTCGCGGACTGCGCCACCTGGTCCTGAACGATCAGGCCGACCTTGCCGGAGCCACCGATGGCTTCCCCGATCTTGTCGGCGGCGACCGCCCCGGCCTTGGAGTTGTCCGTGGCCACGGTCGTCACCGGAACGAAGGGCTCAACGCCGGAGTCGAAGCCGATGACCGGGATCTTCTGGTCCGCGTACTTCTGAAGGACCGGCTGGTCTGCCTTGCCGTCGAGGGCTGCGAAGCAGAGCGCGTCCGGCTTCTTGGCCAGTTCCTGCTGGAGCAGGGAAATCTGGACGTCAACCTGGGTCTCGTTGTCCGGACCGATAAAGTTGATCGTGACGCCTTCCTTGGTCGCCTCGTCCTGGGCGCCCTTCCTGACCGCCACCCAGAACTGGTGCTGCCAGCCCTTGGAGATGATCGGGATGTACCAAACGGGATGGGCTGCCGCCGCCGGCGTCGCGGCCGGAGCATCTGTCGGAGCCGCCGTCGCGACAGGCGCCGTGGTCGCGGCCGGGGCCGGGGTCGGTGTGGCCGAGCTGCTGCACGCCGCGACGAGAATCGCGACGCTAGCAAGGCCTAGCAAACGCTTGTGCACCATTTGATCTCCTACCTCACTCCTACTGCCATGGTTGCCTCTGCTGGCACGGTACCGGGCCAACAATTAGGCCGAAGTTGGGTGCGCCCGTCACGACTGCCGTCCTCGGCGACGGACGATGTCGAGATAGACGGCGAGGATGACGACTACGCCGGTCGCGACGATCTGCCACTCCTGCGGCACGTTCACCAACTGGAGACCGTCGGCGAGCGTCTTGACGATGAAAGCGCCGATGACGGTGCCGAGGATCGTGCCCACGCCGCCGACGAGCGATGTGCCGCCGATGACAACCGCCGAGATCGCGTCGAGTTCGTAGCCATAACCGAGGGTCGGCTGGGCGGAGCTGACGCGGGCGGCCAGCAAGACGCCGCCCAAGCCCGCAAATAGACCGCCCAACGAGTACACGGCGATCTTCCACTTGACGACGCTGATCCCGGAAAGACGGGCCGCCTCTTCGTTGCTACCGAGCGCATATGCATAGCGACCCAGCGACGTCATGGAGAGAATGAAGCCGGCAAGCGCTGCGGCGCCCAGCATGATGATCGCGATGTTCGGAACTGGGAAAGCCGGGAGAATCGCCCCGACCGTTGAGCCCATGATCATTCCGTGAAGTTCGTCGGTCGGGAAGTAAACAGGCGAAAGACCAGCGATTACGAGTGAGAGACCACGGGCGACGTTGAGCGTCCCGAGCGTCGCAATGAATGGCGGCAGCTTCAACTGCGCGATCAGGACGCCGTTGAGGAATCCCATCACACCGCCCGTCGCGACGCCGATCAATATGCCCACCGGCACGGGCAAACCCCATCTCGCCACGGCGGTGGCACACATGACCGAGGCCATTGTCATGACCGTGCCGATGGAGAGGTCGATGCCGCCGGTCACGATGACGAACGTTTCGCCGAGGGCGAGCACGCCGACGACCGACGTCGCAATGAGGATGTTGTTCAGGTTGTCGAAGTTGAAGAAGAACGGCGACCAGAAGCTGAACAGGATGATCAGCAGGACGAGGGCCCCGAAC
>Ga0302321_100002987_pt1 | contig 14506 bp, 10 predicted proteins | sample Fen_T0_1_FD_202505 | JGI IMG/M metagenome (GOLD analysis project Ga0302321, IMG submission 202505) | Peat permafrost microbial communities from Stordalen Mire near Abisko, Sweden - Fen_T0_1 | ecosystem: Environmental > Terrestrial > Soil > Wetlands > Permafrost | place: Sweden: Abisko...
CAGCAGCAAGCTGGCAGCAGTCTGACCAATAGCATATGTCGGCTGCTCCATCCGCGTGAGTTCAGGCTGGAAGATAGACATCCAGGCGATGCCATCGAAGGCCACCAGCGCGATATCATCGGGGATGCGCAACTCATGCTCTTGAATCGCGCGCAATGCACCGACCGTGAGAAGATTGTTGCCAGTAAATAATGCCGTGGGTGGAACGGGCAGGGCGAGTAGCTCTTTTGTGAGGGCGTACCCGACATGATCTTTGGGCATACCTATACGCACGATATCGGGTAAAAAAGGTAGGTTATGCGCTGCCAATGCCTGGCGGTAGCCTGTCATACGCTCACGACCAGTCGTCGTCGTTGAGATACCAAGTACAGCGCCAATACGTTGATGCCCATCTTTGATCAGGTGATCGATCAGCGTGTAAGCTCCTTGCACATTGTCCACCGTCACCGAGTCCACCGCTACATCCAATATTTTGCGATCAATGACCACCACGGGTACTTGTGTCTCGATCAACTTCTTACAGGGATCATCTTGTTCAAGGGAGGGGGAGATAATAACGCCGGCTACGCGCTCCGCTCGCATCAAATCGATATAGAGCTTCTCCTTCTCAACATCCTCATCAGTATTGCAGAGAAAGACTGCAAAATGATGCTGATAGGCCATATCTTCGACCGCACGCACTAATGCAATAAAGAAAGGGTTTTGGATATCAGAGATAATGAGGCCAATGATATGCGAACGCTGCACACGCAGGCTACGGGCGACACGATTGGGCTGGTAGCCAAGCTCTTCCATCGCCGCCAGAACCCGCGTCCGTACATCCGGTCGTACACCAGCATGATTTGAGATGACACGTGAGACCGTTGCGCTCGACACACCAACGTGCTGAGCAACGTCCTTGATCTTGATCGTCATCGGCCCCTCCATTGCGAGCTGAAATCGATTACAATCAAGTGTAATCGATTTCAGTTTGCCTGTCAAGTGCTAAAAACTAGAAAAAGTCAATTTTAACTATAATGAAGAGAGCTGTTATCTGAAAATGGTTGGTAGCCTAAAATATCTGTACCAAGGGACAGACCTTTTTCGACAGAAAGATGGTATCCTCAAAACCGGGGATTGTGTACGTATTGATCATCTTGTTTGCTTGCCTGGCTCTTGTCTTGCTTCTATTTGAATAGTATAATTCGTTGTACTCTGGTAATTGTTAATCAATGTACCATATGATGTGCTTGCATCGCGCAATCCTGCAGCAGACAAACAACCAATGAAAAGAGAAATAGAGCGTGCAAAAGTCAAAACAAGAAGACCTGGTCAAAGAAAGCATCACAGAAGATACAAATAGCGAAACGGTTGAGATCGAGCAGGATGATACTTCCAGACAGCCGCGCTCACCCTGGTTTTACGTCATCTGGGCTATCGTCATCCTGTGCATCATCGGTTTTGCCATCTTTGGAGTTACAACCTTGATGCATATTCCACCCACTATAGAGAAAGATACCGGCTTCGTCCCCGTGCTTCAAGCCCTGTTGTAGGCGCTTATTGATCAAAAATCGCTAAAGAGACGTTTATAGACATGCACTCTGCTTTGACTCATGGTTGTAATACACCAGAAACATAGAAGTGACACGGAATATTGAAACCGAACGTGTAGATAATATTCCACTGTTATATCCCAGATGAGGAGGAGATGCATGATCTTAGTAACAGGTGTCACAGGAAAGGCGGGCGGTGATGTGGCCCGTGTGTTAATGGGTGCTGGTCAGGAAGTTCGTGGATTAATTCGTCGTGCTGACCAACAAGCTACCCTGCCAGAGGGCGTAGAAGGAGTCATTGGTGATCTCAATCAGCCAGAGACACTCTCAGCCGCCCTTGCAGGTGTACGGGGAGTCTTCCTGCTCAGTGGATACCAGGACATGGCTAGGCTCCTGGCTGAGATTCGTCGCGCTGGGGTGGAGCGCGTTGTGCTATTATCGGGCAGTTCGGCTCTCGTCGGCGACATGAACAATGCCGTCACCCGCTACATGGTCCGCTCCGAAACTGCCGTACAGGAGTCTGGCGTGCCCTGGACGATCTTGCAACCCAATAGCCTTATGTCCAACACGTTCAGATGGTTGCCTCAGCTTCGCGCGGGGAATGTTGTGCGTCTCCCATTTCCCAACGTCCGCGTGGCGGCTATCGACCCCTCCGACATTGGGGCGGTAGTGGCGCACGTCCTGTTGTCGGAAGAGCATGAAGGCCGTAGCTACCGCTTGAGCGGCCCGCAGTCGCTCCTGCCTGCAGATCAGGTACGCATCCTTGCGCAGGTTCTAGGCAGAGAACTGCACTTCGAGGGCCTCTCGGATGCAGAGGCAAGGGTGGAAATGAGCGCCACGATGCCAACTGAATACGTCGATGCGTTTTTCAGCTTCTTTGCCGATGGCAGACTAGACGAATCGCAGGTTCTCTCCACTGTGCAGGAAATCACCGGAAAACAACCCCGCACATTTGAGCAGTGGGCGGTTGCGCATGCTGATGCCTTCTAGATAGCTTTATTTCGGTCTGTCATCGTGTTTGAAGAACTGGCCTCTGATGTTGTTATATAGAGGTAGTAAACACGAAAAATAGTACTGGAAGGTGGCTTTTATGGCTGTATCGCATTCCTGGTGGCAGACCGGGGTTATTTATCAAGCGTATCCACGCAGCTTTATGGATAGCAATGGCGATGGTGTGGGGGATCTGCAGGGGATTATTGGGAAACTGGATTACCTGCGCTGGCTGGGGGTAGATGCACTCTGGCTCTCGCCGATCAATCCTTCGCCCATGGCTGATTTTGGTTATGATGTCTCTAATTATGTTGATATTCATCCTCTCTTTGGGACGCTCGCCGACTTCGATACGCTGGTGCGCGAGTCGCATGCCCGCAACTTGAAACTGATTCTGGACTTTGTACCCAATCATACCTCCGACGAGCATGCCTGGTTTCAGGAGTCGCGCTCAAGCCGCGAGAGTGAGAAGCGCGACTGGTATATCTGGCATGATCCCGCGCCCGATGGCGGCCCGCCCAATAACTGGATAAGCTACTTTGGCGGCTCGGCATGGGAGTTTGATGTGCCAACGGGCCAGTATTACCTGCATCTCTTCGATGTCAAGCAGCCCGATCTCAACTGGCGCAATCCGCAAGTGCGTGCGGTCATGTATGACGCCCTGCGTTTCTGGCTTGATCGTGGCGTCGATGGTTTCCGCGTCGATGTTATCTCGATGATGATCAAGGACGACCAGTTCCGTGATAACCCGCCGAATCCAGACTGGAAGCCGGGCGATAATCCTGATTATTCGCAGCAGCGTCTCTACACCGATGATCGGCCAGAGGTGCATGACCTTATTCGTGAGATGCGTGCAGTCGTCGATAGCTATCCCGACCGCGTCATGATCGGTGAGATCTATCTGCCCGTGTCGCAACTGGTGCAATATTATGGTCCTACCCTCGACGAGGCGCACTTACCCTTCAACTTCCAGTTCGTTCTGCTGCCGCAATGGAACGCACAGATCTTACGCGAGACGGTGGATGCCTATGAAAAAGAGATTCCAGAGGGTGCGTGGCCGAACTGGGTGCTTGGCAATCATGATAGGTCGCGCATCACAACACGTGTGGGGCGCGAGCAAGCACGAATTGCACAGATGCTTCTGCTTACCTTGCGTGGAACCCCAACCTGCTACTACGGCGACGAGATCGCCATGCTGGACGTGAAGATTCCGCTTGAACTCATCCAAGATCCACGTGGCAAAAACAACGGACCCGCTTATAGCCGAGACCCACAGCGTACACCGATGCAGTGGGATACAAGTGTGCATGCAGGTTTCTGCGCGACCGGGGTCGAACCCTGGCTGCCTGTTGCCGACGACTACCGCAGCTACAATGTGGCGAGCGAGCAAAACGATCCACACTCAGATCTCATGCTGGTGCGCTCGTTGCTGGCTTTACGCAAAGCCGCGCCTGCTCTGCAGCTTGGCACATATCAGGCCGTCGACCACGTTTCTTCCGACTGCTTTGTCTACCTGCGCCAGTATGCGGATCAACGTTACCTGATCGCTCTGAACTGCACAGCCGACGAGCAAGTACTCAATCTGCCCCAACTCGGGACTGCTCAGATCGCACTCTCGACCCATCTGGATCGCGAGGGCCTGGTCGACCTTGCTGAACTGCACCTGCGCGGCAACGAAGGCTATGTAATCGATCTGCACTGATTTTTGGATCTCCATCTTTTGGAGGAAAGAAAGGGTGAGGCGCGTAAATGGTCCCCACCCTTCATTGTGAATGAGCGTCACGTTTCGTGTGTGAAATAGTTCCTAAGAATTTGTTCCAGCCCTGGCAATACCAAGGTTGTGATCGTCTTGTGAGACCACATCAGCAAATTGTGAGGGTTTTGTAAAACTGTTGAGATATCGTTTTTGAGATGGAAGCATGGGAGAGAGCCTTCCCTAAGGAAATGTGCCGTAAGCATTCTTCTCTCTCTCCTGCGCATCACGTTGAAGTATATACAACAGAAAGAAGCTGGTGCTATTATGCAAACGAAGCCGATTGCGCGTCTATTTGGCGGGTTCTGGAAGCTCTTTCTCATTCTAATCACGCTTCTCGCAGCGCAGATCCTGCTACTTATCGCCACTATCCAGATTCTACGGCGCAACAAATGGCTGCGTGCAAAGATGTTCAAACCTCTAAACGTCGTGACTCTCCCCCTTGCTGGAAGACGCTTTTCGCCTTATGCGCTCCTGAGTCACACCGGACGCCGCTCTGGTCGGACCTATATGACGCCATTGAGAGCTTACCCATTCGCCGATGGATTTGTGCTGGGACTAACCTGGGGCCCTGATGTAGATTGGTGCCGCAACGTGATGGCAAGCGGCAAAGGCACGCTCAAGTGGCATGACCAGGAGTATGTGCTGGAACGCCCTGAGCTTATTCCATCGACGATTGCCTTCGCCTCCTATCCCTTGCCCATTCAGCTTGCTACAGCACAGGGCATCCTGACACAGTGTCTGTGGCTGCACCGACCGAGCGAAGATTCCACAAAAGCTTCTGCCATAGAAAGAGATTCAAGAAAATACCCATCCGCAGAATCTAGAGAATATCAAGTTTCCGGTGGAGTATCCAAAGGGAGAGATTCCGCTGGGTGAGGGCAAGGGGGCGACGGCTGAGCACGTCGGTCAGCTTGTTCTATTTCTCGCCTCAGATGCCGCCAGTTATATCACAGGCACCGAGATCTGGATCGATGGTGCATCTTCATTAATGAGGGGCTAGCTTACAGTTTGCCCGGAACAAAATTTGTTGTTGAGCAGATCTGCCGGAACGAAATTCGGCAGATCTCTCTTTGCCTTCAGAAAGCTCATCTTTTGTGACTTTAGGAGACGCTTTTGACGAATTGTGCTCCAGCCCTTAGAATAAAGGGATAACATATTATGGACGTGTGAACTATGCGCATTACGAATTGTGCATAAGGCGAAGAAGCATAAGAAACGAGAGAAGGTTTTTTTGTTATCCTCTACAATAAGCAATTTCGTTGAAACCATGAGCCCTCTCAAGAGAAGAGCTACCGTTAAACCAGAACAAAGTGATCAAAAAGAGAACAAGAACACGATTCAAGTTTTAGATGGTGTACGTGCTATTGCTACATTGATGGTCATGTCCTTCCATATTCAACAAAAAAGTTTTATCTGGGATGAATCACATCAGGAATGGATCAGCGCAATCTGGACTTTTGGGGGCTCAGGTGTCACCTTGTTCTTTGTGTTATCGGGCTTTTTGCTCTTTCTGCCCTATGCGAAGGCGTTGCTTTTTCAGGCACCCTGGCCCTCGTTGAAGCAGTTCTATCTGCGGCGAGCCTTGCGTATCCTCCCTGCATATTATGTAGCCCTCTTCGGCATGATCCTGATCTTCCAACAACAGTATCTAAATCCTCACCGCTGGGGCCAACTGCTGCTCTTTCTAACATTATTTATGGATTCAACCCATGAAACGTTTCGTGCACTGAATGCGCCATTCTGGACATTGGCGATTGAATGGCAATTTTATTTGTTGCTGCCACTGATCGCACTGGGCTTTCTCTTTTGTGTCAACCGTCTGGCCGGATCGCCGCGACGCAGGCTCATTGCTATCATGGCTTGCTGCCTGCTCCTCATCACCTGGGGACTATTCATGCGCTGGATAGGCCTGAACGATCAGAGCCATCCAACGTCCTCGCCCATATTCAGGGTCATATTATTTTTCCTCTATGGCATGAGTGGCAAGTATCTAGAGAACTTCGCCGTCGGCATGGCCCTCAGCGCGTGTTACGTCTATAGTAAAAACTCTGAGCGCACAACGGCCTGGCTAAGGCGTATCAGCATTCCTGTTGGCATATTTGGCCTGCTGCTCTTCCTCTTTACTGCCGCCTGGCACTTCTACATGCTCGAAATGAAGACGCCCCTCTTCGCCCAATTCGCCTCTCTCGCCCCATATTTTTTCTGGCTCTACGAAGCTTTTATCGCGCTGGCGTATGCATCGATGATCTTCGCCCTACTTTTCGGCCACCGAATCATCAGACGCCCGCTTGAGTGGAATCTGCTGGGCCAGATCGGCCTTCTCTCCTTTGGTTTATATATGTGGCATATGCCCTGGCTCAGATTTTTCGAAACGAATATACTGCCGATACTGCCTGGGCTAGACAAATATGGCGCATATGTTGCGTACTGGGTCTGGGTTGCGCTGATCGTTTTGCCTATAGCCATCCTCTCATATCGTTATGTGGAGAGACCTGCTATGCAGCGTGCGCATCGTAAGCCGGTGGACGTCAAAGTGGAGGTAGAGTCTGAGCAGCAAACAGTGGGAGTGGGTCAGGTTGATTCACGACAGCCGCACTTTTGAAACGGAGGATCAGAGTAGCGTAGCCAGGCCGTTCAGTCAACCGTCTCCTGAGCCATTTGCGCGGCCCTGGTCATGGCTCGCACGTACCGATTGCCATCCTGGCTCAACTGTTGCCGTGTTTCGGCGGGGGTCTTTTGGTGGAGAGCCACCAGGTAGCGCACTTGCCAGGAGGGGGAGGCTGCGAGCCGGTGCAGAGCCAGAGGAGGCAGGAAAGGAGCGGCTAAGTGCGTCAGGAAAGGAGTGGCTAAGTACTCCAGGGACTTCCTATCGACTTCTTTCTCCACTTCTTTCTCCACATCAAACGTGCTTCGGAGCATGGCGGCATTCCACTCGCCAGCTAACGCGTCCATGATGGTCTGGCGCACCATATCTGATACAGGCAAGCGAGCCACTACCGCGAGTTGCTCCGTTATTCGTGACGTAGCGCTGGCACTAATCACCCCTTTACCGAAGTCGTCCTGCCTCCAGAGTTCATTCCCCACGGGCGTCTCGCTCAGTGTGTGCGGGTTCTGGGAGAGAGTTGCCCACCAGCGCACCCGTGCTTCTTCATCCTGAGCCAGGGCAGCCAGCCTCGCCATTGGTACCCATGGGTCCCCACTCCGGTCCACACGTGATTGCATCGGTACATGCTTCCACCAGGGGTCATCTTCCTGGGGGGGCTCGATCTGTGCACGCACCCTCTGGGAGAGGGTTGCCCACCAGCGCACCTGTGCTTCTTCATCCTGAGCCAGGGTAGCCAACACCGCCATCGGTGTTCGTGGGTTCCAGGCCACGCGTGATCGCACCTGTGTATCTTCATCCTGGGCCAGGGTGACAAGCACATCCGTCGGCGCCTGCAGGTTTCGGGCTACAAGACTGCGTACATCTTCGTTTTCATCCTGGGCCAGCAGACGAAATACATGCGCCGGTGTCCATGAGGTCGCGGCGAGACTTTTACGCACCCACCACACTTCGTAGTGGGTCAGATTTCTCAACGCTTCCACCGGCGTCAACGGGTTCTGGGCCACTGTCTGTCGGACATCTACCTCTTTATCCTGGGCAAGGGTGATCAGCACCTCTACTGGCGTTTGTGGGTTCCTGGCGACTGCCTCTCGGACCTGTGCCTCTTTATCCTGTGCGAGGGCGATCAGCACCTCTACTGGTGTTTGTGGGTTCCTGGCTAACGACGCTGCCAACCACCAGGGTGACTCTTCATCCTGTGCGAGGGCGACGAGTTCGTCTGACGGCGTCCGCTCGTTCTCGGCCACCGCAGCCAGGACGAACCACCAGTCATCGTCGGCCAGAGTGACTAAGACCTCCACCGGTGTCAGCGGGTTCTGGGCGACTGCCTCTCGTACCCGCCACTCCTCATCGTCGGCCAGAGTGACTAAGACCTCCACCGGCATTCGTGTATTCCTGGCTGCGTCTGATCGCACGCGTACACTCGAATCCTGTGCGAGGGCGATCAACAACTCCACCGGCGTCAGCAGGTTCTGGGCCACAAGTCGTCGCACATACTTCGATTCATCGCGGCCCAGGGTGACCAACAGCTCCACCAGCTTCTTTCTGTGCTCCGCCACTACAGCCCGCACCTGTTCATCATTGTCGGTCGCCAGCATCACCAACACCCACGCCAACAGCAGTGTTTTCCCTGCGATCTCTACTCGTTGATCTCCAGAGGCTTCTGCCTGTATAATCTTCTTGTAATATATCTCCTTCTCCTCCTCTGTCAGTGCAGCCACCGCTTCCCTGGCAACACGCACTATTTCCGTTTCTCTGGCAAGCAGCACGACGAACACCTGTAGCACCGTCAATGCTTTCTCTGCCATCTCTCGTCGCAGTGCGGCATCTGCATCAAGAAGTTGGTAGGTCCACGTATCTGGCGGGATGTTGGCAACCACTGCCTCACGCACTTGCCACTCCTCATCAGCAGCTAGTACGACCAACAATTCCACTGGTATTTGCTGGTTTCGGGCCACCAACACTCGTACCTGTATATCGTGGTCGTGAGCCAGCAGACGCATGACTTCCATCGGCATCTGCTGGTCGCTGGCCATAGTGCGACGCACTTCAATATCCGCTTCTCGCGCGAGCCACAGAAGAGACTCCCGTGGGAACAGTTCCCACGCGTTGGATACCAGCAAGGGCAACGCAGTCTTCTGGATCGCGGGAACCGTCAGGAGTCGCACCAGCGAGAGCAGAGCGATCTCTTCTCCCTCCTGGAGAAACCCATCAGGAAACGTCGTTTCTCCCACTTCCTGGATATGCAGCCGCAGCATCGGATGACTCCGCAGCCAGTTCCGCCACCACGATGGGATCACGGCTTCTCGCAGTACTGCCCCCCAGAACGCCTCGTCGCGGCTAATCTGCTCGGGGTCTGCAATTACCTGCAACTGTCTCGCCGGATTGTGCAGAAAAGCATGGGGAAACTCCCCGGCCAGTTCTTCCAGGGTTGACCAGGGCGTATTGGGATTGCTGGCGACGGCCGCTCGCACCTGGACATCCGGATCGGTTGCCAGGTTCTCTAACTGCTTCGGGAGGGTAGTGAGATCACGCGCCACAGCGATGCGCGATGTGGTGGGATCGTCGTGCCGTTCCGCCAGGTGTTTGGTGCTCGTGTCCTGCTCTTTCTGATCGGACAAGGTGTTGAACTCTTTCTGCTCCGTGATGTTGGCCTCAATATACCAGAAACGTGCTGCGGGAGCAAGTCCAAATACACCTGCACGCTGGTTGTGCGACTGCGGTGAGTAGAACGGATCTCCAAGCTTGCCACCACGAAAGGCTGTACCCTGCTTGACCGCGAACCATACGCTGGATAAACGATCGATAGCGGTGCCTGGAATGCCTGCTTCCAGGTACCGTGGACTTTCAAACCAAGCCTGGCCGGTTTCTGGTTGCTCTGCGTCTTCCACCTTTGCCAGATGATACGTTGCTTGAGTAGACCCCGCAAATAATGCAATCCTAGTTTTTCTGCGGCATAATGGGAAGGGGGGAATGTGTTGACCATAGGTAGAACTGTACTATAATTAAATAATAGGGAGCATACAGGCTAAATATGCCAAAAATCCTCAACGATATTACCACAACCTTATTAGATGCTTTTCTTGCAGACAAGCGTCAAAGCCTTGGCTTGCCCGGCCTCGCTGTAGCTATAGTGCGAGATAGCGAACTTCTTTATGCGCAAGGCCTGGGAAATGCAGTGGCTGGTCGAGCAATGACAGTGCACACGCCGCTTATCATCGGCTCTCTCTCGAAGTCGTTTACAGCGATAGCGGTCATGCAACTGGTCGGGGCGGGCAAGCTAGATCTGGATGTCCCGGTCCAGCGGTATATTCCTTTTTGTCTTGCCGATCCAGTTGCCGCTGCGACAATTACAACCCGTCATCTTCTTACGCACACCAGTGGGATCTCTACGTATGCTGGTCGGGAGCTGCTGGGTGGCTCTGGCGATAAGACGATAGAGCAGAGTGTCTACGCGTTGCGTACGCTCAAGCTCACGCAGCCTGTCGGGAAGGCTTTTCAGTACAGCAACACCAATTATTTAATTGCTGGCTTGATCATCGAGCTTGTTGCGGGGCAGACGTATGCATCCTATATTCAGGAGCGCATTTTTACTCCGCTGGGGATGTCGCATAGCTATACCAGCGAGCGCGAGGCTGAGGGTCTGGCGGCTGGCTATCGCTGGTGGTTTGGGATGCCGCTGCCGGGCCGCGTGCCTTATCTTCACGATGCACTGCCAGCGGCGTTTCTGATCAGCAGTGCCGATGATATGGCTCGCTATCTGATTGCATGCCTTGATGCGGACGAGACACTGCTTTCACCGACAGGTTTTGCGGAACTATTTCGCCCACAGGTGCCTACTGCTAATGCTGGCTCCTCGTATACATTGGGCTGGCGGCGATCTCAGTTGGATGGAATGCCGGTGATCTTCCACACGGGCGAGGTGGCGAACTTCCGCTGTGAGATGTTATTGCTTCCAGAACAGCGTACGGGCATCGTCGTCCTTGCCAATTGTAACAATGGCCTCATCGCTGACCTGAGCCTGGACCGGATCGTGCCAGGGATCGTCAGTATTCTGCAGGGGAGGCAAGCGGAAACGCGCAAGCTCACCTTGCGGCGCCTCTATCTTATTTTGAATATCACGCTGGGTTTCCTTACGGTGCTCCAGGCTGCCTGGACCTGGCGTGTGGTGCGGGCGAAGAAGCATGCTTCTACTGGATCGCTTCTCGGTATGCTTGCGGATATTGTGGTTCCTATTGCCGCGATCAAAGTACTTCCGCGCGTTTTTGATGCGCCCTGGTCGCTTTTGCGCTTCTATGTGCCCGATATTACGGTATGGCTGTACTGTGTAATAGTGCCATTTTCGTTTCTGCGGCTCATTTTCCGCAGGGCCATGTTACTCGTGAGACGCCACTGAAGATTAGAGCAAAATGATTTGCATGAATTCATTTCTATAATGGTAAAAATCTCTTGTAACTTGAATGTGCCGCATTTATCGTGCACAGACCGGATTTATCCGGAGAGGACCACTATGCTCGCTGAATATATGAATGTTCCTTTTATCCTTCTTACATGAAAATGGGAGAAAACGCGTTCCTGTCGCTGCTGGAGCGCATATGGTGCGCCGTGCCGCAGCTCCAGTTTCTTGTATTTATTTTTGCTCATTCATGATAATTTTGTGTGTTTCGGCAAATTTTGTGGTTGCCTCCGGATAAATCCGGTCTGTGCACGATAAATGCGGCACCTCTGCTTCGCAGAGTGTTTAACGGTAATGTATAGAGTGCGCGAAATTTTCTTCAAGGGAATGAGAGATGTAAAAAATCAAAAGAAAAAATAGCGCTCTTCTCACCTCCCGGCATGAAATAGCCCTGGACTTTAGGAGGCGCTTTTGACGAATAGTGCCCCAGCTTTTAGAATGTAGGTATAATATATATGAACGTATGAATTATGCGCATCATGAATTGTGTATAAAGCGAATAATTGGTATAAACGGGAGAATATTTGTTTTGTTATCCTCTACATTGAGCAATTTAGTTGAAACTATTAATCCTATCAAGAGGCAATTTCCTGTTAAATCGGGGCAAAGTGATCAAAAGGAGAACAAAAATACTATTCCAGTGCTGGATGGTCTGCGTGCTATCGCGACGCTGATGGTGATATCTTTCCATATTCAACAAAAAAGTTTTATCTGGGATAAATTGCATCAGGAATGGATCAGCGCAATCTGGACCTTTGGTGGCTCCGGCGTCACCTTGTTCTTTGTGCTATCGGGCTTTTTGCTCTTTCTGCCCTATGCGAAGGCGCTGCTCTTTCAGACATCCTGGCCCTCGTTGAAGCAGTTTTATCTGCGGCGAGCCCTGCGTATCCTGCCCGCATACTATATTGCGCTTTTTGCCATTATCCTCCTTTTCCAGCGTCAGTATCTCGATCCACATCTCTGGGGCCAGCTACTGCTCTTTATTACGTTGTTTATGGATTCAACGCCTGAAACCTTTCGTGCGCTAAATGGACCATTCTGGACACTGGCCATCGAATGGCAATTTTACCTGCTGCTACCACTGATCGCGCTGGGCTTTCTCTTTTGTGTCAACCGTCTGGCCCGTTCGCCGCAACACAGGCTTATTGCCGTGCTGGGTTGCTGCCTGCTGCTCGTGGCCTGGGGAATATTTATTCGGCGCGTCGGCCTGCACTACCAGCGCTACCCGTTGCCCTCGCCTCTACTCAAGGTCGCGTTATTCTTTTTGTATGGCACGGGTGGCAAGTATCTGGAGAATTTCGCCGTTGGTATGGCCGTCAGTACATGCTACGTCTTTGGCAAGCAGTCAGAGTATGGTCCGAAATTTATGATCTGGATGCGGCGCCTCAGCATCCCTGTTGGCATCATTGGCCTGCTGCTCTTCCTCTTTACTGCGGGCTGGCACTTCTATATGCTCGAAATGAAGACGCCGCTCTTCGCTCAATTTGTCCATCTGGCCAATTACTTTGATTGGCTCAACGAAACATTTATCGCGCTGGCCTATGGATCGATAATGTTCGCCCTGCTCTTTGGCTATCAAGCGATCAAGAGTCCATTTGAGTGGAAGTTACTGGGTCAGATTGGCCTGATCTCCTTTGGCTTGTATATGTGGCATCTGCCCTGGATCAGATTTTTCCAATCAAATATTCTATCGATACTTCCAGAGCTGGGTAAATATAGATTGTATGGTGCGTACTGGGGCTGGGTTGCGCTGATCGTTTTGCCTATAGCCATCCTCTCGTACCGCTACATTGAGAAGCCAGCCATTCAACGCTCGCATCGCAAGCGACAATAGACGGGAAATAAATCAGATGCCGACCTGAGCGGCTAGCAACATTTGCAGCCCAGGTCGGTTGTGTCATTGAGCGGTTAAAATGGTGCCTGCATCACTTGAGATGGGGGGAAGTGACGCTGCTCGAACGCATGTTGACATTAGGGTTTGGGACGTTTAAAGAAGAGGTAGCTGGTTCCTACCCTCGACTCCCCGACCGAGATGTTCACGGTGCCTGTCATCTCCCAGCGCTCTGAACCGAGCTGGCTCAAAAATGCATGCAGATCTATCTTCTTCCAGTTTTTAAGTTCCTGTCCATTGACCGCTTTGGGGTGAATCTCTTCATAATCAAAAAGCTCTGGCGATATCTGAAGCGTCAAATATTCCCATTGAGTACTGACTGACATATTACTGCCCTTTACATTTTCGTTTGCTCATCAATTGTTTATGTCTCTGAAATAGCTGTTGCTACTCTATTGTATTGTATCTTGCGTGAGTGGTGTAAGCAATAAGTTTGCGGCAGGAAGTATGCTGATGTAAAAGCACTTTGGGCGATCATGAGGACCGGGAAGCTTGCTTACCTCTGGAACGATGTGCTATGATCGCGCTATGACGACGAGCAAATGGTACAACGAGATAAGGCAATATACTGAGCAACTGATGGCGATTAGAAGTGTCAGCCCAAGCGTAGACGAGCTTGGCGTGGCGCAAGAGGTTTTGCGCTTGCTTCATGCGGATAATATGGAGACGGCTTATACCGAAAGTGGCCTCGATCCGCTGGAAGATGATCTGTATGGCCGCCAGAATGTCTATGCGTTTCTGCAGGGGAGTAGTACGGCGACGGTTCTATTGCTGGGTCACTTCGATACGGTCGATACGCAGGATTATGGGGAATTGGAGCCGTGGGCGCTTGATCCCGCCGCTCTGGCTGAACGGTATGACAAACTTTTACCGGCGGATGAGCATGGGGCCGATCTGAGCGATTGGATGTTTGGGCGTGGAGCGGCGGATATGAAGAGTGGCGTGGCGATCAATATCGCTTTGCTGCGCCAGTTTGCGCGGGAAGCACGTGAGGGATCTGCTCCGCCGCTCTCGATTCTTATGCTAGCGACACCGGATGAAGAGAATAATTCAGCGGGCGTCCTGCAGGCGGTCCGTTTCTTGCACCGCCTGCGTGAACGCCTGCAATTGAGCTATATCGGTTTGCTGAATACTGATTATGTGACCGGGCGCTATCCTGGTGATGAGCACCGCTATATCTATTCAGGCTCGATAGGGAAGTTGTTGCCCGGTTTTCTCTGTGTTGGTAGTGCCAGTCATGCGGGCGATCCTTTCAATGGCCTGGATGCAAATCTGCTCT
>Ga0302321_100002988_pt1 | contig 14504 bp, 9 predicted proteins | sample Fen_T0_1_FD_202505 | JGI IMG/M metagenome (GOLD analysis project Ga0302321, IMG submission 202505) | Peat permafrost microbial communities from Stordalen Mire near Abisko, Sweden - Fen_T0_1 | ecosystem: Environmental > Terrestrial > Soil > Wetlands > Permafrost | place: Sweden: Abisko...
CATCGAAGGCGAGCGCCGGCATGACTTGGTCGTGCGTTACGCCTCCGTCGACCGAGACAGCGTGGACGCCGTTCGCCGCCTGCTGATCCCGCTCGCGGATGGTCACACGGTTCCGCTCGGCCAAGTCGCGGAGCTCAGTATCGTGGGCGGCGTTTCGCGCGTCTTTCGCGAGGCAAACCGGCGATACATCGCGGTCAAGTTCGGGGTTCGGGATCGGGATCTCGGCTCGACGGTCGCGGACGCGCAAGCGTTGGTCGGCAAGAACGTACACGTGCCGCCCGGGTACGAGGTCTCGTGGGGTGGGGAATTCGAAAGCGCGCGCCGGGCGGGCAAGCGATTGGCCATCGTCATCCCCGCCACCGTGCTGCTGATTTTCGTGTTGCTGTTCGCGATGTTCGGTCGACCGCGGGAAGCCGTACTGATCTTGGGCAACGTTCTCTTGACCTCGCCCGTGGGAGGCCTCGCGGCGCTCCTGGCCACCGGCACGAACTTTTCGGTCAGCTCGGGCGTGGGGTTTCTGGCTTTGTTCGGCGTGTCGGTGCAAACGGGCGTGATCTTGGTCGCCTACATCGACGAGCTACGAAACGAAGGCCTGTCGATCGACGCCGCGATCGAGAAGGCCGCCGACCTGCGGCTACGCCCGATCATGATGACCGCCCTCGTGGCCACGCTCGGCTTGCTGCCTGCCGCGGTGAGCTCGGGCATCGGCTCGGATTCGCAGAAGCCGCTGGCGATCGTGGTCGTGGGCGGTCTGATGTCCTCGCTCTCGCTGTCGCTCCTGCTGTTGCCCATGCTCTACCGGGTGTTCGCGCCGCCCTTGCGGTCGCCGTTGCCCAAAGTAGCGGAACCTCGCGCCGCGTCGGAGCCCACCGGGCACGCCCTACCCGCGCCGGCGGAAGGGGGCGTATGAACACCGCGTTGCAGCGCAGCTCGCGGTCGTTGATGGGCGTGCTGATCTGCTCGGGGGTGTCGATAGTTCCCGTGCGCACGCTTCGCGCAGAAGGGGCGCCGCACGCCCCCCTGGTCGCGGCGCCCACGGTCGAGCGTTTGCCGGCACCCAATACGGAAGATCGCGTGTTCGAGCAGTGGCTTTTGCACGGTCAAGAACTGGTTTCGCTGCGCAGCAAGATCGGCGCGGCGCAATTCGACGTGGCCACCTCGGCGCTGTGGCCAAACCCATCGCTCACCGTTTCCGGCGGTTATTTGGTCTCGGGCACGAATCTGAACGGAGCGAGCGGCATTGGGCCGCAATTGACGGTGCCCGTGCCCGTGTTCGGTCAGGTCGGGATGCGGAAGGAAGAAGCGGTCGCCAACCTGCGCGTGGTCGAGGTCGAGGTTTTGTCGGAGGTCTGGGAGCGAGCGGGCGACGTCGAAGACGCCATGCTGGAGCGCGCCTTTTCGCAAGCGGAGGTCGAATCCATCGAGCACAATCTGAACGAGCTTGGGCGAATTGCTCGCATCGTTTCGACGCGCGCGAACGCCGGGGCCAACTCCGTTTACGACACACTGCGTGTGGGCAGCACGGAGGCCACCTTTCGCGCCGGCCTTGCCACGGCACAAACGGTGCGAGATCGCGCGGAGACTCGGCTGGTATCGCTGATTGCCGTGCCGGGGCTCAGCCAGACGCCGGTGACTCGCGAGGGGCTGCTCGGCTTTCGTGGTCCGGAAAGCGAAGCCGCACTCCAAGCCATAGCGCGTCAGCGGCGGCCCGATCTGGAGCTTGCTCGTCGCGGCGTCCTCGCTGCCCGCGCCAGTGCGGCGCGCTACCGACGCGAAGTCGCTCCCATCCCGAGCTTCAGCATCGGCCCCTATTTCACGCAAGCGCCCTCCAGCGTTTCGCTGCAGGCGAGCGTCAACGTTCCGCTGCCCGCGTTCGATCGCAATCAAGGGCTGATTGGGCGCGCCCTCGTGCAAGCAGACGGGGCACGTGCGCTGGCCGCGGCCCTCGAACAACGGATCCAGGTTGAGGTGCACGGCGCCTGGCAGGCGCGCGAACGCGCGCGGGAAGCGCTCGTCGCATTCCAGGAAGGCGGATTGAAGACCAGCGGCGAGCTCTTGGCGCGAGCTGAAGTCAGCTACCAAGCAGGGACTTTTGCCATCTTGGATTTGCTCGATGCCTATCGCGCCGTCTGGGACGCTCGCGCACAAGCGCTGCAGCTGGAACGCGCATTCGCCGAAGCCGAAGCCGAGCTCGAACACGCGGCCGTGCTGCTGCCGATCGACCAAGCGCACGGGCCAGAGCCCGTGAGGAGCCCCTAGATCTCGGAGCGAGGCGTCCCGCGCTCCTCGGCGCCCCCCCCCCCACGGCCCATGGCGATCCTCGTTAGTTTCCTCGATGGCAACGCGACCCGTGCCGCAATGGTCGACCGATTCCCTGATTGCTGCCCCTGGTGTGACCAACGCCGTTCTCCGCGCTTCATCGCGGCCACGGTCCGAACCGGCGGTGTTCGGCAGATCTGCTTTCAGTGCACGAACGACGGCTGCCGCGCCTTGTTCGTGGCGAGCTATCGCGAGGAAACGGCGGTGAACTGCCGACTCGGGGGCTGAGCGATTGGGGCGCGGGCTCGTGCGACGGCTTGCATCCATGTGATGAAATAGCGGCACTGCCCTGGCGGACGCGGGCTCGAGCAACGCGTCCCAAGGCTTCTTCCTCGGCCCGCTCTCGGGTCTCCCTACAAGACCTGCGCGATCGAGTCCGTGATGTAGTCGATGTTGTGTTCGTTCATCGCCGCGACGCACATGCGGCCGCTGTCGACGACGTAGATGCCGAATTCGCTGCGCAGGCGTTGAACGCGGTGCAGCTCGAGGCCTGAGTAGGAGAACATGCCGCGTTGCTTCTTCACGAACGCGAAGTCGCGCACCTGCTGCTTGGCCGCAAGCTTCTCCACGAACAGCGCGCGCATGCGCACGATGCGCTCGCGCATCTCCGTCAGCTCAGCCTGCCAGCTCGCGCGGAGCTCGGCGTCCGAGAGGATCATCGCCGCGACTTGCGCGCCGTGCGAACTCGGGTTCGAGTAGTTGGAGCGGATGGTGCGCTTGAGCTGCGACGTCGCACGCTTTGCTTCGTCGGCGCTGCCGGTCACGAAGGTGATGGCGCCGACGCGCTCGCGGTAGAGCGAGAAAGACTTCGAGAATGAGCTGGAAATGAGCATCGGGACGCCCGCGCTGGCGAACGCGCGTACGGCGAAGGCATCGGGCTCGGGGCCCTCGGCGAAGCCCTGGTAAGCGAGGTCGATGAAGGGCACGAGGCCGCGCTGCTGCACGATGCTCACGACCTCGAGCCAGTTTTCGGGCGTGAGATCCACACCCGTGGGATTGTGGCAACAGCCGTGGAGCAATACGATGCTCGCGGCCGGAAGCGCGCGCAGCGCGGCTGCCATTTGCTCGAAGGCGAGACCCCGGGTTTCCGGATCATAGTAGGGGTACTCGTTGACCTTGAAGCCTGCGGCCTCGAACACCGCGCGGTGGTTTTCCCACGTGGGCGCGCTGAGCCAGAGCTCGGAGTGTGGCAGGAAGCGGCGTAGGAAATCACCGCCGACACGCAGCGCGCCCGTGCCGCCGAGCGCCTGCGCCGTCACGACCTGGCCCGCCTTGCTGTAGGGGTGATCGGCGCCGAGCAGTAGGTCTTGCACGTCAGCGCGGTACGCCGGCAGACCATCGATCGGCAGATACGCCTTCGAAGTCTCCAGCTCGAGCCAACGTTTCTCTGCTTCGTGCACCGTGCGCAGGACGGGGATCTTGCCTTGCCCGTCCTGGTACACCCCGACACCGAGGTTCACCTTCTTCGGATTTTGATCGGCGTTGAAGGCTTCGGTGACGCCGAGAATCGGATCGGGAGGAGCGAGCGGGACGTCGAAAGGAGAATGGGTGGGTGCCATCGCGAAGCGGAGCCTAGCGCCGATCGAGGGATCGCGGCGGCAGCGGATTGTCGACAGGCCGTGGCTCGTGATCGCAGGGCTTGCAGATGTGCGCGTTGCTGAGCAATGACTGACGCGCTGTTAGAAACGGTACGGCCGATTGTTCGTGCGGGCTCGAAAGTCCGGCGCTGAAAAGCGCATCGGTTTGCTGCATCACAGTCGCCGAGCAGTTCGGGGTGATCCCTCCTTCGGCGCAGTTCGCGCGTCCGCGTCGACGAAGAGCTCGGGAGACCGGCCGGTCGGGCCAGCCATCGCCGGCGTCGAGTCGCTGCGACGGGCGGTGGAGGCAGGGCTGGGGGGCCAAACTGAAACCTGCGCGCTGTGCCTGCTGTTTTGACGCGCTGGCCGGTCGTTCTGCTCGTGTTCTGACACTGCGGCCACGCCTGCACCGCGGGTTTCAGGTTTGGCGCTGACGCCAGGCGGCTTTTTGGACCATTTTCGGGCTCATGCAGCGTCTGCCGCCTGTGAGCTCGTCCCCGCCAAGCCCGACCGGTGTTTCGTTGGGTCAACGTCGCCTCACGCCGTCGCCAATCGAACCCACGCCACGACGCTCCCTAGACCGGAGTGCTCGTGACACTCGAGTGCTGATCCAAGCCCAATGCAAATCTACAAGCCAATGACGAAGCAAGCCTCCCTCCTCGCCGTTTTTTTCTCTGCTGGGCTCGTGACCATCGGCGGTTGCGGTTCCAATTCAGATAGTAATGGCGGGACCCCCGGAGGTGGCGGCAACGCAAGCAGCGGCTCATCCGGCAAACCAGCGACCCCGCAGTCCGGCGCGGGAGGCGCGTCACCTTCGGGAGGGTCCGGACCCATCGGGGGAGCGAGCGGCAACGGTGCCAGCGCCGGATTGAGCGCAGGCGGCGCGGCTTCTGGAGGAGTGGCCGGCGGGTTGGCGCAAGGGGGGGCTGGTGGCTCGGCCGGAGAAGCCGGCAAGTCGACTGGCGGGCGTGCTGGTCAAGGGGCAGGCGGCAGCGGTCAGTCAGGTGGAGGTAACGCAGCCGGCGCGGCGGGAAGCGTGGGGACTGGAACGTGCACGGCCTCGAAACCGGTTTCAGTGAGCGCCTCGGGCAGTGGCCCACACAAGGTAACGGTCGAGACGAACTCGGATTCCGGCATCAAGGAGGGCACGATCTATCGGCCTACCGATCTGGGCGGCACCGAGAAGTATCCAATCTTCGTTTGGGGCAACGGTGCCTGCTCGCAGGATGGCTTGTCGAACACCGCAGCCATGGCTGAAATCGCGTCTTATGGGTACTTCGTGATCGCGGACGGCGCGCCACACGGCAGTGGTAGTCGGAGCCAAACCACGAATTGGGTCGCCATGGGCAAGCCTTTGCTCGCGTACGTATCTTGGGCGATCGCGGAGAACGGGAAGGGCTGCAGCGCCTACGCCAACAGCCTCGATACCACCAAAATTGCATCCAACGGGTTTTCGTGTGGAGGATTGATGTCCGAAGGCACCGCGGGGGATCCGCGCATGTCGAGCGTGGGGGTCACCAGCAGCGGGCTAACGACGGCCGACCAGGCCTTCTACAAAACGGTTCACACCCCCGTGCTGATCATCCTGGGCGGAACGAGCGACATCGCTTACCAGAACGGCGAACGAGACTACGACAACATCAGCGGGCTCGGCTTCCCGATCATGCTCTTTAGCAAAAACATCGGCCACGGTGGGGATCTGGGCAGCGCGCGAGGTGGCGACTTCACCAAGATCAACTTGGCGTGGCTGAACTGGCGGCTCAAAGGCGATGAGGGAGCGACCGGCAAGGGCGTTCTCGCGGGCGCGAGCTGCACGTACTGCACGAACAGCGCGTGGGAAGTAAAGTCGAAGAACATCCCGTAGTATCCAAGCCTGGCCTGGAAATGCGCGGGCTCGAGCGTGCCCTGAATGCGCGAACCGAGCTCTGCAAAGCTTCGCCGCCGCACCCGGGGTGAGGTCACAACTGACCCACGTGCCGGCGCGGCCTGAGATCGGCGATTTGTATCGCGCTTTCCCTTCGAAACCGGCGCGAATGCCGTTGAGCTCGGCGAAATGGTGCGGTCATCGCGCACCATTTCGGGCCCATCGCTCGTCTTTGAAGCGAAAGGATCGACCAGCTCATGCCTATTGCCTACATCGACCTCCGAACGGGCCTTCCGGCACCGATCAAGCAGCTCCTCGTGCGGAGCGTCGCCCAGGCCATCGACGCTGCCTATCACATCGCTGATACCCGTGTGTTTCTGCGAGAATCGACGGCGGAGCAGACCAGCGTGGATGGCGCACTCGGTTTGCATCGACCGATCTGTACCTTCGTCGTTCCGCCCGGACTCCCGGTCGAAGCCAAGCGCGGCCTCGTCCGGCGCGTGAGCGCCGCGCTCGGCGAGGCTTGCAACCTACCGCGCGAGGAGGTCACCCTGCCGAGTGGAAGGCAAATCGCCACGCGCTGGGTGCTCTGCTTCTTCAGCGAGATGACCCTCGAGCAGGCCGCTCTCGACGAGCTAATGGCTTTCGAGAATCCGATGGTTCTCGAGGGAATGGAGGCGGCGCTACGAGCGCAGCAGGCGCCGCAAGTGACGGAGGCGAGCCAATGAGCTACGAGCTTTACACCATTTCGGGCGCGCCGCGTCCCTGGCGCGCCCTGCTCGGCTTAGTCGCGAAGGGCGTGCCGTTCACTGCGCGTGTGCTGGAGGCTTCGAGTAAGCAGCACAAGGCGCCGGCATTCCTGGCAATCAACCCGCGTGGCCGCGTGCCGGTGCTCGTACGAGGCGACTTCGTGCTCAGCGAGTCGCTCGCGATCCTCGCGTACCTCGAGCGCGAGCACCCCGAGCCGCCGCTGTTCGGACGCACGCCTGAGCAGTCTGGTGAGGTCTGGGAGCAGGTCATGGTTTTTGACCATCACTTGCGCGACGCCGTGCAAGCGATCGTGAGCCCGCTGCTCGGGGTGCGCGACGCGCTGACGGAGCCAGCGCTGAGCCAGGCAGCGGCGCGTCTGCGTGACGAGCTCGCGCGGCTCGAGACCCGGCTCGAGAGGAGGGCTTACCTGTGCGGCGACGCGATCAGTGCCGCCGATTGCGTCGCCTTTCCCGAGGTCCGACTCACACTGCGCGCCACCGCTCGCTTCCCCGACGTGACCGCGCGGCTTGGGTTCCACCCGCTCGCGCAAATCTTCCCTCGGCTCAGCCAATGGCTCGACCGCATCGAGACGTTATCCGGATACGAGAAAACGTTTCCTCCGCACTGGAAATGAGGCGCGCGAGCGCGCGAGACACTCCCCATTTTGATAATTCGCTGCTCGTTCTGACAATTCAGTGCTAGTCCGGACAATCCATCTCTACGGGGTCGCGTTGCTTTGCTCAAAAGCCGCCATTCGGGGCTAAGGGCGTCTCTCGAGACGAGGTGTGACTTGGTGCGTACCGGGCTAGCAATTCTGCTGCTGTCCTTCCTGGGTCTTGCGTGCGGCAAGACCTCGGGGGGCGCCCCTACGGGCGAAGCGCAAGACGTCGGGGGCAATGGCGGCAGAGATAACGGACCGGCCGGGGGCGGTCGTGCCGGAAGCAGTCTCGGTGGAGGCGTCGGGGAGCTCAGCTCGGTCGATCTCACGGGCGCCCCGATTTACACCCGGGTCCAACGCCTGACCAACAGCCAGTGGGAACACGCAGTCACCGATATCCTGCATTTTCAGCAGGGTCATGAAATCTCGGCGGCCTTCCTTTCACCGATCTCGGGCGTGACGACCTTCGACAATAACGAACAAGTCCTGTTCGTCGATCCGCAGAGGTTCGTCGATTTCGAATCCGGAGCGGAAGCCGCGGCAGCCATCGCTACTAGCTCTGCGGAGGCGCTCGCCGCGCTGTACACGGGCAGCGACGCGGCAGGCTTCGTTCGCGCACTCGGGCGGCGTGCATTCCGTCGCCCACTGACCGCGGACGAGGAAACGAAGTATCAAGACCTCTTCGCGCTCGGCGAGCGTCTCTATGGCGCCGGCTTTGCGAGCGGAGCAGGGCTCGTTATCCGCGGCATGCTCCAGTCACCGCATTTCCTCTACCGCACGGAGCTCGGGCCCGAAGGTGATCCGCTCAGCGGCTATGAGCTGGCATCCAAGCTTTCTTTTTGGCTGCTCGGCACTACGCCGAGTGACTCGCTACTGGACGCGGCCGCCGCCGGCGCACTGGCGAGCAACGATCAGCTCGTAACCGCCGCGCGCCAGATGCTGGAAGACCCACGGGCGACGTCGACGATGCGCGATTTCCACGGCCAGCTGCTGCACGTGGCGTATCTGAAGAGCATCGGCAAGCCTTCCGTGCCGGAGTTCGACCCGGCGATCAGCGCAGAGTTTGCGCTCGTCTCGAACGCGTTCTTCGATTTGATCTTCCGGCAAGACCTCGGGCTGCGCGAGCTGCTGACCTCCAGGCAAGCTTACGTCGGCCCAGGCCTGGCGCCGCTCTATGGCGTGGACGCGCCGGCAAGCGGGCTCGAGCTGCGCGATGTCGGCCCTTCGCGCAGCGGCTATTTCATGCAGGTGCCCTTTCTCGCGCTCTGGTCGTACAACGCCGAGCCCGATTCGATCGAGCGCGGTTTCCAGCTGGAGGCGACCCTGTTGTGCGGGCCTGCCCGACCGAACACGGGCCCGACGCTTCCGTCCCCGCCGCCCGCGGTTCCAAACTCGACCAATCGTCAACGAGTCACGCAAGTCACCGCAAATTGCGGTGCGTCCTGTCATCGGTACGTTGATCCGCTCGGCTTTGCGCTCGAAAACTTCGACGGCCTGGGTCGAAAGCGCGAGGTCGACAACGGGCAGCCCATCGATACTACGGGAAGTTATCCCCTTGCCGAGGGCGTCGCCGCGTTCACGGACGGCAATGACCTGATGCGAGTGCTGGCGAGCAGCCCCCAAGTGCATATCTGCTACTCGAAGCACTTGACGAGCTACGCGCTCGGTCGCGACCTAGTGGAGCGCGACCGCCCTGTGCTGGAATCGCTCGGCAAAGTGAGCGGGTCGCAGTCGTTGAAAGAGCTGATCGTCGCGCTCGTGCGCGATCCGATTTTCCGTACGCGAAAGGCTGGACTGCCATGACTCGGTGTTTGCTCGGCCCGCAGCGCGCGCGCATCAATCGCCGCGCATTCTTGCGCGGCACCGCCGGTGTGGCCCTCGGCCTCCCTTTTCTCGAAAGCCTGCCCGAACGGTCCGCCTGGGCCGCCGGAAAGGCGCCCGTCTTCAGCTTGTTCATTTGCGCGGTGGATGGCATCGTTCCCGCGAGCTTCTTTCCGGGTGAGCAGGGGGAGCTGACCGCGGAGGGCCTGGCGGCGGCTGGCAAAGCGACCAGCCAGCTCTCGGCGCACGCCAAGAACTTGCTGTTTCTGCGCGGTATCAATTGGCCAATCGGGCCGGTATCCGAGCCCCACGCGGAGTCCCTGTGCATGGCTCTCACTGCACTCCCGCCGAAGAACTCGGGCTACATGGCGATGGCCGCTGGGCCTTCGGCGGACTGGGTCATCGCGCGCAAGGTGCAGCCCGGGATCGCGCCTCTAACGCTGTATGCGGGCTCCAAAAGTGGCTACATCAATGAGCGCTTGTCATTCAGTGCCGAGGGCACCGTGACCGCGGCGAGCAACAACCCCTATGAGCTTTATCAAAAGCTCATCGGCATCGTGTCCCCAAACGGCACGCCCGCTCCGGACGCCGCGCACGCGCAGCAGCTATTGTTCGAGAGCCGCAAGAGCATTCACGACCTCGTGCGAGACGACCTACGGGCCTTGATGGGAAACTCGCGCATGAGTTCGGCCGATCGGCAACGCCTCCAGCAGCATTTCGACTCCATCCGTGACATGGAGACAACCATGGACGGCATGGGAAATGAAATGGTCCGCGGCTGCGCATGGGGCGGCGTCGAAATCAGTCAGCTCGATGCATTGAGTACCTTCAAGTTCACTCAAAATGGGATGATTGAGGACATCGCCCGTCTCCAAATGAGCCTTGTCGCCCTCGCGTTCGCCTGCAATTACAACCGAACGGCGACCTTGCAGTGGGGTGACGGTACGGATCACACCATTTACCCGGTCCCGTCGAACGAAGCACTCGGTAACTGGCCGTTCAATTACATCTGCCATCGTAATCAGAGCGACGGTACATCGGGAAACAATCCCGTGGCAGCGCAGGCCCACGCCGAGATCGACGTAGTGAGGATGCAAACGCTGGCCGCTGGCCTCGAGCACTTCAAAGCGCGCGGTCTGCAGGATCAATCATTCGTGCTCTGGACCAATGCAATCGCGGAGTGCGACTCGTTCAGAAACGTGCCCAACATCATCTGGGGCAACGGCGGGGGCCACCTCAAGCAGGCGGCGTACGTGGACGCCGGCAATAAAAACAATAGCCCGTTGCTCAACGCGCTGATCACGGCCGCCATTCAGGACACGGGCGAAACGATGGAGAACTTCGGAGACGGCCCGGAGGGGCAGCTAACCGCTGTGCTCGCCTGAGCCTTTCCCCGGGGCGCATTTGTCACTCGCGAGAGAGCGTAGGCTCAACTACGGCTGACAGATCGAGACCTGCGCGCCCTCGGCGTTGTCGGTGCGCTGACACGTCCTTGTGCCGAAAGTTTCGCAATACCCGGCCTTCCCCCACCCCCGACGGGTTCGTGTCCGTACTCGCCCCGGTGCTGGTCGGCAACACATGCGTCGAAGCCAGGTCGTGCGCGCAACGCACGTTCCCACCGACCGGCAGGTGTCGGCAGCCCAGGAGCGAGTGTTCGCCGCGAACAGACCACTGTACACGCGCTACACTCCCGAACCGATCGCTGCCGGTGAAACCGCCCCTCTTTCGCTCTCCGTCGAGGCGCCGCCCCGCGTCGCCCTCGGTGACCATCCAAACCCCTTCGGCTCGGAACTGGCACGAGAAGGCGCCGCTTCTAGACACTGGTTCGGCCGCGCTCGCGGCGCGCCACGCCAGGCAAATGGCCGAACCGACTCGCGCAGGCGATTCAAGCGTGCACCGAGGCAGCCGATCGCGTACCAATAGCGGCCTTGCGGACGCGCTTCCTTGCTCGGTTTGGTTGGGGCTTGCTGCTGCTACTCGCTACTCGCTATTCGGCAGCTGAAGAAGGGCGCTCTCCCGCGATCTGGTATCGCGCTTCCGAACGCTGTCCCACGGGCAGTGATTTCGTGCAAAATCTGGCGGAAAGTGGCCACTTGGTGCGGCTCGCGCAGTCCGGCGACCAGATCGACTTCGTGGTCACCTTGCAGAGCTTGGAGTCTCAGACCCTGGGTCGGCTCGAGCGCCAGACCCAGCGCGGCACGGTCGCCATTCGCGAGTTGCACGACGCGACCTGCGAGCGCGTGACAGAGGCACTGGCCTTCAGCTTGGGGCTGGCCCTGGACCCCGACGCGGCCGCCGCTGCGCCAACTGCCGCCCCTGAACCAGCGACGGAACCGGAGCCCTCGTCGCAGGCTCTGCAGCGGCCCGAGCCGGAGCCGGTACCGGGTGTCGTGGCCTCCCAGCCCGCCCCCCGTTCACTCGCGGAGCCGCGGCTCATTGCAGTGTGGGAGCCAACGCCGCGTGCGCGCCGCTGGTCGCTCGGGCTCACGCTCGGCGCGCTTGATGGCGTCGCCACGCATCCGGTCCCACGCGGCGAAGCGTTCGTCACGCTCGACCGGGTGCTGCCCGGCATGTCATTTCGCCTGGGAGTGGTCGGCGCGTTGGGCTCGTTCTCCACGTCGCTCGGGCCCGTGCAACGCCTGCTCGTGGCTGCGCACGGCGAGGCTTGCCCTGTGCGCTTGGGAGGCGAGCGCTTCGCGCTGCTTCCTTGTCTCGTGAGCGAGCTCGGTGTGACACGGGTCGCGCAAAACGTGCCAGTGGCGGCGAGCGCGAGCTCAATCTGGTGGGCGCCGGGCCTGGGCCTCCGCGGCGAATTCGAGCTGACCGGTCGGGTTCGCCTAGAAGCCGCCGCAGGGGCGCTCGTCCCGGTCCCGCGGCACGCCATCCTGGGCGCTGAAGCTCCGCTGTATCAAGATGCAATCATTACGTTTTCTGGCGCGTTCGGGATTTCTTTCGCGATCCCGTGATCGCCGCTCGCTCAGCCGGACATCGCCGCTCGAGGACGAGTTGACAGGGGCCGCGCTGGCCGTCGAGTCGCTCGTCGCGGAGCACCGCCGCTTCGTTTGGCGAGTGCTCCGCGGCTTCGGTCCATCGCCAGTCGACGCTCGCCCTCGTTCACTTGAGATTGTTCCAGACCTGCTGGAGTTCCGCGGAGAACGCGCCGTCGGCCCGGCTGATCTCGGAGCCCGTGTCCCAGAGCACGGGCACGATGCCCCGGGTGGTGGATGCCTTGGCTACCGCGGTCATCCAAGCGATGCGCGATGCGGCTTCTCGCACGTAGGGATCGGTGCCACGCGTCACCCCGAACTCACCGAGGATGATTGGGATCTTCTTGTCGCTACTGCAGCTACCGAGCTTGCTGAACAAGTCGTCCAGGGTCTTCTTTTCCGCGGTCGTGCCCCACGTGGTCGACACCGGCTGCGTGTCGTTTGCGTCGTTCTTGTCCTTGATGGTGAAGGTCCACGGCGTGTAATAGTGAATGGACAGGAACAGCTTGCCCGTGCCGGCGGGGTCGGTCGGAACGGTGAAGGCGGGGACACAGGTTTTGTCGATGTCGGTGTTGAAGCCGGCGATCAGCAGCGCCCGTGTGGCGTTGTAGCCGCCTTGCGCCCGTACGGTGGTGACGAACAGCTGATTCATCTCGTTCAGTGGCGGAATGTTGGGGGTACCATATTTCTGGCCATCAGTGGTCCAGCTCCCCTCTTCATTCATCCCCTCGAGGATCAGTTGCTGACCGACGCCGCTGAATGCGCTGCCGATCTGCTGCCAATAGCTCGCGAATTTGCTTTTGATCTCGCTCGTCAGCGAGAAGGGCGGCGAGCCCTTTTCGTTGTTGATCCACCCGCCATCCCAATGGATGTTCACGATCGCATACATGCCGGCCCCGGTGATGAAGCTCACTACTTGCTTCACGCGGTCCATCTTCGCCGCATCGATCACGCCGTTTTTTGCGTAGGTGTCCCAGGCGACCGGCACGCGCACGGTCTTGACGCCACGGCTAGCCAGACCATTGATGAAGGTCTGGGTAATCAGAGGCTCACTCCAGCCGGTTTCCCAAGTCGTGGTGTTCTCGAGCGTGTTGCCGATGTTGGTGCCGAAGCCCAGGGCCTTCACCAACGCCTGCGCGTCCACGGTTCCATTGTTGCCGCCGGAGGCGCCGTTGCCGCCGTTCGCCGCGCCGGCCGCGGCACCGCTTCCAGCCGAGCCGCCGCTCGCCCCTCCACTGCCTCCGGCAGGATTTCCCGCCATACTGCCGCTGCTCGTTCCGCCGCTGCTCGTTCCGCCGCTGCTCGTTCCGCCGCTGCTCGTTCCACCGCCGGTCATGGGGCCGCTGCTGCTGCCCGCGCTGCCGCTCGAGCTGGAGCCTCCGGGGCTATTCCGACCGCCACTAGCTCCCGACGTGCCCGAGGCGCTGCCCGCTCCGCCTTCCGAGGAGCAGGCGAGCCCACCGGCGATCAGGGCGGGGACCAGGAACCGGACGGAAATCTGTCGAAAAAGGCGCAGTTGCGGAGCTATCACCCCGAGTAATGCGCGGGCCGAGGATTTCGATCACTCGCTGCGCAGCGAGAAGAGAGCAGTCGGGCTAGCGGCGCTCAGTGCACGCCGCCGACGAGCCAGGCATATGCGGGCACCAGGACTTCCTCGGGGGACGCGCCGCCGTGACGAGCGCGCGTGGTGCCGCCGCCCAGTGGGTCGAGCACGAAGCCGTGATCGCCGAAGATCATCACCATCGTGCGCGAGGGCAGGCGCTTCATGTACGAACCGAGCGCGCGCGCGGTCTCGTCGGCTAGGTCGTCCAGGCGATCGGTTTCACTGCCGTCGGCGGGCTCGGCAACGCTCGATTCCACCACGTCCAGCTTGAGTAGCTCGCGGTGGCCCGCCTTGATTCGGCGCAGCGTGGTGGCCATGCGACCGCGCGCCACGGGAACCTCCGAATCGACGTGGCCGGTGAACTCGCGCAGGGCTTCGGCGCCGCGACCGATCAGTTCGAGTTGCACTGCGGTAGTGGCAGGCAGCGCGGACCAGAGCAAGAGCCGCTCGGTGAGCGCCGCGCTCTGGCCGAGCAAGCTGCGCAGGCGTTGCTCGACGCGTAGGCCGAGATCGAAACGCAAGCCGTCGACCAGCACGAGCTGTACGGAACGAGCGCCGTGCAGCCGACCCATGCGCAGCGCGAGCTCCGGCACGTCGAGCACCATCGTTGGACGTTTGCCGCGCACCCGTAGCGCGTCGAACGCTTCTCGGTAGCTTTGCTCGAAGCTTGCGGACCAAGTGTCGATCGTCTTCTTGGCTTCGGGAGCCGCGATGCCGCGCGCGAGCGCGTCGCACAGCGGGACGTAGCTCGTGACGAACATGCGTTCGACGACGGCCAGCGGCTTCGGGCCGCGAGCCGCTTCGAGATCGTGCATCCAGGTGCGCCAGTCAGTGCTGGCGTTCGGGAACAGCGGTCCACGTTCGAACTCCACGCTCTCGAGCCCGACCTCGGGAGGCGCAACGGTCGCGACGGCTTGTGCCGTCT
>Ga0302321_100002990_pt1 | contig 14497 bp, 10 predicted proteins | sample Fen_T0_1_FD_202505 | JGI IMG/M metagenome (GOLD analysis project Ga0302321, IMG submission 202505) | Peat permafrost microbial communities from Stordalen Mire near Abisko, Sweden - Fen_T0_1 | ecosystem: Environmental > Terrestrial > Soil > Wetlands > Permafrost | place: Sweden: Abisko...
GCATAGAGACGCCGCAGTTCGTAGGCGGCCGCTTTGTAATGGAAGCACGCGTCAACGACCGCCCAACTTTGAGCCGACCAGCAATCGTTGAGCTGCCAAACCAACGTGCCCCGACAGAAAGAACTCCGACGGTAGTGCTCAATACCATATCGAAGTGCGTCCCGTTGGTTGAGCTGTGAATAGTAGATCCACTCTTCAATTGTGTGGCTCCTCGGGTAGTGCAGTTCCACGTACGCCAAGAATGTTTGGTAGCCCTTTGCTGTCTTGTCATGCCACCGCGCAACCGGATCACGAACGTCGGCAGCGAGAAGATTGCGCCCGGGAGCAATCCGGATCCACGTTGCATGCCCGGGCGCGGACGCGAACCCGAATTCCGAGCAGAACCGCGCGTCTGAGCCAAGGTAGTATTTCCAGTCACCCTTGCCGTGCCAGACCTCCCAGTAGTGCTGATCGCCGTCGATGCCTGAATTGGCTCGGCCTTCACCAAAAGGCGACGTTTTAATATACGTCCTTTGTCCGTCAAGTTGCGCGACTAGTTCAGGCAGGACCTTGTCCCAAATGCGTTCCCCTTCGAAGCGAACCGGTTGACGCTCAACGCCGTCCCAGCCGTCATCACGCATCGCCTGGTTTTCATTGTTCCCGCACCAGAGCGCGAGGCTTGGGTGGTTGCGGAGGCGCACTATGTTGGACCTAGCTTCTTCACGTGCCACGTCGCATGCCGCGCCATCGTCCGGGTAGTAACTACATGCGTACGGAAAGTCTTGCCAAACCATGAGACCCAGTTCGTCGCACAGGTCGTAAAATTCGTCGGTTTCATAGAAACCGCCGCCCCAGACGCGCAACATGTTCATCCGAAGATCCACAGCACGTTCCAATTGCGCGCGGACTTGCTCGATGGTCACCCGAGACGTGAAACTGTCATCCGGAATCCAATTGGCGCCAAGGGCGTAGCAGTCACGCCCATTGACGACGAAACGAAAGGAACGCCCCCATTCATCGTTGTCGCGTCGAACCTCAATCGTTCGGAGGCCAATGCGTTGTTCTTTCCGATCGAGTGCCGCTTCGAGGTCCGCTCGTGATCGCGGGGTAAAAGTAAAAAGGCCTGAATCTATCGCGTAGAGCTCTTGACTCCCCATGCCGTTTGGCCACCAAACCCGCGGACGCTCGATCTTCAGCCATTGCCCGTCCGCAATTGGTGAGGCAATTCCTTCGACGAAATGGTAGGTAGTAGCAACCTCTTCGGGCGAAGGCGTCTCCAACTCTGACGACATTCTTAACTCGATAGTTCCATCCGCATTGTGTCGCTGTTCGACGCGTACATCCAACAACCGACCAGCGTGTTCAATCAGCGAAACGGGACGGTAGATCCCCACCGAAACGAGGCTAGGCCCCCAGTCCCAGCCGTACATGTATTGCGCTTTGCGCAGGAAGGCTCGTGGGTCAAGCCGAACGGTATTTTCAGAAATGCCTTGGGCCGCAAAGTACGCTGAACGCCGCTTTTGGCCCTCCTTCTTTGCCGCTATAAACTCGACTCGCAATTGATTCGTTCCCGAGATCAACCGCTGAGTTGCGTCAATTTCCAGCGGAACGAACATGTTGTCGTGTTCCGCAAGTAGCGAGCCATTGAGATAGACGCGACAGGCCGTATCGAGACCATCAAATCGAAGTACTTGGCGCGGCAACGCCCGATCCGGACGGAAACTGAAAGCCCGCGAGTACGACCAGTCTTCATCGTCGACCCACTGACAACCGAGTTCGTAGCAGCACTCGAATGGATCTTGAATGACGCCATTGTCCATGAGATCAAGGTGCACGTGCCCTGGAACAGTTGCGGGCCTCGGTTCGTGAGTGCTAAATGAAAGCTTGCCCGGCGGCTTTTCCCATTCAGAACAGGTAAATGTCCATGCCTCGTTCAGACTGGTAATGCGTCGCACAATGCGACAGTAGCTGACAGTTCGATAGCAGGGTGGATCCGCCGTACAGAATCCTTCGATGCGCGCATCGTAGCCATGAGTTCTGCCGATCTGGCCGATTTTCGTTGCACCAATCGCCTCTAGTTCCCGATGAATACCCATTAGGCCAAATGACCAAATGCGTGTGATGCCTTTCGTGGCGCCGCGCCTTGCTCACGCGGACAGTGACGGCGCAGAACGGAATCGCGCGTTCGCGCTGTCACCCTTGATCCGTATCCCAATTGGTCCGATCATCAAATATATGCCCCTCGTTCGTATCACCACATCCGCGTCCATCGCCCACGACAAGAAGCTCGATGAGACACTCTCCAAACTTTCCCAATTGACCGCCACACTATTTGGCAAACCGGAACGCTGGGTGATGACCTGCCTTGATCCCGCGGCGAAGATGACGTTCTCGGGGACCACCGAAGCGTGTTGTTACGTCGAGGTCAAGAATATCGGAACTATGGCCGGTGAACTAACAGAACAATTGAGCCAAGAGCTCTGCCAGTTCATCGGTCGAGAATTCAACGTACCCAACAGTCGAATCTACATCGAGTTTTCCGAAGCGAAAGGCCACTTGTGGGGCTGGGACGGAAGCACTTTCGCGTAATCAGTTCGCTTCCCGTTTTAGTGGTCGGATTGCGCTCAATATTCTACCGCGTCGCCTCGGTCATTCCCGAGGACGGTAGGCTTCAATGACCGCGTTCATGCGCTCACCATCTTGCAGCACGCGTGGTTCAACGAAGCCGGCCGCAGCAAGCGCTGAACGGATCTCGGCAAACGTATAGGTGTCGCCGCCTTCGGTGGCGACCAGCATATTTACGGCAAATAGCGTTCCAGCACGTGGTTGGAGGCGATCGGCGCTCATCACGTAGTCGCGAATAACAACTCTCCCGCCAGGCAGCAGCGCGCGAAAACAGCGTCGAAAGAGCTCGATGTTCTGTGGCAGCGAAAGCATGTGAATGATCGCCGAGAGCAACACCAAGCCCTGCCCGCCGGGAAATTCATCTCGGGTCAGATCGCCGGCAACGAGTTCTACGTGCTCGAGAAAGTCGCCTTCAATTAAGTGTTCGCGACAGATGGGCAACACCTCGGGCAAATCGAGAATGGTCGCTTTGAGTGTCCGATCCCGATTTAGGAACGCCATCGTGTAAGCGCCAGAGCCGCCGCCCACGTCCAGGAATCGACGCGCTAGCTCCGGTCTGACAAGCGCTGCGATGCCCGGGGCAAGGCGTGGCGAGAGCAAATGCATGGCTCCAATGAATGCGCTATTGTGATCGAGTTGGGGAGGGAGACCTGCACCCACCACGCAACTGGTGAGTCTCGACCATTGATGCCAAAGTTCGGCCCCATGCAAGGCGTTATCGAGAATGGTCATTGCGCCATCCCGCGCAAGAAACTCTGCCGCAAGCGGGGTGGTGGAATAGGTCCCCGCACGCTTAACCAGAAGTCCCGTAACAACGAGGGCGTCCAGCAGGATTCGAAGCGCCCTTGTGTCCCATCGTTCGGGCAGCGCGACCTCGTCGACCGTGAGCCATTTGCCAGCAAGCTTGCTGAAAAGGTCCAATTCTGCAGCCGTCAGCATCAACCGTGACTCGACAAAGCCACGGCATAGCGCCGCAATTCGTTCAGCGTCTAACTCAGGCATGCGTTACGCGATTTCTCCGAAGAACATGATTGATTGCTAGGGCGCGGAAGTTAGCTTCCCGTCGCTCCCTTCCACTTGCAGTTTCGTGAGTTCAAGACCGTCAAGACTTATGGCTGCCTGAATCCCTGAAAGGCGACCCGCATAGGAAGGTTCCCCCCAGTACCATAATAGCGCGCCTGCAGGATTGTATTCGAGCAGCGGTATGCCGTCCGCAAAATTGCCAGCCACGCCACTCCAATTGCTAACCAGGTAATTGCCGTTGGCAAGAACCTGGAGCCCCGCGAAGAAGTATGGGTTCACGGAATTTGCGCCGAGATCGATGCTGGCCGTGCCCCCGGTAATGGTCTTTCGAATCGTCCCGTCAGCTCGAAACACAAGCAGGCTCGCGCCGTCTCCAGAAGCCACGACCGTTTCGTTGACTCCCGCCGTAGCAATGCGAAGACCCAGCCATGCGTGGGGTGATGGCGACACGAAAGTTGGGGAAAGCATCTTGTTGTACCCGTCGTCCGGCACGTTCAAATCAATGTCCCCCTCAAATACGTTCTTGTTGTTAGTAACAAGAAACGTCCCCTGTGGAGTCTGCCGCACGAGACTCACGTACGTGCCTGGGTAGACCAGCGTCTTGTCGAGGATAACGGCCCCAGATGCATCAATCTGCAGAAGAACAATGCCAATCTTGCCTTGCCATGGTGATGCTGTGGTTCCGACCCCCACCAACAATGTATTGTGATTGCGCAAACGCTGCGCCGAAAGCGTTCCGGGGTAGGCCGTTATTTCGGCCACGCGTTGGTGGGTTTGAAGATCGTATTCGTCATACCCCAGATTCGTCGGCAAAAGCGCGCGGCAGTTTCCCACGAGCTGCAAATCACGCCCACCGCGATCCAATGCGACTTCCCAATAATTGCTTACACTTGCAACATCAATGTAGGCGAGTTTCGAAGCAAGCACATCGCGTACTAGCAAATGTCGCTTCGAGCGATCGTCGGTCGGGTTAGGTTCGATCCCACAGTAAGTCGTGGCTGTCGTGCTTGCATTGCTGCCGCCACTCGGTGCACCGCCTTCGGAGACGCCACCGGTGGCATTGCCACCCGCGGGTGTTCCGCCGCGCCCTGATGACACCGCGGAAGAGCCGCCTTCAGTGGATTTCCCGCCGCTACCGCTGCCATCCGGGGCGGTTCCTCCCTTGCTAACGCTGCCGCCGCCGAAGGCGCCAGCAGCACCCGCCGCGCCTGCAGTCGGTTTGCTCGAATCTCCGGGCATTTTGTACTGGGTTTCCGAGCATGACCCGGCAAGCAAGAGCAGAGCCACTCCCCAAGATCGGGCAATTGGACGAAAGAGCGACTCTACCGAGTGCGACATGGTTGGCCCGCCTTTCGACGCGCACCGGAAATGACGCAACGCAACGAGTTCATATGGGACACAAGCGAAGCCATGGTAACACTCGTTAGAGTATATGCTTTTTGCCCGGCTTGCCGCAAAGCAGTGGCGGTATTTTCCCGAAGCAGCAAAGCATGTGGTGTCTTTTCCCGACCTTTAGCCATCGGCAATCTGCGTATTTTTGCCTTTTGCCGCGCACCAGTCACCAGTTGCCGTCGACGTGGAACGCCACCGCGATATTCCACCGTCGCGGCGCACATCATCTGGGGTGTGACGACCTGGTTTGCCCCGCGCTGGCGCGCGAGGTAACCCGACGTGCGTTTCCCTGTCCCCCGATGTGCGAGCAACTGCGTGCACGCGGCAACATCAGTACACTTTGGAGCAAAGAAGGTAACGATTGCAAACTCGGTCCGACAACTGCCCATTGACTAGCAGTCAACCGGCTGAAATTGGTGCCGTTTTGCGCAGACGTGAAGCGCGAGCAACACCGTTCGTCGAAGAGCCACAACCCAGTTTGCCTCCGCCGCAGCTCTTAAAGCTCACGTGCTCCGCAAAATGGCTTTTATGCACGGCAATTCATTCTATCAACGAGCACTTAACACCGCCGGTTCACACGGCCTAGCACTTTAGAGGCACCGGCTTGGCGAGGACCCAGTGTGGAAGATCCGGCCAACTGAACCGGTTGCGCTGCAACCCGCAGTTACGTTGAGTTCTGGACCTGAACGGGCGGAATCGGTATCTGATTGGTGGTGGAAACCAATCTCGGAACGGCTGCGCGGTATGTAAAGAAAGGTCGTATTGCGAAAAATGCGAACCACTTCCCTCGCATTGACGAATCGGGAGTTGTGAGTAACACCTAGGCGTGAAGAGGTTTGAGCTTGAGTGGAGCACGCGAGGGTTCGAAATTCGCACTACAGTTTGTGCAGTCCTTATAAACGAAACTATTGCGTTTCGTGTGCCGTTTGGGTGATAAGGATGGGTTAGATACCAAGCTCACGCGTGTGCAAGCTCAATTCGAAAGAGGCAGGATATGGCATCCAAGAAGACCGGCAAAAAGACCAGTGAAAAGTTCGGCGCCAAAGCGGATTTCATTCGAAATCAGCCTGAAAACATGTCTGCGAAAGACATTGTTGACGCCGCCGCCAAACAGGGGATCAAGATCTCCGTGAACCACGTCTACAATCTTCGCACCGCTGCCGCGAAGAAGTCGGACGCTCCGCTCAGCAGCCTCGCTGCCCCGAAGCGTGGCCCCGGCCGCCCCCGCGCGAACGCCGCTACCGGCTCAAACGTGGAGCAGCAGCTTCGCGCAGCAATTGCCGAGGTCGGTCTTCAGCGCGCCCGAGAAATCTTCGACGCCGTCGCGGCAGCGTTTCGAGGTCGTTGATATTAGCTCGTCCACACGCAGCAGAATGCTGACCTGCGCCTCGGGGCATGAATCCCGCAATCGGGCTAATTGGGTGCCCCGAGGTGTTTCCGTTTGAATGGAGACTGCGGACTATTGCACTATTGGGGGGCACACGCTTCGTTCGAAGCGCTACGGTCCGCAAGTTTGAGCGAAGCCAATCCTGAGCTATTACTGCGCGATGTTGGTCCACAGTGCCGCATCCCGAATCCTCGCGACAGTCATTTGGCTCGCTGTGGCGATCGTGGGTGCCCTCGCCTACTTCGTCGTGGCTTTCCAGCGCAATGAACCGATCAGCGCGGCTTGGATCTTGACTTCAGCTGGCTGCACGTACGCAATCGGATATCGATTCTACTCGAAATGGCTCTGTGCCAAGGTGTTTGCCCTGGAAGACCGGCGCAAAACACCTTCTGCCACTCATGAGGATGGTCGCGATTTCGTACAAACCAATCGGTATATTGTTCTTGGTCATCATTTTGCGGCAATCAGCGGACCTGGACCGCTCGTGGGTCCGGTGCTTGCGGCACAGTTTGGCTACCTACCTGGAGCGATTTGGATCCCTGTGGGTGTTGTGTTGGCGGGAGCCGTTCAAGATCTCGTCATTTTGATTGCTTCAATGCGCCGCGACGGCAAATCCCTGGGCGAGATGGTAAAGGATGAAGTGGGCTCTTTCGCCGGAGTGCTTGCGCTGATTGCGATTGTAAGCATTTTGGTGATCTTGATTGCCGTTCTCGGCCTGGTCGTTGTCAAAGCACTGGCGCATAGTCCTTGGGGTACGTTTACGATACTTGCCACGATGCCCATCGCACTCTTCATGGGCGTGTACTTGCGCTATGTGAGGCCGGGACGCGTATTCGAGGTAAGTCTCTTTGGTGTCGTCCTTTTGCTTTCGGCCGTTTACGCGGGCAAATACTTTCATGAGATCCCGGCACTTTCCCGCTTGCTCACTTTTGAGGGCACAACACTCGCCTACGCCATTATCGTTTACGGGTTGCTCGCCGCGTCGCTTCCGGTGTGGCTACTACTCGCGCCACGCGACTACCTCAGTACGTTCATGAAACTAGGGACGATATTCGCGCTGGCGATTGGGATTCTTGTCGCAATGCCTCGGCTCGAATTGCCGGCGTTGACCCAGTTCACCGATGGAACCGGTCCCGTGTTTTCAGGAAGCGTATTCCCGTTTTGCTTTATTACCATTGCATGCGGAGCAATCAGTGGATTTCACTCGCTGATTGCCTCCGGTACGACACCGAAACTCATTAGCCGCGAGACCCACGCGCGAAGTATTGGCTATGGAAGCATGTTGCTTGAATCGGCCGTCGCAATCATGGCATTGGTCGCCGCAGCGACCCTAAAACCTGGCGTCTACTTTGCCATCAACAGCCCGGCTGCGATTGTTGGCAACACCCCCGCGCAGGTCATCGCAACGGTTTCCCATTGGGGCTTTCCGGTGACCGCCGAAACCATGGCGAGCTTGGCGCGGGATCTCGGTGAATCGACCATGTTTGGTCGCGCCGGGGGAGCACCGACATTAGCCGTCGGAATGGCGGAGATCTTCTCGCGCGTACTCGGAGGCCGAAGCGTTTTATCCCTTTGGTACCATTTCGCGATCATGTTTGAAGCGCTCTTCATTCTGACCACGATTGACGCCGGCACGCGAGTTGGTCGCTTCCTTTTGCAGGCGTTTTTGAAGCAGGTCCACGAACCGCTAGGCAATACGGCTTCGCCATTCGCCAACATCCTTTCGAGCGTTCTACTTGTTTCCGCCTGGGGCTACTTCTTGGTTCAAGGAGTTCTCGACCCGCTGGGTGGAATCAACACATTGTGGCCGCTCTTTGGCATCGCGAACCAACTACTGAGTGTTATCGCACTCTGTCTAGCCACTACAATACTACTCAAAATCGGGCACCGGAAAACCACGTTTGTGACACTATTGCCGCTCGCTTGGGTGACCACAGTTACCTTCGCAGCTTCCATCGAGAAGCTATTCTCCAACAATCCGCGGATTGGTTTCCTGTCGGCAGCAAGCCAACTGTCGGCAAAACTGGCAAAGGGCGGATTTGCCCCGAACAAAGCCGCGGAGCTTGCCCGCACAATTGCCAATTTGCGGGTGGATGCGATAGTTTCGGCTTTCTTCCTCGTCCTGGTGGGAGCAATCGCGTTGGTCTCGATTCACCGTTGGTTCACGATAATAAGTGCGTCGAGCCCCACCGCCACTACTGAAACACCGCCCCAGTACTTGTCGCCTGAAGAATTGATAGAAGTGCCCAGTCACGGTTTGCGCCACGGTGTTGAGGGCGCAGCCCTCTTGGTCCTGGGTGTGATACCCAACTTGCCGAGTGCGCGAGCGAACGACCCACACTCGCATACCTGTGCGAATGCGCTACATCACGATCCTGAATTGAACACCGCGCACCACAAAAGCGCAGCCAATTTCAGCGACACAAGCGTCACGCCTCATAGTACTTCATTGAGTGACTCGCACCCCGCCGCCACGACCAACAAGATTGAAGCGAGCCACGTCAATGCGGGAGCTGAATGGGCCGCAAGAGAGACCGCTCGATTTAGTCGACCCCGTTGCTGCTAGGGCACAATCATTGCTGCTGTTTGGGTATCCGGTTTGCTCCGATTTGAGCGTCGCGTTCACTTCGATTTGGTTATCACTCCTGACGACCATCGGTGAAAGTACCGAATATGTGCGACCGTTATCGCGACGGGCTAACCCAATTCTCGGAGAATCCGCTCGAGTCTGGTCCGCCATAAATGAAGCCAACGCGAGGTGACAAGTTCGTCGCTTGTACACCTCGCGCCGCCATCTCACTTCGGCTGTACTTGAAACCAATTCAGACGTCAGAGATTACGCGATCGTAGAAATCCGCGCAGCTATCGCGTTGTTCACTTGCTCTCCAAGCCATGGCGGCGCGTGGATGCTGATTGTATTGCCCGGCGATGACGTACGCCGGTAGCGGTCCCCACTCCATGGTCTTCTGCAGCGGAATCACGTAATCCTGGATGAGCTGCCACACGGGGCGAATGTGATAGCGCGGATTGCGCAAAAATCCGAGCAGCAACTCCATGCGACAATTGCCAGAACCGCGTCCCATCCCGCCCATGGTTGCATCAATGCGATTGGCGCCATTGATAATTGCTTCGATAGTATTGGCGAACGCAAGCTCTTGGTTGTTGTGAGCGTGAAGGCCTATTTCCTTACCCGTGCCGTCGAGCGCCTTTTTGTAGCGTTCCACCAGACCTTTGACCTGCTCCTGATACATCGAACCGAAGCTGTCCACGACGACGACCGTCGAACAAGCCGTCTTGCCAATCTCCTCAAGCGCTTGGTCGATCTCCGACTCTGAACAAGTCGAAACCGCCATGATGTTGCAGGTGGTCTCGTAGCCCTTGTCATGGGCGTCCTTGATCATATCCACCGCATCGGGGATCTGGTTGATGTAGCAAGCGACTCGGATCAAACTGATGGGACTCTTGTCCTTTGGCAGAATGTCATTCCGATAGTCGCATTTGCCGCCCGCATCCGCCATGACGGCGATCTTGGTGCCAGGATTGTCGCCCGTAATGCGCCGAATGTCGTCTTCCGTGCAAAACTTCCACGCGCCGCACTTCTGCTGCGAGAAGACCTTGCCGGAGGCCTTGTATCCAATCTCCATGTAGTCGATGCCGGCAGCGCAGCAGGTCTCATAGACCGCCTTGACGAAACCGTCTTCGAACATGTGATCGTTTATCAATCCACCGTCGCGGATGGTGGCGTCGAGTACTTTGATTTCCGGGCGAAAGGTAATCCACGGGGCTTTCATGCTGCGCTCCTCCCGCGACGCCCGCGGGATCGCGCCCAGCCGGGTCGTGCGTCGAATGGAGCCGGTCCTAGCAGCATTCTGCCCTGGCGCACGGGCTGCCGAGCAATTGCCCGAGGATTTCCGGGGATTTCGAGGAAAAATGGCAACTGCGCCACGGCAACCACCTCGAGTTCGAAGCGGAACGACGCACGAGAATTGACGTTCGCGCCGAGGGGCAATCGAGCATTGCTTCGGGTCAGGCGGTTACGGCAAGTAGCGTTCCCCAACCGAAGACAGAGCAGCCCCATTGCGCCCTCCCCAAACAAAGACCTCACCGTTCAGAAGTACCGCAGCGCCATATTCATGGGCCTCGCCAGAAGGCCAGCTGTCGATTGGTGTCCAGGTGTTCGTGCTCGACACGTATCGGCCACCATCAGTCAATGCGTTTTCCAAACCGTCCACGCCACCTATCACGATAATGTCGCCAGTTCCCAGTGCAAACGCGTGCCCTGAACGGCGATGGGGCGCGTAACGCGCCCTTGGTGCTGACGCGGAACTCATAGCGCTCCATCCCGTGTACGTATACCGACTTCCATCGCCGAGCACGCTGGACATATCCTTGCCGCCCCAGACGAAGAACGTTGTTCCATCCCAAACGCCCAATGCCCCCTCGCGTGCTGAAGGGCCAGTGCCGTACATGGCCATCCACTGGTAGCTTTGCGCATAATACGAATAGCCAGCCGAGACGAAGGTTTTATTCGTGCCGTCGGTGAGACCACCGAACAGGTAAATACCGTCAGTCCCGGGCGCCCACGTCAGATCCGTGAGCCGCGGAGGCGGAGTATAGGTCGAACCTGGTCCGCCACTTGCGGTTGGCAATGCCGTCCAAGACGTACCACTGTAGACATACCGCTCGCCGCCCGAAAGCGGCGCTCCCGTGCTGCTCAAACCACCCCAGGCCATAACGTATTGCTGAGTGGAAAGGTTGGCCAAGTAGGGTGCAACCCGTCCGGTGGGCAACGCTGGCAAGGTAAGCCATGACTTAGTCGATGGATCGTACCTACCACCGTCGGCCAATGCTCGCGTCGAAGTGGCGTCCGTTCCCCCAATCACAAACATGCGGAGCCCCGTCCAAATTGCGGAACCCATTTGTCTTGCACTCGGAGCGTTCGTATCTGAAGCTAGCGTGCTCCAACTATCTGTTGCCGGATCGTAGACCGCGCCATCAGCCAGCGCCTTGCCGGACGCGTCGAGCCCACCGAAAATGAACAATTTGCCGTCCATTGCTCCATAGGCAAACTTCTCGCGCGCTGAAATGGACACTGGCGGTGCCGCCATGGACGTCCATCCGTAACACTTGCCCGTTCGACAAGATCTGGAAGTGGGACAGGCCGTATCGCAGGCGCCGCAATGCACGGCATCATTGTCGAGGTTGGCGCAAACCGTACCGCAGCAGGTGCCAGTACAAGTTGAAACGTCGCAGGTACTCGATGCTCCGCCCGTCGTCGTCCCTCCGGTTGAGTTACTGTTCGCTCCTGCGCTGGTTGCCGCGCTATTGCCACTATTAGTCTGACCACCTTCGGCCCCTGAATTCCCGCCCGCCTGAGTTTTGTCTTCGTCGACGTAGTAACGATCCGTGAGGGGGCAGCCGGTCAAACCAAGGGAGCAGAGGACCGCACCTACGATGGCTGAAGCGGGAATGAAGTGTCTAGGCATTGGGGCTCTTGATGCGACCATCACTACTCTCAGTTACTTCACGGCAGTACCAAGGCTCAATAGAGACGACCAATGGCCAAGCGTACTCGATCGCGTGGCCACGTCGAGGGCCGAAGACAACAAGAAGAAAACCAATTCACAACGAAAGCCGGACTTGTTTTTATAGCAATTGGTCCGCTCACCGATGTAGCTATATACCCGACACAGGCCCACCATGAATTTCCTCGATACACTGCGAAAGACACGACTAATTGGCATCTTACGTGGAATCGAATTTGACGAACTTTCGGTGCTGACCGAAGCGTGCGTTGCCTCGGAACTCCGATTCGTTGAGATCACGATGAATACCGCAAATGCCGCGCAAAAGATCGCTGCACTTTGCAAAGTTGCCGCAGGGCGGTTTCAGGTGGGTGCTGGAACGGTGCTTACACGCGACGATTTCAGTGCGGCGGTTGACGCCGGTGCGACTTTCATTGTTTCACCGGTGCTGGTGCCTGAAGTCGCCGAGACCGCAGCCAAGTCGGCTGTTCCCTATCTGCCCGGCGCACTTACACCACAGGACATTTACAATTGCCACCTCGCAGGAGCAACGCTGGTCAAGGTATTTCCGGTCCAATGCTTTGGCCCATCCTACATTCGAGAACTGAGAGGCCCGTTTGCGGATATCCCACTTCTCGCATGCGGCGGGATCCGACCGGACAACGTGCTCGACTACCTCGATAGCGGTGCCGATGCGGTGGCAATTGGTGGTGGCACCTTCAAGCGCGAATGGCTGCGCCAAAGAAATGTGAAGGCGCTGACCGAAGCACTCTGCGCATTCGTGGAGCTTTCGCGCCGGAAACCATTCCATGCACGCGAAGCCGGAACCAACCCGGCATAGGCTATTAGATGATTTGATTGTCCATGCCGCTGAATCCGAAGAGCCTTCCGAATGCAGCAGCATGAACAGCCGCTTGATTACTTGGTCACGGGCAGGGACTTCGGGCTCGCGAATGCTTGGAAAAAGTCATTCCCCTTATCATCCACGATGATAAACGCCGGAAAATCGACAACGTCGATCTTCCAAATTGCTTCCATCCCGAGCTCCGGATACTCGAGGACCTCCACCTTCTTGATGCAATCTTTGGCTAGGCGAGCCGCCGGGCCACCAATACTTCCAAGATAGAAGCCACCGTGTTTCTTGCATGCCGCGGTAACGTCCGCCGACCGATTTCCCTTGGCAAGCATCACAAAACTGCCGCCATTGGCTTGGAACAAATCCACGTAGGAATCCATCCTCCCAGCCGTGGTTGGACCGAAGGATCCGCTCGGGTAACCATCGGGGGTTTTTGCAGGTCCTGCGTAGTAGACAATTTGATTCTTGATGTACTCCGGGAGACCTTCACCGCGATCGAGGCGCTCCTTCAGTTTGGCGTGCGCAATGTCGCGGGCGACCACTAGTGACCCGGTGAGCGACAAGCGCGTCTTTACCGGATAGCGACTTAGCAGGGCGCGAATTTCACTCATGGGACGATTCAAGTCGACCTTGACGACATCGCCGCCGAATGCACTCTCGTCAACTTCTGGCAAATACTTCGCCGGATCGGTTTCGAGCTGTTCGAGAAACACGCCGTGCCTCGTGATCTTTCCCACGCACTGGCGATCGGCCGAGCAAGAAACACTGATTGCCACCGGACAAGATGCGCCGTGTCGCGGCAACCGGATCACGCGAACGTCGTGGCAGAAGTATTTGCCGCCAAACTGAGCGCCGATCCCCGTATTGCGGGCAAGTTGCAAGACTTGGGCTTCGAGCTCCGGATCACGAATAGCGTGACCAAGAGCATTGCCCTTGGTCGGCAAGGTATCTAGAAACCGCCCGGAGGCCAGCTTTGAAACCTTGAGCGCAAATTCAGCAGATGTTCCGCCAATGACGATAGCCAGGTGGTACGGCGGACATGCTGCGGTCCCAAGACCGCGAATCTTTGCGTCGAGGAATGCGAGCAATGACTTCGGGTTCAGTAGCGCTTTGGTCTCCTGAAAGAGAAACGTCTTGTTTGCGCTACCGCCACCCTTTGCGAAGAACTCGAAGTGGTACTCGTCACCAACACCGGCGTGGAGCTCGATTTGCGCGGGCAAATTGTTCTCCGTGTTGACCTCGTCGTAGGTCGAAATAGGCGCCATCTGCGAGTAGCGCAGATTCTTCTCCGTGTACGTTTGGAAGACACCCTTTGCGATATGCTCTTCGTCGTTCACGCCAGTGAACACGAGCTGGCCTTTTTCCGCATGAACGATCGCCGTTCCCGTGTCCTGGCACTGGGGCAGAATTCCACTCGAGGAAACAACCGCGTTCTTCAAGAGATCCAGAGCAACGAATTTGTCGTTGGGGCTCGCCTCGTTATCGTCAAGAATAGCGCGGAGCTGAGCCAGGTGCCCCGGTCTCAGCAGAAAGGCGATATCGCGCATGGCTTCGCGAGTAAGAAGCGTCAACGCCTCCGGCTCAATCTTCAGGAACGTTTGCCCCAAAGCTTCGACGGTAGAGACATACTCCTTCGTCAAAAGCCGGTAAGGCGTGTGGTCGTGAGCAAGCGGGAGCATTGGCTGGAACTTGAATTCGGGCATGGCACGA
>Ga0302321_100002991_pt1 | contig 14490 bp, 11 predicted proteins | sample Fen_T0_1_FD_202505 | JGI IMG/M metagenome (GOLD analysis project Ga0302321, IMG submission 202505) | Peat permafrost microbial communities from Stordalen Mire near Abisko, Sweden - Fen_T0_1 | ecosystem: Environmental > Terrestrial > Soil > Wetlands > Permafrost | place: Sweden: Abisko...
CTCGGGACTGGAGCGGCCGGATGCGGGCGCCATCGACCTGGATGGGGCGGTCTGGTTCCAGGAAGGGTTCCAGGTTCCCGCCGAGGCCCGGCGCGTGGGCTACGTGTTCCAGGAAGGCGCCCTCTTTCCCCACCTGAGCGTGGCGGCCAACGTGGCCTTCGGGTTGCAACGGAATCCGGAGCGGGCGGGTCGGGTCGAAGCCTTGATTCAGCGCGTGGGTCTGGCGGGGCTGGAGCACCGGCGGCCCGGCGAGCTGTCCAGCGGCCAGCGGCAGCGCGTGGCCCTGGCCCGGGCCCTGGCGCCGAAGCCGCGGCTGCTCCTCCTGGATGAGCCCTTCGCGTCCCTGGACCGGCCCGCGGCGGAACAGCTGCGCCATGAGCTGCGCTCCATCCTCAAGGCCGAAGGCATCCCCGCCGTGCTGGTCACCCACGATCGGGGCGATGCCCTGAGCCTGGGGGACCGGATGCTGCGGATGGAGGCCGGCCGCATCGTGCAGGACGGTCGTCCGGAGGAAGTGCTGACGGGTTTCGCCGCCAACCTGGAGGATGCCGGTTCCGAATCCGTGGTGCTCGCGCGGGTGGTGGGGCGCAGGGAGGGCCTGCTCTGTCTCGAGGTCGGGAGCGCGCTGCTTTTCGCGCCGGACCCCGGGGGCCAATTCCGCCAGGCCCGCCTCCGCATCCGCAGCGAAGGGGTGGCTCTGGAGCGCCTGGAAGGTCTGCCCGCCAGCACCCGGAACCACCTGCCCGCCCGGATCGTGGATCTGGACATCCGCGGCGCCCTCGCCAGAGTCCGCCTGGACTGCGGGTTTCCCCTGGAAGCCCTGGTCACGACCTGGGCCTGCAAGGATCTCGGCCTGAGCGTGGGCGACCCCGTCATCGCCCTGGTGAAGGCCACCGCCATCCGGGTAGTCCCTATGGATGATGAGGAGCCTTGAGTTCGCCAACGCCGGGAACAAAGCGGCCGCCCATCTCATCGTAGGTTCAGAATCCAGGCTCACCAACGGAGGGCACCATGCCACAGGGCGCCTTGAAATCAACCATGCTCGCGATGGGAACCTTGGGCATCGCCGACCTGCCTGAAGGGTCGGCCCCCTTGTCAGCGGCAGTGTCGTACCGGCCGATTCCCCAGACGGAGGGCATCGTCACGGTCATCAAGCGATGGGCCGCCGCCTGGCTCGATGGGAACAAGGAGGCGATGTTCGCCTGCCTGCATCCGGGGTTGGCCAAACATATTTTTGGCCTGGAAACCCCCACCATCTCAGAGGCTCTGCGGCGCATCGTCGGGGTCCAGTCCCTGTTTGGGAGGGCCGTGCGGGATCGCATTTCCGATGTGAATGTGTGGGTGCTGGATGTCCAGGGACGGGGCGGCAGCGCCCGGGTGGATCTGGGTCCGTGGACCGCGTTCATCCACGTGGCGGCCCACCAGAACCAATGGGCGATCGCGAACGTGCTCTGGGAGTGGCGAAGCTAGCGCAATCTCCGAAGTCGATCTGATGAATCGATACGGTGTTGACGTTGACAACAGAGGGCCGTGGTTGGCGTTTAAACCAATCACCGCTGCGGCGATGTAACCAATCCTGCCCGGCGGGTGTCTAATCTTCCGGAGGTGCGCTCATGAAGACCCTGTTTGGCACTCTGGTGATGATCTCAGCCCTGGCGACCTTTCCCCTGAAGGCAGCGGTGGACGCGCAGGATCGGACGCCGGTGAGTTCCAGCGCCCAGGCCCTTCCGCAGTCCACTCAGACTCAGGAGGAGCCGCCCACGCCGCCGCCGTCCACGCGCCCCAGCCCCCCGCCCGAGCCACCGCCGCCACCGCGGCCAGAGTCGCGGCAGGAAAAGCCGTCCGACACGGGCCAGTGGGTCTATACCGAGCAGTACGGCTGGGTGTGGATGCCCTATGATGATCGCTATACCCACCAACCCCCGGACGGTGGCACCCCGAGCATGTACGTCTACTATCCGGAGTCCGGCTGGTGCTGGGTGGTCGCGCCGTGGCTATGGGGCTGGGGACCCTCCCCCTACTTCGGGGTGTTCGGACCCCGCTTCTACGGCTGGTGGGGCATTGGTCTGGGCCATTGGTATGGATTCTCCGGGCGGTACGCCCACTGGGGCTGGTCCGGCCGCGCCTATTGGCATGGTGGCCGGTGGAACAGCGTCAGTCGCTCCTATGGCACTGGTCGTAGTGGTTCCTGGGGCGGCAGTGGCCGTTTCGGAAGCAGTGGCGGCCATTCCCGGAGCCTTGCCCCCGGCTGGCGCCGCTAGCTAAGGCGCTTCCCGGACGGCCTGATCGATCAGATCCGCCAGATCCCCGAGACCCTCAACGATCAGTGTGGGCGTGACGCCCCAGGGATCGAAGAGGGCCTTCGGCGTGCGCCGCACCCAGGCGGCCCGCAGCCCACCGGCCAGGGCGCCGAGGACATCGAAGGGATTGCCGGAGATGAGCCAGGTGTCCGACCCGCTGGCTCCCGCCCGCCGGAGGAAGTGGGCGTAGACGGCGGGGTCCGGCTTGAAGGACCGCACCTCGTCCACGCTCACCACATCGATGAAGTGCTGCCGGAGGCCTGCCTGGGTCAGCAGGGCCTCCACCGCGTCCCGGGCGCCATTGGAGAAGGCGAAGAGCCGGAATCCGGCCTCCCGGGCCCGGGCCAGCCCCTCGCTGGCGTCCTGGAAGGCCGGCAGGGTCCGGTAGGCGTCCAGCAGCTGCTTCCGGTCCTCCGGATTCAGGCCGAGGCCGAACAAAGAGCAGGTGTGATCCAGGGCCTGGCCGGTGCAGACAGCGAAGGTTTCGTACCGCTGCATCAGCCCGCGCCGGAAGGAATACTCCAGCTGCTTGTCCCGCCAGACCCGGGAGAACTCAGCGGCCCGGGGGCCCACCTGCGGTGCCAGCGCGGCAATGACACCGTGGGTATCGATCAGCGTCCCGTACACATCGAAAGCCAATGTGATCGCCATGGGGCTCCTCTCAGCAGGTGCAGGCTGGTGGGATGGTGCGGAAGTTCAGTTTGTTTCACCTGGAGTTGGCGCGGCCACGGTCATCTGCATGGCGTGGGTGAGCCCTTGAAGCCACCGCAAAGGTTCTCCCGAAGGCAAGGGGCCATGAGGTTCGAATCCTGGCCAGAGGGAAAGGATCGTCCCTTCTTCCACCGGTGTCCCGTAGGATCTGTCCATGCCCCTCCTCTCCGACCTGATCCAGCGCGCTGCCGACCGGCTGTTCATGCCCTGGGTGCTGGTGCTGCTCCTGGGGGGCGGGCTCTACCTGACCCTGCGGCTGCGGTTCGTGCAGGTACGCCGCTTCCGGGAGGCGCTGCGCGCCATGCTGGCCAAACCTGCCCAGGGCACGGGCGGTGTGCTCACGCCCTTCCAGGCCTTCATGACGGCCCTGGGGGCCTCCATCGGCACCGGCAACATCGCGGGGGTGGCCACGGCCATCATCTCCGGCGGTCCCGGCGCGCTGTTCTGGATCTGGTGCTACGGCTTCTTCGCCACGGCGATCAAGTTCAGCGAGGCGGTGCTGGGCCTGGAGTTCCGGAAGGTCCAGGGCGGCCACGTCCGGAGCGGGCCGATGTATTACCTGCGGGACGGCTTGAAGTCGCCGACCCTGGCCTGGCTCTATGCCCTGGTCGCCTGCCTGGGGGCGCTGACGACCACGCCCTTCGCCCAGCCCAATTCCATCGGCGTGGCCATGAACCACGTGCTGCCCAGCGGCGTGGTGACGCTGCCCTGGTTGGGGGCCGTGTCACGGACCTCGCTCCTGACCGGGCTGGCGGTCGGGGTGCTCACCTGGGCCGTCGTCATCCGTGGCATCCAATCCATCGGCCGGGCCGCAGAGAAACTATCCCCGATCAAGGTCGGTCTCTACCTGGCCGGCGGGCTGATCGTCATTGCCACCCACCTCGCCTTCCTGCCCTCGGTGCTGGCCCTGGTCTTCCGCGAGGCCTTCTCCCTGCATGCGGCGGGTGGCACGGCCGCGGGCCTGGGCGTGATGATGGCCATGCGCTATGGGGTGGCGCGGGGCGTGTATGCCAACGAAGCCGGGTACGGCACCGCGGCGGTCGCCTACGGCACCGCGAAGAGCAACCAGCCCGAGCAGCAGGGGCTGCAGGCGGTGATGGAGACATTCATCGTCTCCTGCGTGACCTCGAGCATCAGCGGCCTGGCCATCCTGCTGAGCGGCGTGGCCCAGGCGTCCATCACAGCGATCCGCGCGGGCGGCGAGGGTCTCACCAGCACGGCCGCGGTGGCGGGCGCCTTCAACACCTCGATGCCGGTGGTGGGTGGCTGGATCGTGGCCTTCTGCGCCTTCCTGTTCGGCTACACCACCCTCCTCGGCTGGGCCTTCTACGGCGAGCAGGCGCTCGAATACATGGTCGGCTCCAAGGCGACGAAGCTCTACCGCTGGGTCTACTGCCTACTCATCCCCTTCGGCGCCATCGCCAAGCCCACCGCCGTGTGGGCCTGGGGGGACCTGATGAACGCGCTGCAGGTGTTTCCGAACATGATCGGCCTCATCGGGCTGACAGGAGTGGTGGCCCTGGTCGCGAATCGGCGCGGTGAACCCCCGCAGCCAGTGGCCTGAATCGTCCCCCCCGTTCAACCGCCAGTGATTCACCATTGTCCTGGCGCCGGATCCTTGGTTTCATCTTCTCCACTCGAAACCCAGGTGCCATGGTTCCCTTCCCCAAGATCAGCAGGACGCTCCCCGGCGACGACCTGGGCCTGGGCACGAAGCCAGGCCCGGGCCGCAGCGTCAACAAGGACGGCACGTTCAATGTCCGGCGGGTGGGCCTGCCCTTCTTCCGGAGCTACGAGCTCTACCACAGCCTCATCACCATGGGTGGCTTCCGCTTCCTGGGGCTGCTCTTCCTCGGCTTCTTCATCACCAACGCGCTGTTCGCGGCCATCTACCTGGGCCTCGGCATGGACCACTTCGTAAGGTCCGGCGGAGATGGGCGCCTGGACCGGATTCTGGACGCCTTCTTCTTCAGTGCCCAGACCCTCACCACCGTGGGCTACGGCCACATCAGCCCCAACAGCCACCTGGTCAGTGCCGTGGCGGCCCTGGAATCCCTGCTGGGTCTGCTCAGCTTCGCCCTCGCCACCGGCCTGCTCTTCGGGCGCTTCTCCCGACCCCACGCGCAGATCCGCTTCAGCCAGCGGGCCCTCATTGCACCCTACCGGGGAATCACGGCCTTCATGTTCCGCTTCGTCAACCGGCGCAGCAACCAGCTCATCGAAGTCGAGGCCACCGTGTCGCTCTCCTTCCTGGAAGCCGACAGCGGCACCCGTCGCTTCGTGATCCTGCCGCTGGAGCGGAACAAGATCAACCTCTTCCCCACCAGCTGGACCGTGGTGCACCCCATCGACGAGGCGAGTCCGCTCTCCGGCATGAAGGAGGAGGATCTGCGGCAGGCCCAGGCGGAGTTCATCGTCCTCATCAAGGCTTTCGACGACACCTTCTCCCAGACCATCTACCAGCGGTCGTCCTACACCGCCGACGAGGTGCTCTGGGGTGCGCGCTTCCAGCCCATGACCATGATCGCCGCCGATGGCGTGACAGAGATGGACGTGAACCAGGTGGACATCGTGGAAGCAGCGACGATGCAGGCTCCGTCCCCTCTTTGACCTGCTGGATATATAGATCACGAAAATCAAAATAATTACTTATTTTTACAATTCCAAGTCAAGCGTTCGGCCATACTGCCTCACCCTTCCGGAGGTAGCATGCGACTGACCTGCTTTCATCTGGCCCTCGGCTGCGTCCTCGGCCTCACCCTCGGGGCCGCCGACAAGCCCTTCGAGGTGAAGGTGGGCGAGGCCATCCCCGCCAAGATCATCTACACCGACCACCTCGGCCCCTTCAAACACGACCTGCCAGCAGTGCTGCCCATGGTCGTGGTGAGCTTTCAGACGCAGGCCACGGAAAAGGGGAACAGCGCCATGGGGATCTTCACCTCCGGCACCAAGGAGTACACCCTCGACGGCATTTCCCCGGCCCTGATGCAGAAGATCACCGATCAAGTGCAGGAAGCTCTCGAGGCGGAACTGAAAGCGGGCGGCTGGCAGATCATCCCTGCCGAGAAAGCCATGGAACTGGACGCCTATAAAGCCTGGGCCAAATCCCCGGACCCCAGTGGCGATGAGGTGAAGCGCGCCTTCTTCTCCAAAGGCAAGGGCACCAATACCCTCAGCTCCAAGGAAATGGAGCGGGTCTTCGTGGGCGGCAAGCACCCTCTGGTGGGCAACGGCGTGGTGCTGGGTGGCTGGATGGGAGCTCCCGCCATTTGCAAGCTCGGCCAAGCCCTCAATGCCAAGTTCATCCTCTTCCGGGCTCTCGTGAACTTCGCCAACATCGAGGCTGGCAAACGTGGTCTCTTCACCGGAAGACAGACCTGGAAAAGCAGTACCATCCTCGAGGTCAGCTACGCCGAGCTGGATGTCTATCCCCCCGATGCCAGCGGTGCCACGCCGGCCCGGCTCCACACGGAAGTACCGGTCACGATGCTGTCCGACTTCATCACGGATGACAAACATGAAGGGAGTCACCATACCCTGATGGCGGATCCCGAGCGTTACGAGAAGGACACGGTGGAGGCCCTCCGCGCCGTGGCCAAGGGCTTCGTGGCCGTATCGAACAAGTAGGCGTCTGCCCCCGGCCTTAGTCGTCCACCCACAGCCGGTAGCCCACGCCGGGTTCGGTCTGGAGGTACTTTGGCCGCGAGGGTTCTTCTTCGAGCTTGTGGCGGAGCTGGGTCATGTAGACGCGGAGGTAGAGCGGCTGGGCGCCCGCGGCCCCGCCCCAGACCTCCTTCAGCAGCTGACGCTGGGTGACCACCCTTCCGGCATGGCGGATGAGGGTGGTGAAGAGGCTGTACTCCAGCGGGGTCAGGTGGACTTCCTTGCCCTCCACTAGCACCTGCCGCTTGGCCAGGTCCACCCGCCAGCGGCCGAGCGTGAACACGGGCTCCTCCTCGGTTTCCGGGTCGGCGTGGCGCAGGGCCACGCGGATGCGGGCCAGCAGCTCGCGGGTGCCGAAGGGCTTGGTGAGGTAGTCGTCCGCCCCCGCGTCCAGGGCCGCCACCTTGTCGCCCTCCTGGCCGCGGGCGGAGATCACGATGACCGGTGTCCGGCTCCACTCCCGCAGGCGGGTGACCACCTCCAGGCCATCCATGTCCGGCAGGCCCAGGTCCAGCAGGATCGCCTCGGGCCGGTGCTGCACGGCCAGGGTGAGGCCTTCCTGTCCGGTGCCAGCCTCCAGGTAGCGGTAGCCGGTGCCCTCCAGGGCCACTCGCAGGAAGCGACGCATCTGGGGCTCGTCCTCCACCAGCAGGATGAGGGGGGCCAGGCCGCTCATGGCGCCTCCACGGGCATCTGCGGAGGGGTGCCCAGGGGCAGGGTCACCAGGAACTGGGCGCCACCCTGGGGATGGTTCACCGCCTGGATGCGCCCGTGGTGGGCGGTGACGATGCCCTTGCAGATGGCCAGGCCCAGGCCCGCCCCCGGGCGATTGGAGGCAGCCTGGCCCCGGGCGAGCTTCTCGAAGATCCGGTCCTCCTCACCGGCGGGGATGCCTGGTCCCTGATCGGAGATCGAGAGCGTGAGCGACTTGCCGGTGGCCCAGGCCTTGATGTCCACGGGAGAACCGGCCGGGGAATATTTCAGGGCGTTGTCGAGGAGGTTCAGCAGCAGCTGTTCCATGAGCACGCCATCCATGGCCACCAGCGGCAGGTCCATGGGCAGGGACACCCGGACCCGGTGGGCTTCCGCGGCGAGCTCCCGGCGGTTGAGGGCCGAGCCCACCACTTCTTCGATGGGAGTCCACTCCGTGTGGAGATCCAGCGAGCCCGCCTCCAGGCGGGTGATGTCCAGCAGGTTGCTCACGAGGCGGTGCAGCCGCTGGGCCTCCTCCTGGGCCGACTGGAGCAGGTCCCGGCGGGCAGAGTCGGTGATGTCCGGGGTCTCCAGGGCGGTGCTCACCGCGCCGGTGATGACGCCCAGCGGGGTGCGCAGGTCGTGGGACACGGAGCTGAGCAGGGCATTGCGCAGGCGCTCCTCATCGGCGCGGCGACGATCCTTGACGCCCTGTTCCGCCAGCAGGGCGCGCTCCAGGGCCAGGGCGGTCTGGTTGGCGAAGGCCTCCAGGAGCTGCCGCTGATCGGGCTCCACCCACCGGGGCGAACCCTCCGGCAGCACACCCATGACGCCGATGGGCCCGGCCACGCCCCTGAGCGGCAGGTAGGTGGCCCGGGCGCCGGGCAGGGTGAGGGTGCCGAGGCCCGCGGGTTCCGCGTGATCGAAGACCCACTGCGCCACGCCGAGTTCCTGTTCGTTGAGCGGGAAGGCCATGGGATGGTCCGGTGTCTGCAGCCGGCCATGCTCATCGGGCTGGAGGACCACCCCCTGGCCCTGGAACTGGGTGGCCACGTTCTGGATGGCCGAAGCCACCAGGGCCGCCGATCCGGCGCTGCGGGCCAATTCCTGCCCCAGCCGGTAGAGGGCGTGGGTGCGTTGCTCCCGGCCCCGGGCGAGGCGGGCCTGGGCCCGGATGCGCTCGGTCAGGTTGCCGATCACCACGCCCATCAGGAGCATCACGGCGAAGGTCCCCACGTGTCGGAAGTCGGTGACGGCGAAGGTGAGGTACGGCGGGACGAACAGGAAATCGAGGGCCGCCACGCTGAGGATGGAGGCCAGCAGCGAGGGCCCCCGGCCGAAGCGGGTGGCCACGATCAGGATGCCCAGCAGGTACACCATGACGATGTCAGCCAGTTCCGTGCGCCGGAAGATGAGGGCGGCCAGGGCGCTGGAGGCGGCCACGACGAGGGCGCTCAGCAGGTAGTTCCGCGCCGGGCTGGTGATGGGCCGCCGGAGGAGCGGGGCGGCGGGTTCGCGCCCAGGCTCGCCGCTGATCACGTAGACGTCGATGTCCCCGCTGTGGCGGATGAGGTCGTCCACGGTGGAGCCCATCACCAGTTCCATCCAGCGGGGGCGGGAGGGCTTGCCCACAACGAGCTTGGTGATGTTCCGGTCCCGGGCGAAGGTGAGGATATCATCGTCGAGGCTTCCGCCCCCCTCGATGACCGCCGTCTCCCCACCCAGCTTCTCGGCGAGCCGCAGGTTGTCCTCGATGCGCGTGCGGTCCGCCTCGGTGAACCGGAGGTGCTTCCGGGATTCCACGTAGAGCGCCAGCCAGGGGGCGCCGAGGGCCCCGGCCATGCGGCGGGTGCCGCGGATGAGGCGCTCGGACAGCTCCCCGGGGCCGACACACACCAGCAGGCGATCCCCCGCCGCCCAGGTCTTGTGGATGCCCTCCGAGGCCATGTAGCGGCGCATCTGGGCATCCACGCTCTCGGCCGTATGGCGCAGGGCCAGCTCGCGCAGGGCCAGGAGGTTGCCCTTGCGGAAGAAGTGGTCCCGGGCATGGCGGGCCTGATCGGGAAGATAGACCTTGCCCTCCTTCAGGCGCATCAGCAGGTCATCCGGCGGCAGGTCCACCAGCTCGACCTCGTCGGCTCGCTCCAGCACCGTATCGGGCACGTTTTCCCGGACGAGTACGCCCGTGATCTGGGCCACCACGTCCTTGAGGCTCTCCAGGTGCTGGACGTTCAGGGTCGTGTGGACATCGATGCCGGCATCCAGCAGCTCCAACACGTCCTGCCAGCGCTTGGCGTGGCGGGAGCCCAGCACGTTCGAGTGGGCCAGCTCGTCCATGAGGATCAGGCCCGGCCGGCGCTGCAGGGCCGCGGCCAGGTCGAATTCCGGCAGGAACTGTCCGGCGTAGGCCAGCTCGATCCTGGGCAGGATCTCCAGCCCTTTGGTGAGGGCCTCCGTCTCGCTCCGGCCATGGGTTTCGACCACGCCGATGACCACATCGAGGCCTTCCGCCCGCCGCTCCTGGGCCTCGGCCAGCATGGCGTAAGTCTTGCCGACGCCCGGTGCGGCCCCGAAGAACACCTTCAGCTTGGCGCGCTTCTCGCGGGCCTCCTCCTCCTGCACTCGACGGAGCAATGGGTCAGGATCCGGCCGTCGCGGTTCGAGCACCCAGCCAGCCTAGCGCAGCTCGGCCCTTTCAGCAGGCATCGAAAGGATTTGCCTGAAGTCCTAACGCCTTCTTAACACCCTTCCTGGCCATCCTCGTTGGTTGGCCGACCCTGGAATCCACAAGAACCAGGTCGGCCTTGTTGACTTACCTGTTCGCTTAGACGAGACTCCACACTCAGGAACCAATCGCCATGCCCAATTACCGATCTCTTCTCCTGGGGCGGCGACTCTCCAACGAAGAAAGCCACGAGACCAAGATCAGCAATCCCATCGCCCTGGCGGTGTTCAGTTCGGATGCGCTGTCCTCGGTGGCCTACGGCACCCAGGAAATCATGGCGCCTCTCACCGCTGCCATCGCCGTGTTCGGCGCGGGGGTGCTGGGCTGGTCCTGGTGGGTGGCCCTGGGTATCGTGGGCCTGCTGCTGATCCTCAATGTGAGCTACCGCCAGACCATCCACGCCTACCCCAGCGGCGGCGGCGCCTACCTGGTGGCCAAGGACAACCTGGGGGAGGTCGCGGCCCAGACGGCCGGCTCATCGCTTCTGATCGACTACATCCTGACCGTGGCCGTGTCCGTTTCGGCCGGCGTGTCGGCCATCGTCTCGGCGTTCCCGGGGCTCGAGGCCCATCGCATCTTCCTCGCCGAGGGCATCATCGCCTTCATCGCCCTGATGAACCTGCGGGGCGTGAAGGAGAGTGGGCTGATTTTCTCCCTGCCGACCTACGGCTTCGTGATCTGCATCGTGGGCCTGCTGCTCAAGGGCTTCTGGAACGTGGCCGTCGGCCATGAGGTGGTGGTCGCGCAGGCCGTGGTCCATATGGAAGGCACTTCCAGGCTGGCGGCGCTGTGGCTGCTGGCCCGGGCCTACAGCGCGGGCTGCACGGCCCTGACAGGGGTGGAGGCCATCAGCAATGGCGTCACGGCGTTCAAGGATCCGGTGTCGAGCAACGCATCGAAGACCATGACCTGGATGGTGGTGATCCTCGGCTCCATGTTCCTCGGTATCACGTACCTGACCAACCACTACGGCCTGACCTACCATCCGGATGCGCCGGAAACCCTGCTGTCCCAGCTGACCCGGCTCATCCTGGGCGGCGCGGAGCACGGGTTCCCCAAGCTGATCTACCTCATCACCACGGGCTTCACCATGGCCATCCTGGCCCTGGCGGCCAACACGGCCTACGCGGACTTCCCCCGCCTGGCGGCCCTTCATGCCCGGGACGGCTTCCTGCCCCGGCAGTTCACCAGCCAGGGCGATAGGCTGGTCTTTTCCAACGGCATCTTCATCCTGTCCCTGGCCGCGGGGGTTCTGGTCCTGCTCTTCGGCGCGAAGGAGGATCACCTGTTGCCGCTCTACGCCGTGGGTGTGTTCCTCGGCTTCACGATCAGCCAGACCGGTATGGTCGTGCGCTGGTTCCGCCTCAAGGGCAAGGCCTGGCAGCTGAAGGCACTGATCAACGGTGTGGGCGCCGTGACCACGCTCATCGTGATGCTGGTGATCGCCGTGACGCGCTTCACCCATGGGGCGTGGATCGTCATCGTGCTGGTGCCGATCATGGTGATGACCTTCTTCAATATCCACCGGCACTACATCCGCATCAAATCCATCCTCGCAGCGAGCCGGGTGGATTTCATCGGTCCACGCCGGAACCGCGTGGTGGTGCTGGTTTCAGGGATCCACGCCGGGGTCGTCCAGGCCCTGAACTACGCCAAGGTCATCGCGGACCACGGCGAAGTGGAGGCCCTCACGGTCGACTTCCCGGATGAGCATGGCCGGGACAGCGCCGCGCTCGAAAAATTGCGCTCTGACTGGCCCAGGTACAGTGAAGGGATCCCACTCCGGGCCCTCCGCAGTCCCTATCGGAAGGTGGTCGAGCCCATCGTGAACGAACTGGAGCGCATGCGGAAGGTCGAACCGGAATACACCATCACGGTGATCCTGCCCGAATTCATCACCGGGCACTGGTGGGCGAACCTGCTGCACAACCAGACCGCCTGGAGGATCAAGGGCACCCTGCTGCTCATGCCCAAGATCATCGTGATCTCGATCCCCTATCATGTGGAGCCCCTGGTGGAGTAGGCCGCCCTTCCGGAAGGAAGCGGCCTTCTCGGCCCCGCTGGCAACCCGGCAGATGGTTTGGCGAATTGAATCGACACTTCATCCACATCGATCGATTGGAGGCCAACAATGGGAAACCTGGGACCGATGGAGATCCTGCTGATCGGCGTGGCGCTGCTGCTCTTCTTTGGCCCTTCAAAGCTGCCTGAGCTTGGCAAAAGCCTGGGGAAGGGCATCCAGGAGTTCAAGAAGGCCAGCCGTGAGCTCACGGATTCGGTCAAAGAGGGCCTGTCTGACGAAAAGGACAAGAAGTAGCAGCTACCTAGGCGCGGACTACTGCGTTTGGAGCGTCTCAAGGTCCAGGTTCAGCCGCAGCACGTTCACCCGGGCCTCGCCCAGCACACCCAGCTGGGCCGGCTCGATATGGGCCGTCACCAGGTCCCGCACCTTGGCCTCGTCCAGGCCCCGGGCTTTCGCGACGCGATGCACCTGGAAGGTGGCGGCGGCGGGGCTGATGTGGGGATCCAAGCCGCTTCCCGATGCGGTCACGAGGTCCACTGGCACAGCTCCCGTGGCATCGGGATCGGCTGCCCGCAGGGCGACGATGCGCTCCGTCACGGCCTTGTGGAGGTCGGGGTTGCTGGGGGCCAGGTTGGAGCCGCCGCTGTTGGCGGCGTTGTAGGGCAGCGGCTTGCCATTGGCATCCACGGTGGCCGAGGGGCGACCCCAGAAATCCTTAGGCGAGGTGAAGGACTGCCCGATCCATTCGGAACCGATCACCTGGCCATCCTTGCGGAGGAGGCTACCCGCGGCCTGGCGGGGGAAGATGAGTTTGGAGAGGCCCGTGATGACGAAGGGGTAGGCCAGGCCTGTGATGGCGCTCAGGGCGATGAAGGAGACGAGGGCGGGACGGAGTTGCAGATTCATGTGTGATTCCCTAAGCAATGATTTCGTTGAATCGAAGAGAAGAAAGGATTCACCACCAGGGCACCTAGAACTGCTAATGAAAATGGCCTTTTCCGTCTTGGTGTCCTGGTGGTGTTCATTTATCAATTCCTTCAAGCAGCGAGATGCAAAGCGACGAGCAGCCAGTCAATGAGCTTGATGCCGATGAAGGGCACGACCAGGCCCCCGGCGCCATAGAGCAGCAGATTACGCTGCAGCAGCTGGGCGGCGCCCACTGGCCGGTACTTCACGCCGCGCAGGGCCAGGGGGATGAGTACCACGATGATGAGGGCGTTGAAGATCACCGCCGAGAGGATCGCGCTCTCGGGACTGTGGAGCCCCATGACGTTCAAGGCGCCCAGGGCAGGATAGGTGGCCACGAAGGCCGCGGGCAGGATGGCGAAGTACTTGGCCACGTCGTTGGCGATGCTGAAGGTGGTGAGCGAGCCGCGGGTCATGAGCATCTGCTTGCCGATCTCCACGATCTCGATGAGCTTGGTGGGGTTGGAATCCAGATCCACCATGTTCCCGGCCTCCTTGGCGGCCTGGGTGCCGCTGTTCATGGCCACGGCCACGTCGGCCTGAGCCAGGGCCGGCGCATCGTTGGTGCCGTCGCCGGTCATGGCCACCAGGCGGCCACCGGCCTGGTACTCGCGGATGAGCTTGAGCTTCGCCTCCGGGGTGGCCTGGGCCAGGAAGTCGTCCACCCCCGCCTCGGCGGCGATGGCGGCGGCGGTCAGCGGGTTGTCGCCCGTGATCATCACGGTCTTGATGCCCATGCCCCGCAGCTCCGCGAAGCGCTCCTTGATGCCGCCCTTGACGATGTCCTTCAGCTGCACGACACCCAGGGCGCGGGCGCCTTCGGCCACTACCAGCGGGGTGCCGCCGGCCATGGAGATCTGATCCACCGTGCGGCGCAGGTCGTCGGGAAACTTGCCGCCCCGGGACTGGACGTAGTCCTCGATGGCCGAGGCGGCGCCCTTGCGGATCTGGCGCTCGCCCAGGTTGACGCCGCTCATGCGGGTCTGGGCGGTGAAGGGGACGAAGTGGGCGTCCAGGGCGTGGAGGTCCCGCTCCCGGAGGTCGTACTGCTCCTTGGCCAGCACCACGATGCTGCGGCCCTCGGGGGTTTCGTCCGACAGGGAGGAGAGCTGGGCCGCGTCGGCCAGGAGCTTGATGTCCACGCCCTCGGCGGGAATGAAGGCCACGGCCTGGCGGTTGCCCAGGGTGATCGTGCCGGTCTTGTCGAGCAGCAACACGTCCACATCGCCGGCGGCCTCCACGGCCCGGCCGGAGGTGGCGATGACGTTGGCCTGGATCATGCGGTCCATGCCCGCGATGCCGATGGCGCTGAGCAGGCCGCCGATGGTGGTGGGGATGAGGCAGACCAGCAGGGACACGAGCACCACGAGGGTCACGGGCTGGCCCTGACCGGCGGCCCTGGTGGAGAA
>Ga0302321_100002992_pt1 | contig 14488 bp, 10 predicted proteins | sample Fen_T0_1_FD_202505 | JGI IMG/M metagenome (GOLD analysis project Ga0302321, IMG submission 202505) | Peat permafrost microbial communities from Stordalen Mire near Abisko, Sweden - Fen_T0_1 | ecosystem: Environmental > Terrestrial > Soil > Wetlands > Permafrost | place: Sweden: Abisko...
CGGCCCACCGCCCGATTCGTCGTCAACCCCCGGGTTGACGACTCCACGGGGCTGCGGCGCTAGCGTTGTCGTCCGTGGCACGCCGTCTCGCCCCCGTCCGCAGTCGTCTCGGTCGTGTTCGACCGGTGGATCTTGCGGCGCCGGTGGTGATCGCCGTTGCGGGGACGATCGAGATCTCGCGCGCGGCGGCCACTCGGTGGCCGATCGGGGTGGCGTTCCTCGTCCTGAGCTGTGTCGCGCTGTCGCTCGTGCGGGTCGCGCCTCTCGTCGTTCCGGTCGCGCTGGGCGTCCTCTACTTCGTTCCGGCCCTCCTCGGCTTCGATATCGCCGCCAGCACCGCCTGGGTGTTCCCGTTCCCACTGGCCGCGTTCGGGGCCGGCCTCCACGTTCCGCAGGAACAGCGGTGGCGCGGGCTCGCGTCGGTGATGGCGATGTTCGCGCTCTCGATCGTCACGCTCGAGTGGCTCACGACCTTCGATCCAAACCTCGTCTTCGGCCTTGCGGGCTCGATCGGTCCCTGGCTGTTCGGGGTGGGGTTGAGTGCGGCGCTCTTCAAGGCCGAGCAGGCAGCTGCCGACCTGGAGCGGGCCTGGCTCGACGGCGCCATGGAGTCGGCGCGTGTCGTTACGCGGGAGCGCGAGCGCATCGCCTCGGAGTTGCACGACGTCCTGGCGCACACGCTGGGGGAGATGGTCGTGCGCACGTCCGTGGCGAAGGACGCGCTCGTCCGCGACGCGCGCTCGGCGGCGGGGATGCTCGCGGGCGTCGCTGCGACCGGACGGGCTGCGCTCGCGGAGACGGGGACACTCCTGCGGCTCCTCCGCGACGACGCCGACGAGCTCGGTCTGGGAGCGATCGAGCCCTCACCGCGCGCCGAGCGCTCCGACACGTCCCGGTCGCGGGTGACCGTGGCCGACGTCGCCTGGCCCGTGCTGTTCGCCGCCGTCGGCACGGCCGAGATAGTCGTCACACACCTCCGGCCGGAGCCCTTGTGGATCGCGGGCTGCATCCTCGGCGCCGCGGCTCTCGCGTTCCGGCGCCGGTGGCCCTGCGCCACCACCGTGGTGGTCGCGGCACTGCTCGCGGCCCCGCTCGCGCTGAGCTCGGCGAGCGACTTCCCGGCCGCGTGGATCATCGGCTTCGGCCTGGCGACGTTCTCGGCGGGGCTCCGCGCGCCGTGGCGCCGCGGGCTCGTCACCGTTCTGGCGATCGTCATCGTTCCCATCCCGGGCCGCGGGTTGCCCGCGATCGAGGACGTCGTCCTCTCCGCCCTCTTCATCGTCGGCCCGTGGGCTGCCGGCGCGGCGCACGCGCGTGCGCTCGCCCGTGCGCGGGCAGCGGGCGTGGCGCAGGAGCGCGAGGACACGCGGGCCCGGCGCGAGGCGGAGATCGCCGTCGAGGCCGAGCGGCGGCGCATCGCGCGGGAGCTCCACGACGTGCTCGCCAGCTCGCTCAGCGTGATGATCGTCCAGGCTTCGCTCGCGCAGGAGCTGGCGCAGGTCGATGCGGGTGCCGCCGTGTCCGCTGCGGCGTCCGTCGAGCTGGCAGGCCGCCGCGCACTGGGCGAGCTGGGGAGCCTGCTGCGCCGCTCCGGGGAAGCGCTGCCCTCGGCGGGGATCGAGCCGCGGCAGGGCATCGCGGACATCGCGACCCTGGCCGCCGAGTTCCGCCGTGCAGGGGTGAGCGTCGACCTCGACGTCGACGCCGTCCCGGGTGGGCTGCCCGCGGGCGTCGAGCTCGCGACCTACCGGATCGTCCAGGAAGGGCTGACGAACGTGCTCAAGCACGCGCCCGGAAGCGCGGCCGCGGTGCGGCTCGCCTGCGACGGGCCCGTGGTGGCGATCGAGGTCTCGAACGGCCCTGCGGGCGCCCGCCCGGAGAGCGCACCGAGCGGTCACGGTCTCGTCGGCCTGCGCGAGCGCGTGTCCCACCACGGCGGTGAGATCGCTGCCCGGCGGACGGCGGACGGCGGCTTCCGCCTCACGGCGAGGCTGCCGGCAGCGATGGGGACGGCGTGACCACGGTCGTCATCGCAGACGACCAGGACCTCGTCCGCAGCGGCCTCCGTGCCCTGCTCGAGGCACGCGGGATCCAGGTCATCGGCGAGGCGCCACACGGGGCTGCGGCCGTCGAGGCTGCGACCCGTGAGCTGCCCGACGTGCTCCTCATGGATATCCGCATGCCCGTGATGGACGGGATCGCGGCCACGCGCGAGATCGTCGCCGCCGGCCTGCGCACCCGGGTGCTGATCCTCACGACCTACGACCTCGACGAATACGTGTACGAGGCCCTCCGTGCCGGCGCCGCCGGGTTCATGCTGAAGGCGAGCCCGATCGACCGGCTCGTCGACGGCATCGAAGTCGTGGCGGCCGGCGAGTCGCTCCTGGCGCCGAGCCTGATGCAGCGGCTGATCGCCGAGCACGTCCGCCGGCCGCCACCGTCCTCGGGTCCGCCCGCGCGACTGGCCGCGTTGACAGACCGCGAGCGCGAGGTGATGACGCTGATCGCCCGTGGCCGCTCCAACGAGGAGATCGCGTCGAGCCTCTTCGTGAGCCTGGCGACGGTGAAGACGCACGTGAACCGCGTCCTCTCGAAGCTGCGCCTGACGAGCCGCGCCCAGGTCGTCGTCGTCGCTTACGAGACCGGGCTCGTGCGCCCCGGCGAGCACCCGGGCCCGGTGTGAGGGCTCCGCTTTCGTGACGAAGGGCCCCGGCGGAAGCCGGGGCCCTTCGGTCGCGCGGTCCGGCGTCGGCTCTCAGGCGGCGATCCTGGCCGGCTCCGCGTCGATCAGCGGGAGGTCGACCGAGCGCTCGTGCTCGAGCGTCGGCAGCCACTCGAGCCACGTCGGCAGGTACCAGTTCCACTCGCCGAGGAGCTTCATCGTCGCGGGGAGCAGCACCGCCCGCACGATCGTGGCGTCGATCAGGACGGCAGCGGAGAGGCCGATGCCCATCTCCTTCATGTCGATGATCGGCATCAGCGCGAAGACGCCGAAGACGAACACCATCACGACCGCTGCGCTCGTGACGACGCCGGCGGTGGAGCGAATGCCCTTCTCGACCGCCTGCTCGGTGCTCAGCCCGCGGTCGAAGTATTCCTTGACCCGGCTCAGGATGAACACGTGGTAGTCCATCGAGAGGCCGAAAAGGATCACGAAGAGGAACATCGGCAGCCACGACGCGATGCCACCGTTCTTCTGGAAGTCGAGCGCGTTCGAGCCCCAACCCCACTGGAAGACCGCCACCAGCAGGCCGTAGGCGGCGCCTACGGAGAGCAGGTTCATGACGATCGCCTTGACCGGGATCACGATCGAGCGGAACGAGAACAGCAGGAGCAGGAACGCGAAGCTGAGCACGAAGAGGAAGACGACCGGTGCCGACGACTTCATCTTGTCGTTCCAGTCCTTCGACGACGCCGTCGTGCCCGTGACCGCGTACTCCACGCCGGCCACCTTGCCGATCGTCGCCGGCAGGATCTCCTTACGGAGCGTGTCGAGAGCGTCGTTCGAGACGGCGTTCGTGCCCGAGCCGACGAGCGGCACGGCCACGCGCAGCACGGTGCCGTCCGGCGAGGTGTCCGTGTAGATCGGCTGCAGGGCTTTGCCGGACGCGATGGCCTGTTGCTTCAGGTCGGCGACCGCCGCCAGCAGCTTCGGGTCGGACGCGTCGCCCTTGATTGCGACGACGGCCGGGGTGGCGCCACCCGGAAAGGCATCCCGGACCTTGTTGAACGACTGCACTTCCTTCTGCGACTTCGGCAGAGCGTCCAGGCCCGACTGGCTCGTGTGGAGGCTGAGCGCGGGATAGGCGAGGACGAGCAGCACCGCCGTCGCCGAGACGGCGGAGACGAGCGGGCGGCGGAGAACGGCGCCGAGGACGGTGCCCCAGACGCGGCTCTGGCCGTCGTCACGCTTGATGCGGCTGATGAACGGGACGCGCACCTTGTCGACCCGGTCGCCGAGCCAGGAGAGCATCGCCGGCAGGACGGTGAGCGAGCCGATCATCGCGACGGCGACGACCATCATCGTCCCGATCGCGAACGACATGAACGTCTTGTCACCGGAGAAGAACATGCCGGCCATCGCGATCATCACCGTGATCCCGGAGATGAGCACGGCCCGGCCCGACGTCGCCGCGGCAGCCTCGAGGGCGGCCGACTCGCTCCGTCCGGCCCGGCGCTCGTCACGCTCGCGGCGGATGTAGAACAGCGAGTAGTCGACGCCGACCGCGAGGCCGATCAGGAGGATGACCTCCGAGACCGACTGGTCCATCGGGACGATGTGGCTCGGCAGGGCGACGAGGCCTATGGTCGCGAACACGGCGGTGAGCGCCAGCCCGAGAGGGATGAACGCGCCGACGAGCGAGCCGAACACGAGCAGCAGGATCACGAGCGTGATCGGGATCGAGATCATCCCGGCGCGCGCGAGCTGCGAGCTGAACATCTTGTCGAGGGCCTTGCCGGTCGATGCCGAGCCGGCCTCGACGACGGTGAAGTCGGGGTTCGCCTTCTGGACCTGCGCCGTGCCGGCGACGATCGTGTCGATGAAGGTCGTGGCCTCGTCGTACGAGCCCCTGGGGCTGAACTGGATCAGCACGGCGTGGCCGTCCTTCGAGATCTGCCCTTCGTTGCCCGCCACGAGCGGCGAGCGGAGCTTCGTCACCTTCGGATACGTCTCGAGCCTGGCGATCGCCTGGCTGACGACGGCACGGAACGTCGGATCGGCGGCCGTCTTCGTCTGCGACTGCACGAGGACGTACTCCATCTGCTCGTCCAGCTTGAAGCCGGCGTCGCGGATGATGTGGTCGGCCTTGCGGGCCTCGCCCACGTTGGTGTCGTTCTTGTCGATCGTGACCATCCCGACCGCGGTGCCGATCGCAAACGACGCGATCACGAACGCGAGCCAGCCGAAGATGGCGGTCTTGCGGTGGTGCGCGCTCCAGCGACCCATCCGGGCCGCGATGTTGGTGCTCTGCTTCAGGGGTGACATCTCGCTTCTCCTTGAGGGTCGTTGTTCAGTCCCTCGCAGGCTCGCACCCCGGGTCGCGTCGTACGGTGCGGCGGTCAGGCGTCTTCGGGTGGGGAAAACCGCACCCTCGCGGGTGCAGGCTGCGCGCGATGAGGCCTCAGCCTGTCGGCGGAGCTGCGCGGCTAGTCCCGCAGGAACGTCAGCACCGCGAGCACCCGGCGGTGATCGTCGCCCGAGGCCGGCAGGTCGAGCTTCGCGAAGATGCTCGTGACGTGCTTCTCGACCGCGCGCAGGGTGACGAACATGCGCTCGGCGATCGCCTGGTTCGAGCGGCCCTCGGCCATCAGCTCCAGCACCTCGCGCTCGCGCTTGGTGAGGGCATCGAGCGGGTCGTCGGCGCGGCGGCGGCACACGAGCTGGCTGACGACCGCCGGATCGAGCGCCGACCCGCCCTCGCCGACCCGGCGAACGGCGGACGCGAACTCCTCGATGTCCGAGACCCGATCCTTGAGGAGGTAGCCCACGCCCTCGGCGCCTTCCTCGAGCAGCCCGACGGCGTACCCCGGCTCCACGTATTGGGAGAGCACGAGCACGCCGGTGCCGGGAAACCGGGCGCGGATCTCACGCGCCGCGACGAGCCCCTCGTCGGTGTGCGTCGGCGGCATCCGGATTTCGACTATCGCAACGGCAGGATTGTGCATCGCGACGTGCCGCAGGAGATCGTCGCCGTTGTCCGACTGGGCGACGACGTCGAAGCCCGACTCGACGAGGAGCCGCACGACGCCCTCGCGCAACAAGATCGAGTCCTCGGCGATCACCACCGTCATCGCGTTCCCCAGCATCGCGACGGTGTTCCGGAGCGGCGGGAAGTCGCGGGGGAGCCCGTCGGCGAGTAACTGGTGGATGTGCTCGGGCTCCGGCAGGCCCGCCAGCCGGTGGCTCCCGAGATCGCGAACGGCAAACCCCGTCGGCGCGCACGCGGTCGCCGAGAGGAGGATCTGTCCGCCGTGGCCCGCAGAACCGATCCGTGCAGCGCGATGCACGTCGATCCCCGTGTAGCCCTCCTCGGTCACGAGGGGCCGGCCGACGTGAACTCCCATCCGCACCCGAACGTCGTGATCGCCGGGCCACGCCTCCTCGATCAGGCCCCGCTGGCTCTCGACGGCGGCGCTGACTGCCTGGTCGAGCGACGGGAAGGCGACGAAGATCTCGTCGCCGAAGGCATCGATGACGGTTCCCTCGTGGTTACCGGAGGCGCCCCTGATGATGCGGCGGACGCTGTTGAGGATCGTCGCGTAGTCGGCGCCCGCCCGGTGCACGAGCGGGGTCGAGCCCTCGATGTCGCAGAGCAGAAAGGCGACGGGATCCTCGGAGGCGGTCATCGGCGAAGTCTAGAGAAGTCAGCGGGCCAGCTCGGGCCTGGCTGCGAGCGGGATCTCGGCCACGATCCGCGTGCCGCGATCGGTGGGGCTGTGCACCTCGAGCGTCCCGTCGAGCGCGGCGACTCGGTCGCGCAGGCCGCGCAGGCCGGTCCCGGACGCGGGATCGGCACCGCCGCAGCCGTCGTCGGTGACCGTCACCGTGACGCTCGTCTCGCCGTTCGCAACCGTCACTTCGATTGCGTTTGCGCCCGCGTACTTGACGATGTTCGTGACGGCTTCGGAGACGACGTAGTACGCCGCCGCCTCGATCGGAACCGGAAGCCGTTCCGGCGGCATCGTCACGGTGACCGGGATCGGCGTCCGGACGACGAGCGCCTCGACGGCCGCGGCGAGGCCCCGGTCGGTCAGCACCGCGGGGTGGATGCCGCGGGCGAGCTCGCGGAGCTCCTCGAGGGCGGCGGCGAGCTCCTCGCGCGCCGCCTTGATGATCGCCGCCGTCTCCGCCGGATCGGACGCCGCCCGCGTCTCGGCCAGCCGCAGGGAGACGGAGAGCGCGACCAGGCGCTGCTGGGCACCGTCGTGGAGATTTCGCTCGAGGACGCGGCGGGCGTCGTCGGCGGCCTCGATGATGCGCGTGCGCGAGGCGCGGATCTCCTCGTCCTGGCGCCTGCGCTCGGTGACGTCGACCCCGGACAGGAGGACGAGGGACGCCTCTCGCCCGGTCACGTCGTCGATCGGCGTCGCCGTCCAGGCGATCACGATGTGCTCGCCGTCGGCCTTGCGCCACCGCGTCTCGCGCTCCGCGCTCGCCACTCCGTTGGCCGCCGACGCGATTGCCATCCGTGCGAAGTAGCCGTCGTCGGGGTCGATCAGCTCGAGCACGCTCGTCCGCACGATCTCCTCGTCGGGCCAGCCCAGCGCCTCGCGAAACGCGTCGTTGACCCCCGCGCGCGTCGCGTCCACGCCGCCGTCGACGATGTTGCCCTCCCGGTCGACGACGACGACGATGCTGGGGATCGCCTGCATCAGGGTGCTCGTGATGTCGCGCTCGCGCTGGAGCTGGATCTCGCGCTGCTTTCGCTCGGTCACGTCGACGCCGCTCACGAGCAGCAGGCGGCGCTCGTCGATCGAGGGGAGGCGAATGCACGACCACGACACCGACAGCCTTCGGCCGCTCTTCGTCACCCAGGTGTTGTCGTGGTCGCCGACCGCCTCGCCGGCGACGACGCGGCCGACGAGCCGGCGAACCTCCGCCGCCTCGTCCGGAACGACGTACTGCTCCCAGAGCACGGTGCCACCGGTCTCGTGCGGCTCCACCTCGAGCGTTCGCTCGAATGCCTTGTTGGCGCCGAGCGGTGCGAGGACACCATCCTCGTCGACGAGGCAGAGGAGGCTCGGGGCCTCGTTCGCGATCGCGTTGAGGAACACGCGCTCTCGCTCACGGGCTGCAGCCTCCTCGTGGCGGGCGGTGATGTCGATTCCACCCGCGATGATTCCGCGCACGCCTCCCTGCTCGTCGTGAAGCGGGGCGGAGCGCCAGAACACGACGCGCTTCTCACCGCGGTGGTTCACGAACGTGTTCTCGTACTCGACGGCCGGATGTTCGGGCGCCGCCGCCCGGAACCGCGCGATCACGTCCGGGCGCTCGTCCGGGTCGATGAACACGTCCCAGAAGAGCCTGCCGCGGATCGCCTCCTCGTCGTCCTCCCCGGCGGCCTCGACCGCGGCGGCGTTCTGGTTGACGATCCTGCAGTCCGGGTCGAGGTGGACGAAGAGGCTGGGGGCCGTGTTGACGAGCGTGACGAGGAAGCTGAACTGCGACCGCAGCTCGGCCTGGAGCCGCATGTTGGCGAGCGGGAGCCCGACCGCCGACGCGACGAGATCGATCGTCTCCGGCTCGTCTGCGAGCGACGGGTCGTGGACGAGTGCGGCGACGCGTCGGCCGTTGCGCTCGATGGTCGTCACGGCGCGGTCGGGCGTCGGCGCCGGCTCCCCGACGTCGCGACCGTCGGCGTTCACCCAGCCCTCGCGGTCACCGAGCCGGTAGACGATCTCGAGCGAGGGATCGTGCAGTGCCTCGGCCACGGCGTCGCGGAGCGGAACGCCGGCATCGAGCGAGAGGAGCATGCGGCCCGCGGCGGCCCGGTCGAACCGGCTGCGCAGGACGCCCGCGAGGAACGAGAGGGGCACGAGCGCGAACGAGAGGAGGAACAGCACCCAGGTGACGGAGTAGGCCCTGCTCGACACCTGGTCGAGTGCGACCGAGACGAGCAGGAGGCTCACCGAGATCCCGCAGGAGAGATAGACGGGCCGAAGCGCTCGCCTGCTCGTCACCGACGCCCGTCGCCACCGGCCGACGAGGATCGCGGCGATCGCGCCCAGGACCGTGACGACGACGATCGTGCTGACGAGCGTGATGATCTCGGCCCCGGTCTGGGAGCTCGTCACCGCGATCGCGCTCGCGGGGCACGCGTCGCAGCCGGTCGCCGGCGACTCGTCGATCAGGGCAACGAGGGCGTTGCCGAGGATCGCCGCGAGGCCCCCGATCGTGACGAGCCAGACGTCCCGCCGGCCCAGGTGGCCGTCGGGATACGCGAGGATCAGCGCGACGAACGAGACGAACGCGAGATTCGAGAGGACGAAGCCGACGGTGTAGGCCCACTCGTTGTTCGACTCCGTCAACGCGGCGACGAACCAGAGGTAGCCGGTCGCGGTCAGGAACGCTCCGGTCGCGTTGTCCGGCCGGCGCCACAGCGCCACGAGGCCTGCGGCGACGAACGTCAGCCCTGCCGTGATCGCGAACCCGGCCGTCAGCCACGGCCTCGAGTCGTGGCTGCTCGAGACGACGAGGACGGTGGCGCCGACAGCCACGGCGATCGCAAGCAGGCCTGCGACCCCGAACCGCGCCGCCCTCATCGGCGGCTCACCCGAGCAGAGAGGTGATGGCGGCGCCGGAGAGCTCGGCCTTGGGGACGAAGCCCCGGGCTCCACTCGATGCGATCAGCGCCCCGTAGTCGGTCGCGTCCCGGCTCGAGACGAGCACGACGGACGTCGTATCCAGGTCGCCGCACTCCACGCAGACGTCGAAGCCGGTCATATCGGGCAGCTGCACGTCGAGGAGCACGATGTCCGGTCGCAACGCGCGAAGCAGCGTCAGTCCCGATGCTCCGTCCTCCGCCTCGCCGACGATGCTGAACCCGTCCGCTTCGAGAATCGCGCGCGCCGAGGCGCGGAAGCTCGGGTGGTCGTCGACGATGAGGACGGTAGGGGACACGTAGGGGAATCGTGGCAGAAGACCGGGAGCGGCGCAGTACGGACAACCACACTCCCGTCCGCGACGAAACGCGGCGAGTTTCGAGCTCGAAGACGCGCAATCACGAGTAAATCGTGCAATTACCTGCGCAATACGAGGGGTCGGCGCTGAAAGCGCCCTCGAACTGCGGCATACTCTCGCGATGACCCCCATCACCGAGACTCAAGCGCACGACCGCATCCTCAGCGAGCGCTCGCGCTACGTGAGCGCCGGCGTCTCCACCCCGCGACTCGTCGTCTCTCACGCCGACGGTGCGCGTGTGACGGATGTCGACGGCCGCACCTTCATCGACTTCGCCGGCGGGATCGGCTGCCAGAACACGGGCCACCGCTTTGCGCCCGTCGTCGACGCGATCAAGGCACAGGCCGACGAGTACCTCCATCAGTGCTTCATGGTCGGCGTCTACGAGCCGTACGTCGAGGTGTGCCGCCGCCTCGCAGAGCTGTCGCCGTGTGCCGGCGAGGAGCAGAAGTCGATCCTCCTCAACTCCGGGGCCGAGGCGGTCGAGAACGCCGTCAAGATCGCACGCTCGGCCACCGGCCGGCCCGCCGTCGTCGTCTTCGACAACGCGTTCCACGGCAGGACCCTGTTGACGATGACCATGACCGCCAAGGTCAAGCCGTACAAGGCCGGCTTCGGCCCGTTTGCGCCCGAGGTCTATCGCGCTCCCGTCCCGAACCTCTACCGTGGGATCAAGACGGACGATGCGATCGCGGGGCTGAAACAGCTCTTCAAGGCCGATGTCGATCCCGCCACCGTCGCGTGCGCCGTGCTCGAGCCGGTGCAGGGTGAAGGAGGGTTCCTCCCGATGCCGGCGGACTACCTGCAGCGCCTGGCGGAGATCTGCCGTGAGCACGGGATCCTCTACGTCGACGACGAGGTGCAGTCCGGCGTCGGGCGCACCGGGAAGATGTGGGCCGTCGAGCACTACGACGGCGTCGCACCCGACCTGCTCGTCTCCGGCAAGTCGATCGGCGGGGGCCTTCCGCTCGCAGCCGTCACCGGTGCCGCAGCGATCATGGATGCCGTCCCGCCGGGCGGCCTCGGCGGCACCTTCGGTGGCAATCCGCTGTCGTGTGCGGCGGCGATCGCGGTGCTCGACGCCGTCGCCGACCCCGACTTCCTTCGCGAGGCGAGCACGCTCGGCGACGTTCTCAGATCCCGGCTGGAGCGATTGGCCGAGAAGCACGAGGCGATCGGCGACGTCCGTGGCCTCGGTCCGATGCTCGCGTTCGAGCTCGCCGAGCAGGCTCCCGACCAGGCGGCCGCCATCGTTGCGGCGGCGTTCGAGCGGGGCTTGCTGCTCCTCGCCTGCGGCATGTACGGCAACGTGATCCGCCTCCTCGCGCCGCTGACGATCGACGACGCCGACCTCGAAGAGGGCCTCGCGCTGCTGGAGGAGTCGCTTGCCGCAGCTCTCTGAGGCGCCGCCGCTCACGGCAGACGTCAGGCTCAGCGGCCTCAGGAAGAGCTACGGCCCGGTCGTGGCCGTGGGTGGCGTCGATCTCGAGATCGCCCGCGGGGAGTTCTTCACGATGCTCGGCCCGTCCGGCTCGGGCAAGACGACGACGCTGCGCATGATCGCCGGCTTCGAGCGGCCCGACGCGGGCTCGATCGAGCTCGGCGGCAAGGACGTCTCGTCGTTGCCGCCGTTCGACCGCGACGTCAACACCGTCTTCCAGGACTACGCCCTGTTCCCGCACATGACCGTGCAGCAGAACGTGGAGTACGGCCTGCGCGTGAAGAAGGTGCCGAGGGCGGAGCGGCGGCTCAAGGCGACCGAGGCGCTCGGGATGGTGCGCCTCGAGGGCTACGGCGGCCGCAAGCCCGGTCAGCTCTCGGGCGGCCAGCGGCAGCGGGTCGCTCTCGCGCGGGCGATCGTCAACACACCGCGCGCCCTGCTGCTCGACGAGCCGCTCGGCGCCCTCGACCTGAAGCTGCGCCAGGAGCTCCAGATCGAGCTCAAGCAGATCCAGCAGGAGCTCGGGATGACGTTCATCTACGTCACGCACGACCAGGAAGAGGCGCTCACGATGAGCGACCGGATCGCGGTGTTCAACCAGGGCGCGATCGAGCAGGTCGGGACGCCCGCCGAGATGTACGAGCATCCGACGACGCAGTTCGTGGCGGGTTTCATCGGCACCTCGAACATCCTCGAGCGTGGCGGACGCACCTTCACGGTGCGGCCCGAGAAGATCCGGCTGACGCTGGACGAGGCGGCGGACGGCGAGCCGGGCACGATTACGGCCGCCGTCTACCTCGGGCCGGTGACCAAGTTCATCGTCGGGCTCGACGGAGGTGGCGAGCTGACGGTGGTGCAGCAGAACCTCGAGACGTCGTCGGAGGACGTTCACGAGATGGAGAGGAAGCGCGTGCGGCTCCGCTGGAGCCCGGACGTGGAATTCGTGATTCAGGAGGAGGAAAGGTGAAGCGAATTCGCTTCGGATACGTCGCTCTCGTGGCGCTCGTGACCGTCCTGGCCGTTCCCGCGGCAGGCGTCTCGAAGGGCACGGGGTTGCCCACGTCGGTCGGCGCGGGTGAAGGGAAGCTCACGCTGGTCGCGTGGGAGGGGTACACGCAGCCGCAGTGGGTGAAGCCGTTCGAGAAGGCCACCGGCTGCCAGGTGGCGGTGAAGTACGCCGGGAGCTCGAACGACATGTTCAACCTGATGATCTCGGGCGGCGGCGGCCAGTACGACATGGTGTCGGCGTCGGGTGACGCGAGCCTGCGGCTCATCTACGCGAAGGCCGTGCAGGAGATCAATGTCGGCCTGATCCCGTCGTACAAGGACTTCTTCAAGGCCTTCCAGTCGCCGGCGCACAACACGGTGAACGGGAAGCACTACGGCATCTCGCTCCAGTTCGGGCCGAACGTGCTGATGGTCAACACGAAGAAGTACGGCAAGGCGCCGAACACCTGGGCCGCGATCTACGACCCGAAGAACAAGGGCAAGATCACGATCCCGGACAACCCGATCCAGATTGCCGACGCGGCTCTCTACCTGTCGAAGACGAAGCCGGCGCTCGGGATCAAGGATCCGTACGAGCTGACGAAGGCCCAGCTGGCCGCTGCCGTGGCGCTCCTGAAGCAGCAGCGACCTCTCGTCAAGAAGTACTGGGGCCTCGCATCCGACCAGATCGACCTGTTCAAGAACGGCGGCTCCACGATCGGCGCCTCCTGGCCGTACCAGGTGAACGCGCTGAAGGCGGACAAGGTGCCCGTCGTCGGCGTCATCCCGAAAGAGGGCGTGACGGGCTGGGCCGACACCTGGATGCTCTCCTCGAAGGCGAAGCACCCGAACTGTGCCTACAAGTGGATGCAGTACATCACGAAGCCGGTCCCGCAGGCCCAGCAGGCGCTCTACTTCGGAGAGACGCCGGTCAACCGGAAGGCCTGCGCCGTGATGGACAAGATCTCCAAGGGCTCGTGCGCGCAATACTCGGCCAACGCGCCCGAGAGCTTCTACAACTCGATCAAGTTCTGGAAGACGCCGATTTCCGATTGCGGCAACGGCCAGAAGAACTGCACGGACTCGAAGGCCTGGGCGACCGCCTGGACGCAAGTCAAGGGGTAGAGGTTGTCGGTCGACGCTCGCGCGACGGAGGGCTCCCACGGGGGAGCCCTCCGCTCGCTCTCCCGGCTCTCCTGGCGCCGGCCCGGCCTGAAGACGTTCGGCCAGATCTCCGCTCCTGTCGCCGCATTCCTCTTCGTCTACGTCGCCGCGCTCGTCGCGCTCCTGATCCAGAGCTTCTGGACGACGGACTCGTTCACCGGTCAGGCGATCCATTCCTGGAACCTCGACAACTTCCGGGCGATCGCCAACGACCCGTATCCGACGATCATCCTGCGCACGCTCGTGATGGCGTCCGCGGTCACGGTCACGTGCATGCTGCTCGCGTTCCCGTACGCGTACTTCCTCGTTCGTGTCGCAGGCCCGCGGCTGCGCCTCGCGCTCCTCGTCGCGACGACGCTGCCGCTCTGGGTCAGCTACCTCGTGCGCGTCTACTCGTGGCGCCTGATCCTCAATCCGGACGGCGCGCTCAACTACTTCCTCAACCGGCTCGGGTTGCCCGATCTCAACATCGCCTACACGAACTGGGCGATGTGGATCGTCTTCACCTACATCTGGTTCCCGTTCATGGTGCTGCCGGTCTACGCCGCGCTCGAGCGCGTGCCGTACTCCCTCGTCGAGGCGTCGGCCGACCTCGGCGGCCGCGGCTCGACGACCCTGCGCCGGGTGATCCTGCCGCTCGCCGTGCCGGGCCTCGCCGCCGGCTCGATCGTCACCTTCTCGCTCACGCTCGGCGACTACATCGCGCCGTCGCTCGTCGGCGGCCCCGGCTCGTCGCTGATCGGCACGGTCGTCTTCGAGAGCCTCGGCCTCGCCAACAACGCGCCCTTCGCGGCCGCGTTCGCGATGGTGCCGCTCGGGATCATGGCCGTCTACCTCGTCCTGATGAAGCGCCTCGGCGCGTTCGAGTCACTCTGATGGAGACGCGCGCGACACGCATCGGTCTCTGTGCCTGGGCAGGCCTGATCTTCCTCTTCCTCTGGATCCCGCTCGCGATCATGGGCCTCTATGCGTTCAACTCCTCCAACATCCAGAGCTGGCCGATCCCCGGCTTCACGACCAAGTGGTTCCACGAGGCGTGGAACGACCAGGAGGTGCGGGACGCGCTCTGGCTCTCGCTCCGCGCCGGTCTCTTCGCGACGGGGCTCGCCCTCCTGCTCGGCTCGCTGGCGGCGTTCGGCCTCTCGCGCGCGAAGTTCTTCGGGCGCGACTCGATCTCGTTCATCTTCATCCTCCCGATTGCGCTCCCCGGGATC
>Ga0302321_100002993_pt1 | contig 14486 bp, 14 predicted proteins | sample Fen_T0_1_FD_202505 | JGI IMG/M metagenome (GOLD analysis project Ga0302321, IMG submission 202505) | Peat permafrost microbial communities from Stordalen Mire near Abisko, Sweden - Fen_T0_1 | ecosystem: Environmental > Terrestrial > Soil > Wetlands > Permafrost | place: Sweden: Abisko...
GCAGCGGTGTACATTCCAGAGACCTTGTCCCCGGAGGAAGCTGCGCAACAGTTCGTGAGTTTTTTGTATGAGGAAGATTCGCTCGCGCCTGATCCGGCCGATGCTCCACCTTGGTTGCGCTCGTACGTGATCGCGGAACTCGAGATATCGTGCTCAGAGCATTTGTCCTGAGCGACCGAGCTATTTTATTCGGCCTCCGTTGGGAATTCCGACGGGGGCTTTTTTGTGGACGGGAACTTCCGAAAAAACGACAGCGCATGCCAATGGGTCAAAAATCAACCTTCCCCTCCGACCCAAAATTTGGCGAAGATAGCGGACATTCCATGAAAGTCCCGTTTCTCGACCTTTCTCAGCAACACAAAGCGATCCGTGAACCGGCGTTGGCCGCGCTCACCGCGACGTACGACGCCAACCGGTTTTGCCTCGGTAAGGACGTCGACGATTTCGAGAAAAACTTTTCTGCTACGCTCGGCTATCCGCGCGCACTTGGTTTCAACAGCGGCACTTCACCTCTCCACATTGGATGCATGATTGCTGGTTTTGGCCCGGGCGACGAAGTGATCGTGCCGCCGTTTACCTTTATTTCCTCTGCGTGGGGCATCAGCTACGTGGGCGCGACGCCGAAGTTCGTCGATATCGAGGAAGGCACCTTCAATCTCGATCCCGACAAGCTTGAGGCCGCGATCACGCCGCGAACCAAAGGCATTATCGTTGTCCATTTGTTCGGGCAGCCGGCACGCATGGACGAAATTATGGCTATCGCCAAAAAACATAAGCTCTTCGTCATCGAAGACTGTGCACAGGCGACTGGCGCGAAGTACAAGGGAACGCCGGTCGGCTTGTTTGGCGATATGGGAACGTTTAGCTTTTATCCGACTAAAAACCTGGGTGGTTGCGGCGAAGGTGGTGCGCTGACCTCACGGCGTGAAGACGTTGCGACTACTGCCCGCCATATCCGCGTCCATGGATCGGACCGGCGCTACTATCACGACATCATCGGTGGAAATTTCCGCATGGACGGGTTTCAGGGCGCATTGCTCAACGTGAAACTTCCCTATCTGGCGGACTGGACTGCGCGCCGCCAAGCCATCGCGAAGCGTTACCTTGCTGGTATCAAACTCGCTGACATCATCTTGCCCGCGCAGCCAGAATACGGGCAGAGTGTCTTTCACCAATTCACGATTCGCCACCCGCGCCGTGACGCGTTGCGGGAACACCTCGGCAAACTTGAGGTCGGCACCGACTTAATTTATCCTGTGCCGCTCCACCGCCAAAAATGTTACGCCGGACTTGGCTACGCGCTCGGCTCCATGCCAGTCGCTGAAAAAGCGGCGGCCAATTGCGTGAGCTTGCCGATTTTCCCTGAACTCACCGATGCGCAGGTCGACCACGTGATTGCCTCAGTCAATTCGTTTTAAATCATGATCAATGGGATCCGCCTAAAAATTTGTGGCCTGACCTCGCAGGTAGACGCGAACCTGGCGGACGCTGTGGGTGCGGATTATCTCGGTTTTATTTTCTATCCGAAATCGCCGCGTTACATCTCACTCGAATCCTATCGAATGATCGGTGCACGCCTGCCGCATAAACCCAAGGTCGCAGTCACGGTAGAGCCGTCCGGAGCTGATCTTGCGGCATTGAAGGCTGAAGGTTTCGACTTTTATCAGTTTCATTTTCCGCTTGGGACACCGCTCGCAACTATTGCTGCGTGGTCGGAGGCCGTGACTCCCGAAAAGCTGTGGCTTGCACCACGCGTGCCGCCTGGAGGCAGTCTTGAGCCAGCGATGTTTGCTTTGGCCGGTACATTCCTGTTCGATACCTATCGAGCCGGTACCTACGGCGGCACGGGGCAGGTTGGCGATTGGACGGCGTTTGGCCGGTTGCGGAAAGAATACCCACGCATCAATTGGATTTTAGCCGGTGGCCTCACGCCCGAAAACATCACGAGCGCTCTGACTGAGACGGGTGCTCGCATTATCGATATCAACAGCGGCGTCGAAAGTGTGCCCGGCATTAAAAGTGCCGAGAAATTAAAGCGTCTTAACCAAGTGCTAACCGACTACAAAGGCGCCGTCACGCGCCCGCCTTTTTGAAAAAAGGCCGCTTCCCGCTCGGCTGGGCGATCCGAGGAGTTGTCAACGTGGTTTGGCCGGTTTGAACTAATTGGGGGCTCATAAGGTATGAGCGCCCAGCCAAACAATCTTATTTCGCTGTTGGTAGCTGTCTGCTGCCCTTGGTCAATAGGCGTTGAAGAACAGTGTGCGCGCCATTTTGGGTGATGAGTGACTTCATCAGGCAGGCATTCAATGAGAGCTGAACAGGCATCGGAAAGTCCAGCAGACCAGACGACGAACTCGTCGTTTTCTTTGATCGTCTGGTCTATCTGTGGCGTGGCGATACGGCTTTGATCCGGCGGAGTCGGAAACATTCCCCCTTGTTGGTCGTGATGGTGTAGTTCAATCGAACTCGCGGTCGCTGAACGCCAGGGGGGCGAGGCAGCCGCGCTTGCTCCTGTGAAAGAAGAATGCCTATCGAACAAAAGGCAGGCACGAGCGTGCCCGTGAGAAAGCTGTTGTCGTGAGGGAGGAGAAGGATCGTGAGTACCTTTCCGAATTCACCACTCAGATCCAAGCGCATTTCCTGGCTGTCCCCGGCAAAGGGCGGCGGACATTGCTACCCATACCTGCCTTTCATACAGCAGTCGGGTGGGGCGCTCTGCCAGACGCGGGAGTTCGACCCTCAAGCCAACGACCTAGCGGTAAGGGCTTACATCCGTCATACCGAAACCAACAATGACCGGTTGCTAAACCGAGGTATGGATCGTGGGAAGCTCGCTTCGAAGTGGCCGCCAAGATGTCAGCAGTTGAATCCAGATGGCGTCGCAACTGACGGTCGGCTGTGCTATTTATCTCGGAGAAAATCGGGTAGGAGACTTTGCGGGCAGTTCTGATAACAAACAGGGCGTGCGAATCGCAGTATAGCCGCAGTGCCAACCGAGGTAAACCGCACATCGCTCGAGGCCGGCCACGGGCCGCCGTGATTCATGGTCGCGGAAACTTCGACGCCGGTGGGGAAGCCATTGAAAACCAGACGCCCCGCTTTTTGTGCGAGTATATCCGCCAACGCTTCCGCCTGCACTCGATCGCCGTCGGCTGAATGGACCGTGGCCGTCAACTGGCCTTCAAGCGTGCGCGCACAGGCTTGGATTTGCACAGAAGTTTCCGCGATGACGATCATTGTGAAAGGACCAAAAACTTCTGTTGCGAGCTCAGGATGCTTTAGAAAGGCATCCGCCTCAGTGACTGCAAAACTCGGTTGCACCTCAGTTTTTTGCCGAGCGGGTCGAGCCTCCGCGGCACCTCCCAGCTTTACGCCTGGCACTCCGAGCACCTTCGAGCGGTGCTCCTCGAAGCCCCGGAGGATAGCACGTGTCAGCATCGTGCCGCTCGGTGCTGCTTTGACGAGGGCACCGAAGCTTCCGATAAAGGCATCAGATTCAGCCCCGCGCTGCACAAACACCAAGCCTGGTTTGGTGCAGAACTGGCCAACGCCCGCCGTGATTGAGGTTAGCAGGCCTTGCGCTATTTCCGTGCTCTTTGTGCGAAGCGCTTCGGGCAGCAGAAAAACCGGATTGAGACTGCCCATCTCTGCAAAAACCGGAATCGGTTGCGCGCGTGTCGCCGCGGCAGCCATCAGCGCGCGTCCCGCTACGTACGACCCGGTAAATCCTACCGCCGCGATTGCCGGGTGCCGAACCAACGCTTCGCCGACCGAAGCGCCGCCATGCAGCAGCGAGAAAACACCGGCCGGCAGCCCGCATTTTTTGAGCGCCGCTACGATGGCGCCTGCGACCAGCTCGGAGGTGCCAGGGTGAGCCGGATGTGCTTTGACGACCACGGGGCAACCCGCAGCCAGCGCCGAAGCCGTGTCGCCCCCAGCGACGGAGAAAGCCAGAGGAAAATTGCTCGAGCCAAAAACCGCAACCGGCCCCAGGGGTATAAGCGCACGGCGAAGATCGGGCCGTGGCAGCGGCTGGCGCGCGGGGAGCGCGGGCTCGATGTGCACGTCCGCCCAAGCGCCGTCGCGAACCACTTCTGCGAAGAGCCGCAGTTGACCACAGGTGCGCCCGCGTTCGCCCTGCAAACGTGCAGGCGGAAGCCCCGTCTCGACGTTTGCTCGTTGCAACAATTCATCTCCGAGTGCCTCGATCTCCGACGCAATCGTATCCAGGAATTCAGCACGCTGGGCGGCGGATAAACGGCGGTAGTCCGCGAATGCGTTTTCCGCAGCGCGCGCTGCGGCGCCGATCTCCTGCGTCGAGGCGGGAAAGAAACGCGGCTCAAGCGGCAAATCGGTGGCCGGATTTACGGCCTGAAAGGATTCAGTTGCTCCGGCGGAAGCGAGGCCGGCGACGATGTTTTTTCCGTGAAGTGGCATGGCGTTAATCAACAATGTTAGTGAGTGTGCCGATGGGCAGGATCGTGATGGCGATCTCGTCTCCGCTTTGCAGCGTGAAGTCATTCGGCGGCACGACGCCGGTTCCCGTCATCAAATAGCAACCGTGCGGGAAAGCATTTTCCCTGAAAAGATATTCCCCCAACGACGCGAAGCTGCGCTTGATTTGGCTGATGGTTGTAGCGCCGGCAAAAACCTCTGTGCCAGCGCGTCGGATCGATACGGCGATCTCTGTGGAGGTAGGTAAAGGTTCGTCCATGACGAGCAATGCCGGGCCGACTGCCGCCGAGCCTGCGTAAACTTTTGCCTGAGGGAGATAGAGCGGATTTTCGCCTTCGATGTCGCGCGAACTCATGTCGTTCCCAATGGTGTAGCCGAAGAGGCGTCCTTGTGCATTGAACGCGAGCGTGAGCTCGGGCTCGGGAACATTCCATTTTGAGTCACGCCGGATTCTGACGGCTTGGGCGGGTCCGGAAACGCGATGAGGTGTCGCCTTAAAGAAAAGTTCAGGCCGTTCCGCGCTGTAGACGCGGTCATAAAACGAATCGCCGCCGGCCTCGCGGGATTCATCGCGGCGCGCGGTCATGCTTCGAAAGTACGTCACTCCGGCCGCCCATACCTCTTGCGACTGGATCGGTGCACGTACCTCGACCGGCATCAAGGCGGGCATGGCGCGATCGAGGGCTGCGGTTAGGAGCGCAGAGGGGTTGTCTGCGGTGAAGAGAGCGTCGATCGTCAGTTCGAGTTCGAACGTGAGGCCGTGGCGGACGGCCAGCAAATGATCAGCGACAGAATAGACGTGAATCATGGCGGTGTGAGAAGTTGTTTGATGCGTGGAACGTCGTAGACGCAGCCGCCCCAGCTGCCACCACTGACGCTTTGTAGCGCAGCCCATAGTTCGGTATCGGCGGGAATGCCAGGGTCGGCGAGGAGTTTTGTGTTGGGGGGGCGCGAAGCCAGTTCAGCCGCGGCGTCCTGTCCGGGCATTGCGAGGTAATCGATCGCGCCTTCCAACGCGCGGGTGTCGATGCGCACGCGAAGCCGGTCACCGTCACGTAATTTGCCGAGCGGACCGCCCGCCCACGCTTCGGGACTGATGTGTCCAACGCAGGGGCCTGTGGATACACCGGAAAAGCGTCCATCGGTGAGCAAGACCACACCTTTCATTTTGCGAACGTATTTGAGCGCAGAGGTGATTTGGTAAGTTTCAGGCATGCCGCTCGACGGGCCAACGCCGAGCAACACGATAATCTCGCCCTGGCGCAACGCGTCTTGGCCCTGAGATTTGATTGCGGCAATTGCCTCAGCTTCGGAACCGAAAATACGAGCCGGACCTTCGTGAAAAAAGACGCCGTATTCGTCGAGCAACGACGGCTCGATTGCGGTGCTTTTTACGAGCGCACCTTCGGGCGCGAGATTTCCGTGGAGAAATGAAACCGTGCTCGCAAGACCGGCGCCGCGAGCGCGCTCAGGAGAGAAAATCACCTTCTCCGGATCGACCCCGTCGAGTTCGCGCAATTTTTCTCGTAAGCGAATGCGTCGTTCGGATTTTTCCCACCAGGCCAGATTTTCACCCAGCGTCTGGCCCGTCACGGTTCGAGCCTCAAGATGCAAAAGGCCAAGATCGCGCAGGTGCAACATCACTTCGGGCACGCCGCCCGCCAGAAAAACCTGCACGGTCGTGTAGTGAGTCGGGCCATTCGGAAGTACGTCGACCAGACGCGGCACGAGCCGGTTGGTGCGCGCCCAGTCCGCCGCGGTTGGCCGGCGCAAACCCGCGGCGTGCGCGATGGCAGGAATGTGGAGCACCAGATTAGTTGAGCCGCCAAAAGCCGCGTGCACGATCATCGCGTTATGGATCGAGTCGTCGGTCAGGATGTCGGCCAACCTCAGGCCGGCCTCTTCTTGGGCGATCAAGGCCATTGCGGAACGTCGCGCCATATCACGCCAGATCGGCGCGCCAGAAGGACTGAGCGCTGAGTGTGGCAACGAGAGTCCGAGCGCTTCACCTACGACCTGCGAAGTCGCCGCCGTTCCGAGAAACTGGCAGCCGCCTCCGGCCGAACCGCACGCGCGGCAGCCCATCAGCGAAGCGTGCTCGAGCGTGATTTCGTCCTGCGCAAAACGGGCCGCGAGGGTTTGTACCTTTGCGGTGTCTTCGCTCTCCTCGGCTTTGAGCGTGACGCCGCCAGGGATGAGCACGCTCGGAAGATGCTTGGTGCCCGCGAGCGCCATCATCATTGCGGGGAGGCCCTTGTCGCAGGTGGCGACGCCGACGACACCGCGGCAGGTTGGCAGCGAACGAATCAGGCGCCGAAAAACAATAGCGGCGTCGTTGCGATAAGGCAGGCTGTCGAACATCGCCGCCGTGCCATTCGAGCGTCCGTCGCAGGGATCGCTCACGTATCCAGCGAATGGAGTCGCTCCATGGGCCGCGATCACGCGCGCCGCTTCTTCCATCAGGAGCCCGACCTCCCAATGACCGGTGTGATAGCCCAAGGCAATCGGCGTGCCGTCGGGCGCGCGGATGCCGCCTTGAGTGCTGAGGATGAGAAATTCTTTTCCTAATAATTTTTTCGGGTCCCAGCCCATGCCGGCGCTTTGGGTCATGCCAAAGATGTAGCCGCTTGTGGCATTGCGCAGCAGCTGTGCGGTCAACGGCAGCTTGCCCGCCGGGCCAGGCCCGGTCGTACGCAGGGTGTAGATCGCAGGATCGCTAGAATCGAGAAAGGCAGGAGGCGACATGGGCGGTCAGGACATCGGATGCGGGGCGGACCGAGGCTCGTTTTCAAAAAGAACTTTGCGGGTGGGATCGATGATGCACCAACAGAGCACGCCGATAAAGAACAGCGCGCTCATCACGTAGAGCGAAACGTTCCAGTTACCGAACCATTTCAAAGTATACGCGACGACCAGAGGACTCAGTAAGCTGCCGATCTGGCTGGCCGTGTTCATCGTGGCGCCGACCACGCCCGCGTTGCCGCCGCCGATTTCGATGCACGCACCCCACGCGGCCGAGAGGGTAAACGTATTCGCGGCCATCGCGACTGCGATCAAGCTGGCCGCGCTGATGGGGCCGGGAGCCGACGGCACGAGAAGCAGCGATATCGCGGCCACAAAATACGACGCTGCGCCCAAACCACACCGGCCTCGGTCGCCAAAGAGACTGACCAGTTTATCCACAAGCACGCCGCCAACGATAACTCCGACCGCGCTCAACGCCAGCGGCAGACCGGTGAAAACGTTGAGCGACAGGTTTGTGAAATTATGCCGCTCCTTCAGGTAAGTTGGCAGCCAGGTGATGCAAAAATAGAAAACGAAACTGTTCGGAAAATACATCACGCAAAGTGCGAGCATGTTTCGATTGAGAAGAATGCGTTTCCAGAAATGAGCGCCGCCGCGATGGCCGAGAGCGGTGGATTCGTCGTTGCCGATGAGGGCTAGTTCGGCGGCATTTACTTTGGGATGTTCGGAAGGCTCGCTCCTGAAATAAGCATGCCAGGCCCACGTCCAGGCTACGCCGACCGCGCCGAAGCAAAAAAAGACAACGCGCCACGACGTGTGACGCGCCACGAAACTCGCGACGAACGGTGTGACTGCTCCGGCAAGCAGCGCCGAACTGAAGAAAAAACTTTGCCAGGTGCCGCGCTGCTTACGCGGAATCCACCGCGCGAATACACGCGCCGCACACGGCCAGGCTCCGGCCTCGCCTGCTCCAAAGAGAAAGCGCGCGATGAGGAGCGAGGCGTGATTGAACGCAGCGCCGGTGGCCACGGTAAAAGCCGACCACCAAAGTACGATGCGGGTGATGACCGCTCGCGTGCCGATCCGGTCGGCACAACGCGCCGTCGGAATTTCAAAGGCGGCATAAGCGAAGGCAAATGCGCTGAACACATAGCTCATCTGGACTTTAGTCAGAGAAAAATCGGCTATGATCGAAGGCGCGAGTGTTCCCATACAGACGCGGTCCACGTAAGTGATCATCGATAGCAAATAAACCAAGCCGACGATGCGATTACGCACCTGAGTCGGCGGTTGATTCTCGCTCGAGGTGGGCGGGGTATTCATGCGCTCGGTCATCAACGAAGGTCCCATTAAACGATCCTCCTGGTGCGCCTCAGGAAGGAGCGGAAAAGCACGGGGCAGGTTGAGGCTGGGGTAATCAACACCAGTGAAAAGGGCGCCTGGTCATCAGAGCGCGAAACCAAAACCCGCTATAACGGGATATCAAGAAGCCGCGGCTGAATTCTTGTCCTTCTTAGGGAAAGACTGCGACTTCTCGCTTTTTCCAGGATCTTGCACGATGGGACGATCGTTCCGTTGGGCGGATGACGGAAGGATTGCCTGGCGCAAAATTAACGCACGTATTGTTTTGTTCGATGAAGCGGTCACGCTCTGGTTTGGATGTAAAATGCGTACGGCGGGACCGCGCACGACGACGCGACGCTCGAAGGAATCCTAAGCGCCATTCTCTAACTCTAGCTGAGATAAGCTCCGGAGACGTCCCGTCCATTTTTTACCAGTGCTCATCCGTGCGACACCGCGCCAAAAATTTGGCCTAAAAACACAAAGCCCGCTCGGAACTTTCGTTCTGAGCGGGCTTTAGATGTATCCAAATTGGGTGCAGGGGTTGGATTTGAACCAACGACCTTCAGGTTATGAGCCGGAAGACAAATGTTATAGTGACAGGTAGTTAGTGTTGAAAATAGCAATACTACGGTGTAAACTACGGGCTTGTTAAAATTAGTCACTTTCGTTTTCATGTAGTCACAAACCTAGATTTCCCGTGGCACTCGAAATTCAAAAAGGTCGCAGTAATTGGTGGTATGGCCGCGTCACCGTGAACGGTGCCGACATCGTGAAGAACCTTGGCGTCCAGATTAAGGGAGTCCCGCCACGCACACTCCGCGAGCAGGGTGACGCCGTGTTTGAGCGGTCTCGCACGAAAGCCCAGGTTGCCCTGGAAAAGCTCCAGCTCGATTTGAAGTCAAAGAGCACGGCCGAGGAGTTGGTTCAGACGATCCACGAACTGCGAACAGGTTCGCGAGTATCCACGATCCTACTCGATAACATCGGGGCGCGTTGGAAGGAACTGCCACGCCGCCGCCCCCTGAGTGAGCGTTACGTGTCGCAGGCGGAAAGTTGGATCAGCCGCTTCGTCGCATTTGTGAAGAAGTCGAACCCCTCGATCAAGGAGATGACCCAGATCCAGTCGACCTTGAGTCGGGCGTTTCTCCAAGCGGAGGCGAAGCGCGGCGTGACCGCGAAAACCTACAACAACATCGTCATCTTCCTTCGCTCCGTATTTCACTCGCTGCGCAAGGAGGCAGGCATCGCCGAGAATCCCTTCGACGGTATTCCGACACGCGATGGCGAGGCGGTCTTTCGCCGCCCCTTCACGGCCGAAGAGTTAGGCGTGCTCGTCGAAAAAGCGAAAGCCGACCCGTTCATCTATCCGCTCATCGTGACAGGCATGTGCACGGCCATGCGTCGCGGCGATTGCTGTACCCTTCTCCGCGAGTCGGTCGATCTGAAGAACAGCTTCATCACCGTGAAGACTTCGAAAACCGGCGAGTATGTGCAGATACCGATTTTCCCTCTGCTGCGGGAAGTGCTTGAGAAAGCGCTGAAGTCCCCCGCGACGCGCACGGAGAAATTCGTATTCCCGAAACTCGAAGCGCATTACGGAACCAATCCGGATCACCTAACCGACCGAGTGCGTCGCGTGATGCGTGCCGCTGGCTTCGTCGATTCTGAGGACGCGGAGACCGAAGAAGAAAAGAAGAATGCACGCGGCGAAATCCACCAAGTCCGCAAGGGCGGGCTGCGCAAAGCCTCGGTGCGCGATTTCCACTCGTTCCGTGTCACCTGGGTCACGCTCGCGCTCAGTGCCGGCGTACCACTCGAAATCGTCCAAAAAGTCACCGGGCATCGCACGGCGAGCATTGTGATGAAGCATTACTTCCAACCTGGTCGGGAAGATTTCCGCCGCACACTGGCCGGGAAGATGCCGTCGCTGCTCGTCGGCGGAGAAGCGAAGGTTGAACCGCCGGACTCGAAAGAGATTTTGGCAAAATTGAAGGCGATGACTGCCGAAACCTGGACCGGAATTCGAGATGAACTCGTTGCACGGTTCGCCACCAGTGTACCTGCGCTTCCGGCTCCGTCGGAGGAGAAAACTGAGTGATGATCGGCCTCACAAATGCCCGCTCTTTTCCTCAGATTGGCTATTTTTGTGACGACGAAAATTGCTGGTTTGAGAAAAATAGCTTCCTCCCGCCACGGCTTCCGCTAGGGCAATGATTGCCTAGAAAATGAAAGATAGGTTAAATCAGGCTTTATCTTTTCAGTTTTTTCTAGTCAGATTGCCTAGAAATTAAGCGATAGCTAAAACGTGACTTCATCTACTCCAAAAAATCCAATCAAGGCGCTGGCCTCCCTTCCTCGGGGGGCTCCGCTTGATGCTGGGGCTCTCCAAGCCCTGGGCGTTTCCGCTTCCCTGGCGACCTACTACGTTCGCTCGGGGTGGCTGACGCGTCTCGGCCGGGGTGTGTTCATGTTCCCGGGCGATCAATTGGTTGCGGCCGCGTCGGTGAAGTTTCTCTCGAAATGTCTGCCCGGCCTTCATGTCGGCGGCAAAACTGCGCTGGCATGGCGTGGTGTGCGCCACAACGTCGGACCGCGCGAACGCTTGCTTTTATGGGGCGAAAAGGTCGCTGCGTTGCCGTCGTGGTTCACCGAGCGATTTTCATCCCGCTACGTTTCGCGCCAACTTTTCAGTTCAACCCTTCCGAGCGGGTTTGGCCTTCAGCCGCTCCCGGAGGCGTTGGGCGGACCGGATGTTTCGGTTCCCGAGCGCGCGATACTCGAACTGCTCGCCGAAGTGGGTGTCGAGCAAGGTATGGAGGAATCACGCAACATCATGGAAGGTCTCCGCTCCGTCCGCGTCGATGTGCTCGGGACGTTGCTCGAACACTGCCCCCGCGTGAAGGTCGTGCGGCTCTGCCTCAGCCTGGCGGTGGAGTTAAATCTAAATTGGGCCGCCGAGGTCCGTGAGCGCGTTGGAACGCGCGGACGCGGACGCTGGTCCACCAAACTGCCCGACGGCACCACCCTGATACTCAAACCCTGATGGACAAATCCTACGTCGATACCGTTCGCCTGATGCTCGAAGTTGCGCCCGACGTATTCACCTCGGGTCGTTTCGCCATGAAAGGAGGGACTGCGCTCAACTTCTTCGTGCAAGACTTGCCGCGTCTGTCGGTCGATATCGACGTGGTTTTCGTTCCCCATCAAACACCGCGTGATGTCGCTCTCGCAGAAATCGCGGCCGAGCTGTCTGCGATTCAAGACCGACTCAAAAACCGCGGAATCAAGGCCGAAATCGCCAACAGCAAAACCGGTGACGAAACCAAAATCCTGGCGCGGCGCGAACGCATCGAGGTGAAGGTCGAAATCAACCACGTGTTTCGCGGCACGCTGCTTCCGGTTGAAGTCCGCCCCTTGGTAAAGTCCGCCAGCGATCTCTTCACGACCTCACTCTCCGCCCCGACCCTCGCGGTCGCTGAACTCTACGGGAGCAAGCTGGTCGCCGCGATGGATCGCCAGCATCCGCGTGATCTCTTCGACGTGCATGGCATGTTCCAACGGTTCGGACTGACGCCGGAAATCGTAGAATGCTTCGTCGGATACATCGCCGGTCACAATCGTCCGGTGCACGAAGTGCTCGGTTCCCGCGACATTGATCTGGCGCGCCCATTTGGGGCCGAATTCGCCGGCATGGAAAGAGAGCTGGTCTCCCTCGCGGAGCTGGAAGATGCGCGGAAACGTTTGCGACGTGAGCTACGCGCGTCGCTCACTGTCGATCACAAACGGTTCCTGTTGGGACTGGTGGCCGGTGTTCCTCCGTGGGAGACGATGCGTTGCCGCTATCTGGCGGAACTGCCCGCGATTCAATGGAAGATGCAAAACCTCGCGCGTCTCAAGAAATCCAATCCCGCGAAATTTCAGGCGCAGTCCGATGAACTCAAACGCTGCTTCGAAAGCTAGCGTGGTGTGCCGTCGCTGTTTGTAGCGTTGGTTTATTTTCTGGCAGATAAAACCAGCAATACTGGTCTAAACTGCATCAATATAAACTGGCGGATAAGAACCGGCCAAAAAACTTCCGGCGGCGAACCACCGGGAGCGAGTCCTCTGATCAAGTCGCAAGGACCGGAAAGCAAAGCATTAACGAGCATAAAACCAAAGCATGACGTGACATAATACCAAAGCGTTTCCTGACACAAAAGAGGAGTCACCGGCCGTGCGTGCCGTGTCGGCGAGCGGTGATGAGGAGAGTGTGCACGATTTGGTCGAAACGGTTCTCCTTATAGCAAATTCGTCAAGGCGCGCGGGCAAATGTGTGATGCCCTCGTTGATGAAAATTTAATGGAATGTGCCCCAGCCTTAATTAGGCAACACGTTGGCTTCCGGGTAAACTCAGGGGCATGAAAACTTCAATTCTCGTAGGACATCACGACGATTCGTTCGCTCACAGCACCACCGAACTTGTTGCCCAAGGTGCGCATAAACATAGCGCCCTGCAACAGGTCGTTTCGGTTGCCGCGTTTTCTATTCTCCTCGTTGTAGCGACGTTTGTGATTCCCAACGCCACTATAACGGAGGTGCATACAGGACATTTCCTAGCCCGCGTGCCTCACTAGACCTTCCCGGGTTGGAAGCCGGAGAAAACGGATCGCTGATCCCAGCGGCCCTCTTCGTTGAACGGAGGGCCGCTTTCAGCAAGTCAGACCGCAGCCGTGGATAACCTTTGTGAGCTTAGCAAAAGCCCGCTCTGACGAGCGGGCTTTTTTCTTTCCTCGTTTCAGGGGATCGTTCGATGCTTTGATTCTGCTAGCTATGCGAATTGTCAGCACTTTTAGGGGGACTTGGTGGTTATAACCTGTTTGAGTTCCAGATTCGCGAGTGCTGATTTCGAGTAGTCATGACGGTCTTTCGCGATGTGCGCTCTGCGATGAGTGGACCAACCGACTCGTTTGAGTCGAGCCTGCGCGGGGCTGTTGACGGGCACGGTGCTGATGCTCGCGGTTTTGGCCGCGAGCCCGGCCCTCCATCATTGGCTGCACGCGGATGCATTTCCCTCCAAGTTTGAACCACGTCACGCAATCGTAACCGGAAGTGACGTCTTTGGTTTTGCTAGCGACGACGACTTGATCGAACAAAGCAGCCAGCCGGCTCCAGCCCGGTTGTATGCCGCCACAAGATCCAGAACAAGCCCGTTGGTTCGCCCACGAAATCGCCCCGCATGAGGCGGGACTGAAGGCTTGGCTACTCGCGCGGTATCCCACGCTAACCGATGCGGATGATATAATTCAGGATTCGTTTATCCGCGTGCTCAAAGCCAAGGAAAGCGCAGAACTCCTGATACCCAAAGCATTCCTGTATGCGACGGCCAAGAATCTCGCTTTGGATCAACTGAGAAAAAAACAGATTATCTGCATAGATTCTTTAGCGAATTCCGGCGCCTCGGACGTCTTAGATGAACAGAGCGATCCGCATGAAACGTCTGCTCGCAATCAGGAACTTTCCATTTTGACCGAGGCCATCCAATCCCTTCCCCAGCGTTGCCGTCAGATTTTTACCCTGCGCAAGGTCTATGGACTCTCCCAGAAAGAAATTTCAGAGCGCCTTGGTGTTTCCGGAAACACGGTGTCCGCCCAATTGACGATTGGATTCAAGCGTTGTTCTGAATACGTCCTCATGAAAACCCGGCGCAAGGAGGAGGGTCGATGAAGCAACCACGGAACACGACCGCTGAGGAGACCCGCATTGTCGCGGAGGCATCTGAATGGGTAATACGAGTTGACTGCGGTTTAAGCCCGGAAGACCAAGATGCTCTTTCCGCCTGGCTCGCGTCGTCGTCGCTTCATCGTACCTGGTATGCGATCAAGTCCAGGGAATGGACGGCGATGGATATTTTGGCCGATTGGAGGCCTGAGCACAGCGTCGAACCAAACCCTGACCTTCTGGCC
>Ga0302321_100002995_pt1 | contig 14472 bp, 18 predicted proteins | sample Fen_T0_1_FD_202505 | JGI IMG/M metagenome (GOLD analysis project Ga0302321, IMG submission 202505) | Peat permafrost microbial communities from Stordalen Mire near Abisko, Sweden - Fen_T0_1 | ecosystem: Environmental > Terrestrial > Soil > Wetlands > Permafrost | place: Sweden: Abisko...
ACGGTGCGCCAAGCGTGCACGCTTTTAGCAACAGCTCAGCGAGGCCCCGGGGCGCCTCTGCGCTGGTCCACGCTTGGTCCACGCGCGATCCGCCCGGATCGCTGGAAGCGCTTGAATTATGCGGAGCCGATTTCGAGACTTGAACTCGAGACCTGCGGTTTACGAAAGCGAGGCAAACCGCAGCAAGAACACCAAGATGCTGGGTGGCGTGTTCCCACGGGGGAACATTGATGGAACACCGAGCGCTTGGGCCCTCGCTTTAGCGGCTGAAAACGTGTTTCTCAAGGCCGCGATCGCGGACGCGCCAGACCCGGAGAGCTCGGCGGCGCCCCATGAGCAATAGGGCATCCGCGGCGCAAGCGCAAAGCTTTCTTGGCACAGCTGTGCCGGTAGCGGAGGTCGCGGGCGTTCACCTCCGGCGCTATCCCGACGTTGCCGAGTGCGTCGACTCGGAGCCGCCCGGCGCCGGTTGCTTGCACACCGACTGCCGCTATCACCTCGCCAACCGAGGCTACTGGGAGCACCACCTACGCCCGACGCGCGACTGCTCGCTCGACGTCGCGAACGAGGGGCCGCACACGCTGGACGAGATTGCAGCCGTGCTTGGCGTCAGCGGCGAGCGCGTCCGGCAGATCGAGGAAGAGGCGATCGGGCACCTGAAGCACAACGCCAAACTGAAGGGGTTGTACGATGAGCTACCGTACTGAGGCCGAGACCTTCACCCTCCGGGCCGGTCGACAGCACGCGGCTACCTGCGGGCTGCCCTTCGCCGCCGCCTTCCAGGACACCCTCGCGGGCGATCTGGCGCGCCTACAAGTCCGCCGCCGCCTCCGGAACGCTTTCCCTGGGATTTCGCCGCAAATCGCCGAGGACCTGATCGAGGAGCTGCTCACGCCATGAAAGACTGGCCCAAGGAGCGCTGGAGAAAACTGTACCTCCGCGAAGCCCTCGAGCAGCGGCTCTGGTCGGTCATGGCACGCGGGCTCCGGGACTACCTGATTCGGCTCGCAGAAGACGACGGGGCCCTGATCCGGGACGCGGACGATCCTGTTGAAGCGCTCTTACTCGCGCTCGGCGCACATGCCGACGAAGCCGAATTGGTGCGGGCGGCGATCGTACTGCTTTGTCGGGACGGGTTTCTCGTCGGAGGCGCGCGTTCGATGTCCGTGCGCAACCTGCCGGCGGCGCAGTCCTGGGAGCCGCGCGTGACGACGACCGAGCCGGAGGCGCCGGCCAGGCCTGCTTCCGTGAGCTCGTCCAATGAGCGCGTTCGCCAGTTTCGGGAGCGCCAGCGCCAGGCGGCGCACACGCCGGCCGTTACATCGGCCGTTACCGATAGCGTTACATCGGGCGTTACAAGCCCCGTTACAAGCGTTACAGCGAGCGTTACCGACGCCGTTACAGGTAACGTTACATCCTCGCGCGGATCCAGAAATCTCAAGAGTTCCCAGAGCTTCTTAGATCTCCGGAAAGACAAACAGACAGCTCATCCTCCTCGATCCTCGCGCGCGAGCGGCGTTACATCGAGCGTTACAAGCCGCGTTACCGGCGTTACTGCCACCGCTACAGCAAGCCTTTCGGTGCCGCCGAAGACGGATGACGAGGACGAGCAACTAGATTTTTCGTGGGGTCCAGAAGAGCGCGCGAAAGGCGACATCAGGGAGCGAGCCTTGGCGGTGCGCGACAACCCTACCCTCGCGACCACGACTCACCCCGAGCGGTGGCCCGAAGTCGTCAGCGTTGCACAGGCCTTTGCGCGGGCGTCCGGGCTGCCCGAGCAATGCCTTGGCGAACACGGTGGCGATCCCGGTGTTCGGTCGATCTTGGCCCTCTACGCGGCGGGATTCACCCCAATTGAGCTCGAGCGCGTGGCGGAGTTTGTGCCCAAGCAGGCTTGGTGGCGCGCCAGATCCAACGGCCTCTCGTCGCTCAGCGCCGAGGTCGTGCGCCGCAACCTGTCCGCCGCAATGGCGAGTGAGCTGAGTCCGCGGCTCGCAAAGGTTCTGGCGAACGTCGAAAGACGTCGAGGGGTTGGCTAGAAGATGTCCGCCGAACACTCAACACGCAACTCCACCGGCGTAGGGCAGCACAGGCATAGCGCGCTTGGCGCGGAAGCCTATCCGTACGACCCGAAGTTGCGGTTCGAATCGCAACGCGGACTCGATCGACTTCGCTGCGTGCCAGACCGTGCCCTCGCCGCTGATTTATTCGCGATCTTCCAAGCGGCAGAGCGCAACACCGAGGCAGCGATTCTCGCGGAACGCGAGCAGGCGCAACGAGACGAGGCAGAGCGCAAAGGATTGTGCACCCTCGCAGCCCGAACTCTCGCAGGTGAGTTCGGGTCGGACGAAAAGAAATTGGCTACGCACGTGTTGTTGGACGACAGCGGACAGTGCGCAACGGGCCTCCGATCGCTTCGCGAATTCAAGCGCGCGCTGATTCAGTTGAAGCGAGAGCGCTGAGAAGGACGCACCTAATGCAGCGAACACCCCCAGTTGCTCCCGCAGGTCCGACCGGCATGCCGCCGGTTGCGACGATCGTTCCTCGGCAAGGTTGGTGGTCAAACTACCCGCAGCTCGGCGAAGAGCAGGCCTTCGCGCCCGATGCCAATAACCGGCAGACCATCTTGAAAGCCGACGAGCTTGGACCGCCAGAAGTGTATACGATCACGCTTGGAATCACGTACTCCGAGCAAGATTGGCCGGGTGCGGGGCGAGCGTTCGAGGTTGAAGCAGAGATCAATTTTGGCGCGGGCGGAGCGACGCAGGTCGCGAAGATCGATTGGGTGCAAGGCGCACAGATCTCGCTTCCCATGAACGCGGTAAACGTCGTTGCCACCTACAACATGGACGGCACAGCAGCACCTCAGCCGCCCGCGGATCTGAGGCTCAGTGCGATGCTCGGCAGGGGGCCGGCGCTAGGCAAATCGCAGCGGACCGACCCCACACCCCTCTCGCTAGTGGCGTTAGGGCAAACGCCGCCGCGAAGAATCGCGGCCTTCGCTTCGCGCGTGCATGTGCTCGCAACGAATCCCGCAAGTTCCGATCTGATCTTCACTGCGGGAAACTTTCTGATCTTGCAGGGCGGGCCCCTGCCGGGTGATGAGCAAGTCGCCTCAGTGCGTCTTGACCAGTACCTGAATGCAATCGGCGAAGGCATTGTGATCCCCGGACAGGCCAAGTACGCGTCCATCTTCAACGTCAGCGGGAGCGTTGCGAATGCGCGGGCGCGCCTTCAGTACGAGATCTTTTGAGGCGCTGTACAATCATACGCCCGAATTGGCGGGTCAGATGTGTGCCACCGAAGTGTGCCACTTAGGTCGCGCTGCCATGCGCAGCAACCCTCGATAGGGCCTCGCAAGTCAGACAAAGCGTAAAAACGGCGCGGATTTGCGCCGGCACGGATTGTGCTGTCCGACGAGGATGAGGTTTGGATCCGCGTCATCGATCTCGATCGGAGCCGCGCTTTCATTGGTGGCACTTTCCGCCGGTGCGTGCGGCTCAGACCCCGTGGGCGCTGCCTCCGCGAGTGCCGGAACCACCGCGGGTGGTGGGTCCGCGGGCGTGGCTCAGGGGGGCCATTCGAGCGCGGGCACGACCCAAGGAGGCAACGCGAACGCGGGAACGGTCGGGGTGGGCGGCGCAAGCGGCGCAAGCGGCGCAAGCGGCGCAAGCGGCGGACACTACCAGGGCACTGGAGGTATCTACGAGATCTGCTTGGTCTGCGGCGGCCGCGGCGGTTTCGGCGCGGGCCCTCACACGGCTGGCGGAGGATCGGGCGGCGCGAGCGGTGCCACTACTGCGGGCCCGGCTGGCAGCGGCGGGACCGGCGATGCCGGCTCCTGTCAAAGGTACCCGCTTGGCGATTCCAACTGCGCCTCGGCGAGCAAACCGCTCTCGTATTCGTGCTCGGGCACAACGAATCCCGGTGCTGGCTGCCAGCTTGACTATGCAGGGCAGACGGTAGCGCGCTACTGCTGCGCCCAGTGAGGGCGTGCGATGGGAACTCGCGCGTACCGCTACTTCCTGCTCACGCTCTACTTCGCTGCCGGCGCGCTGGTCGGCAGCACACTCGAGACATCCCTGAGGTCCCCATGAACGAACCGATTGCGCGGTTGTTTAATCTCTACCGCGTTCGAGTTGGGTGGTTGGTTCTTGGCGTGAGCGTTGGCGCGTGCGGGTCAACGGGTAGCGGTCAGCATCCCGGCCTGGGCGCGGGCAGTGATGATATTGGAGGCGCCTCGGGACGGAACACGGCTGGCGGGAGCGGCGCCGCAGTGGGCGGCAACAAAGCGTCAGGATCGGGTGGAGTTGGTTCCGGTGGCGGCGGGTCGAATGGAGGCGGAGCCAGCGGGAACGGCAGCGGTGGGTCGGGCGCGGTCAGTGGCGTGGGCGGGAGCAAAGGTTCCGGCGCGGAACTGGGGTACTGCCCAGGAGAGGCGCCCACGTCGGGCTACGCGCCTTGTGCGACGGACGCCGACTGTTCCGGCTCGATGCCCTTATGCCGAGACCGGCCGTATAGCGGCGGGGAACTTTGCGGCGCTTGCTACCAACCCACGGCGCCCTGCACCAGCGACGCCAGCTGTAGCACCGGAGTCTGCGCGCCCTTCACGAATCCGTGCCCATGTTCGGGCGGCCTGATGGCTTGTGCCGCAGCTTGTACGGCGACGAGCTGCGCGTACGATGAGCAGTGCGCGAACAGCGGGCACTGCATTCCGCAATCGTGCACCGCCGGTTGGACCTGTCAGCCGGACAATCGCTGCAGCACGACGGGGGCGGCGGGGGCGGACATACACGGCTGCGAGCCGATTCCTTGCGCTGACGGTTACACCTGCCCGAGCGGTTTCACCTGCGACGCTGGCACCGGTGCGGACCCGCACGGCTGCTCCGTGATCCACTGCTCGCAAGCCAGCGGCTACGTTTGTGCCGCGAATTCGGACTGCGTGACCAGCTCGCCGGGCGCCGGATGTGTCACGAGGACTTGCAAGACGAGCAGCGACTGCGATTGCGGAACTTGCCGTGGCGGCACGTGCGGAAATCGTCCTGGGATCTGTTTGTCGTACCCGCCCCCGTGAATGTAGAGAGCTTAGTTTGCTAGGAGGATGGTGATGCGTGCAAGCGTGGGAGAGAGTGCGCTGTGGGTGATCGGCTTGATTCCGATGTGGCTAGCTCTGCAAGCTTGCGGCGGAACGAGCAGCAATGGCGGCGCCGCGAGCGGCAGCGGCGGTGCGACCAGCGGCAGCGGCGGCGCGGGGGGCGACGGCAAGCCGTCAGGCGGCAGTCCAAGCGGCGGGGCGGAGTCGCCTGGGGGCAGCGCTGGCGAGCCAATCGGGCTTGGTGGGACCACAGGTGGCGGCGGGGAATCGAGCGGCGGAAGCGTCTCCGGTGGCGGCAAGGCAGCAGCGGGTGCGAGTTCAAAGGGGGGCGCGCAGGGATCTGGCGGTGCGCTCAGCAACGGCGGCACTGCGGGCAGCGGCTCAGTATGTCCTCCCGCTATTCCGCCGGACGGTTTCAGCTGCACGGTCGCGACGAACTGCATTTACCTCGATTGCAATGGGGCAGGTCGCGTGACCGCATCATGCGATGGCAACGCGTTTTCGGTCTCGGCGGTCGCTTGCAGCGACATCCCCCTTCGCTGCGGCATCAATGACTGTGCTGCTGGTCAGGTTTGTTTGGAACAGTATTCGGGTACGGCGCAGCGCACCTGCTCTGCTAACCCGTGCGGCACCCACGCCATTGAATGCGGCTGCGCGGCGAGTTTGTGTCCGACGGGCTGGGCCTGCTCGACTCAAGGAGTGACCGTACGGTGCAGCAGTCCATGTACCAATTGTCCGTGAGCCTGACCGTTGGCTTGCTGCTCGCGAGCGTATCCGTCGCGGCATGCCACAGCAGCTCCGCTCCTCAAGGAGCGCCTGGTGGAGATAGCGGCGGTCCCGGCGGCACCAACGCGCGCGGCGGCGAGTCGGCGGGCGGGACGAACGCGGGTACCGGAAACACGCTCGACGTGAGTGGTGTTGGCTCTGACCCGCCGCCGAGCACTGGCCCGAAGTGCTCGAGCGATTTGCGACGAACCCTCGACGAGAACGGAGCAACGATCGCCACCTGCTCCGACGACGAAGGTTGTGCTGGTGGACAATGTGTCCGAGCATGCGACGCAGCAGCGCAGTCGCGCGGCAGCATCGGCTGCGAGTTCTGGGCACCCGATCCACCGTTCTTTCAGAACGGGCGAAATCTGCCACAAAACGGCGCTTGTTACGCGGTGTTCGTGGCAAACGCCTGGAGCAAGGCTGCAAAAATCCGCGTGACGCGAGGCGGGCAAACCTTCGATGTGGGTCAGTTTGCGAAGATCCCGCACGGGCTAGCCCCAAACACGCGATATGATCCGCTGCCAGCGACGGGACTGCCGCCGAACGAGGTGGCGGTTCTCTTCCTCTCCCACAAGCCCGGCGCAACCAACGTTGACGCGCCGCTCGTGTGTCCGGTCCAGCCCGCCTTGCTCGATGACGCTGCAGTGCAAGGCTCCGGAAAGGGCGCGGCGTTTCACGTCGTATCGGACACGCCGGTCAGCGCCTACGACATCGTGCCTTTCGGTGGCGCCGCGAGTTATCTTCCGAGCGCCACCCTCTTACTCCCCGCTCCCGGTTGGGGCACCAACTACGTGGTGCTGACGCCCCGCAACGACGGCACCGGATCGCTTTGGGCGTTGATCGTTGCCGACAAGGACGACACGCACGTCACGCTCGTCGCCTCTCAGACACTGCCAGGTGGTGAGGCCGTGGCTGACGCGCCTGCTGGCCAAACGACGGCCTATACGCTCAACGCTGGCGAAACCATCCAGTGGCTCGACGCAAACTTGAACTCGACATTCGATCCAACCGGCACAATCCTGCAGAGTGACAAGCCGATCGGTCTTTGGACGGGAAACACCTATCTGCGAGTAGCAAGCGCGACCTCACCCGAAGGTGGCTTTCACGATTCAGCGCATCAACAAATCCCCCACATCAAGGCGCTTGGTAGCGAATACGTCGGAGCGGGCATCGTCACGCGCTTACCGTCCGGCGAACCGGAAAGCGTGCCTTATAAGGTGCTCGGTGTCGTGAGCGGAACTCGACTGTCCTGGGACCCAGCGCCGCCGCCTTCCGCTCCGACAACCCTCGAACTCGGGCAGGTGGCTGAGTTCGAGACAACTGAACCCTTCTCAGTTGCTTCTCAGGACGGCGATCACCCGTTTGCTCTCACGCAGTACATGCCCGGCTCTCCGCTCTCGGGAACAGTGGCCGGTTGCAGTGCCCCGCCATCGGCCGGCGTCCGTTGCGGATTGGGCGATGAAGACTGGATCAACCTCGTTGCGCCCGAGCAATTTCTCCGGAGCTACGTGTTCTTCACCGACCCAACGTACGCGACGACCAACCTAGTGCTGACGCGGTTGCGGGGCGACTTGGGCTTTTCTGACGTCAAGGTCGAGTGCCTCGGTGTCATCGACGGCTGGAAGCCCGTCGGCGCTGCGGGAAAGTACGAAGTTGCCAAGGTCGATCTCACACGCGGCACTGTTCCCCTCAAAGACTGCGTAACCAGTCGGCAATCGGCGACGAGCGAAGGCGCGTTTGGCGTGACAGTGTGGGGAACCGACTTGGCGTCCTCGTACGGCTACCCCGCTGGCGGCAACCAGGTACCGATCAATCAAGTGGTTGTGCCGCCGATCGTTCGATGACGCTCAAAACGTCGTGCGCGACCACTTGGCCGCAGTGCAAGAGATCGTCGGTGCGCTCGTGACTCGAGCTCCTGAAGGCTCCGCACCCTGATGCTGGCTCAAGACGCCCACAGCCTTCGCGCTTCCCGCGTCGAGATTGTGCCAACATCAGCTGTGCCAGCTTGAGCGCTATGATCGCGCTGCCCGGTTCCCTGCGGGCCTTTGAAGGTGCTCGGCCACGATAAAGGCGCGGTGCGGCAGAACTCGATTACCCGGCCGGTCGGGTCTTGTGGTCTAGTCCTTGCACTATTGTCTCCACTCGCGGTTCACGCGGGATGAGGTCCGACTTGGATGTCTCTCCGACAATGGTATCTGGCGCTTCTCCCGCTCAGCCTGCTCACGCTGATCGCATGCAGTGGTTCGCGCGCCGAGAATCGTGGCATTGGCGGTGAAGGAAACCTGGGCAGCGGGGGGGCCGTCATTGCCGGGGGACATGGGGGTTCCGTTGCAAATGGCGGCGCCATCGATGGACGCGGCGGTCTGACGGGCATTGGCGGCGCTGGTGCGAAAGCGGGCAGCGGCGGCGGAGGAACTAGCGGCGGCGGCGCGGGCGCCGGAGGGACAAGCGGGAACTCTGGCGCAAGTGGGACAACGAGCCTTGCCTGTCCGCCAGACGTGCCAACGGCGGGCGGCGCATGCTCACCGCTGGTGGGAAGGTGCACGTGGGGTAACGCGCCGCTGTTGGCGTGCCGCACTTCGGGCTCTTGCACGGCGAGCGGTTGGCAGCTCACGGCACCTCCCGCGTACTGCACGTCCACGGCCCCTGGCTGTGCCGCCTTACTCGCAGATGGAGCGATCTGCAGTGACACGTCGCTCGTGTGTTTGTCGGGCGAGAGTGCGGCCTGCTCCTGCGTGCCGTGCAACTGCATGGCGACGCATCCACCGGGGCCTCCCTGCGCCGCGTGTCCGACAGGGCAGCCGCTCGGGTCACTAGTTCTGTCCTGCCGTTCCGCGCTGACTCTGGGAGCACCCTGTCCGTCAATCGTCCCCAACGCCGGGGCGGCCTGCGACTCGCCGGGCATGGCTTGCCCACCGAGTGCTTGCCAGGACACGATCGCCGTTTGTACCAACGGCGTGTGGCAGTGGAATCAGTCGAACTTGTGCCCGGTTTGTGCGTCGCCCGACACGCCGATTGCGACGCCCTTCGGTGAGCGTGCGATTGCGGAGCTCCGAGTCGGCGACCTTGTGTACTCCGTAGATGACGGAGCGATCGTGCCGGTCCCCCTCGTCAGCGTTGGAAAAACGCCAGTCACCCGTCATCACGTCGTGCATCTCGTGTTCCGAGACGGGCGTTCGCTGGAAATTAGTGCCGGACACCCCACCGCGGACGGACGCACGTTCGGAGACTTGCAAGCCGGTGGTCAGCTCGATCGTCACGAGATCATCTCGGCTGAGGTGGTGCCCTACCAGCACGCTTTCACCTATGACGTGCTGCCCCGCTCAAGCTCGGGCACGTACTTCGCGGCTGGCGCGCTGATCGGAAGTACACTCGCAACCCAACTGAGGTCTCCGTGATGACACCGATTCTTGAATGGCGCAGTAGCAGCAAGCGTTACGCGCTCGCGCGCCTGCACGTGGCCTGCTTGGTATTGGGCGTCTGCGTGAGCGCGTGCGGGTCGTCGGGTGCCGGTCAGCAGCCCGGGCTCGGGGCTTTCGACAATGCAGCCGGCGTGTCAGGACAGAACGCAGGTGGCGGGGGCACCGGCGGCGCCAGAACCACGGGAATAAGTGGCGGAAGCGGCTCGAGCGGAGCCGGCGCTGAAGCGAACGGAAGCGCGGGCGCCGGAAGGAGCGGCGTTGGCGGCGCGGGCGGTGGCAAAGGCTCTGGTGTGCAATTCCCGTACTGCCCGGGCGAGGAACCGAGAGCGGGATACGCTCCTTGTGCAACTGACGCCGATTGTTCAAGCAACACGCCGATCTGTCGAGACGCGCCGTACAGCGGGCCATCGCCATGTCAGGCCTGTGCGATGGCGTGCACCCCATCGAGCTGCGCGCCGGATGAACAGTGCACGGAAAGCGGGCGCTGCGATCCGCGCTCGTGCGCGGTCGATTGGACTTGTCAGACGGGCTTTCGCTGCGGAACCACTTTTGTACCCGGCGGAGACGCGCACGGATGCCAGCCGGTTCCTTGCACTGAGGGGTACACTTGCCCAGCTAGTTCTGTGTGCAACGGCGATGCTTCACTCTACCTGCACGGCTGCGCCCCGATTCATTGCTCGCAGACCGGAGGCGTTGTCTGTCCAACGAATATGGATTGCTCCCCGACCGCGCCGAATTCCGGATGTGTCACGAGGAAGTGCACGACCAGCAGCGACTGCGAGTGCGGAACCTGTCTGGACGGCTCGTGCGCAAATCGTCCGCGGATCTGCCTGCCACCAACCCCAGTATGAAGTCAGCTAGGAGATCGAATGAATAAGAACCTTTCCATCTTGGCGCTCTTGTTCGCAGTCGGATGCGGCGGAACGACTCAAGAAGGTTCTGGCGGCGCTCCCGGAGCGAGCGGCGCCGCCGGAAGCACGGCGGGGGCGAGCGGTCACAGCGGCGAACCGGCCCAAGGTGGCGGTGCGGGTCGAGCCGGCGGCGGGAGCAGCGGCTCTGGAAATGGGGGCGCTGGCGCCGGCGGAGCGAGCGGCTCGGGCGCTGGTGCTGGCCCCACCTGCGGCACCAATTGTGGCTTCAAGTGCTGCGGCCCCGAGTGCGTCAACACCGGCAACGACATCAACAACTGCGGCACGTGCGGCACGGTCTGCCCGGGCCCGGGCCCGTTCTGCAACAACGGGAAGTGCGAACAAGCACCTTGCCAAGGCGTGACCTGCACGGGCACTGCCACCTGTTGCGAGACCGAATGTTGCAAATCCGGAGAGCTTTGCTGCAACGTGAATGCGGGTGCGTCTCGCACAGCTTGCACGCCGGCTACCGACAAGGGCACCTGCCCTCTCGGCTGCGCGCAATGCGTGTGCACCGCGCCCAATACACCGATCGCAACGCCGAGCGGGGAACGCGCCATTTCCGAGCTCAAAGTCGGAGACCTCATCTACAGCGTCCATCACGGCAAGCTCGTCGCGGTGCCGATCATTCTGACCAATCGTGTGCCCGTCACGGGCCTCCATCACATGGTGGAGGTGCGGCTGGCCACCGGCCGCGTGCTTTCAATCAGCCCGTCTCACCCAACCGCAGACGGGCGAACGTTCGCTGACCTCGCGAAAGGAGATGTGCTCGACGGCGTGGCGCTCGATTCAGTCCGCCGCGTGCCTTACGCGGAAGCGTACACCTACGACGTTCTTCCCGACTCTGATTCGGGCAGCTATTTCGCCGGTGGCGTGCTGATCGGAACGACGCTCGCGGCTCAACCGCTGCTGAATCAAAGCCTGAGTTCTTCGGTGAACGGGGTCTGCCTGAGGTAGCGGATGATCTCGAGAAACGTCTCGAGGGTGACTCCTCTCGTCGTCATTTTCATCGTGTCTTGTTCGAACTCGTCCGACAACCGCGACACTGCAGGCGGAGGCATGGGTCCCGCGGGAGCAGCAGGCGATCGCGAAGGCGGAAAGGGAGGCGCGGCCGGAGCGGGCAGTTCGGCAGGAGCCGCAGGCAAAGACGGCGGTAGCGGGGGGCCTCGGCGGGAAGCACGCACGAGGCCGGAAGTACTTATGGTGGCTCCGACGCTTCGAGCGGAACCGCAGGCCAAGCAGCCTCCGGAACGGGCGGCGTTGGCACGTGCTCCCGAACCGATTCAACGTGTCCCGCGGGCCTCAGCTGCCATTGCTGCCCGACTCCACCACGGCAGGATGCGTGTATCTGCACGACGGCATGCCAAACCAGCGCGACCTGCAGCGGGCAGTCGTGCGTTTATAACTTCTGCGCAGAGCCGGTGTTCTGCTCCACCGGGTAATGATCCGCGCTGCGCGTCGTTCAGGCGCGTCAGTTCGTCTACACGCTCGGAACAGGCGTTCTACCATCAGGTCGACCGCCTCATTGTCAGGCGTGGTTGCCCTCCCGAGCGCTACGCTCGCAACGCCGAGAACGCCCAATCGAACGCAGCCGAGGCTGGCGGGCAGCGCCGCGATGCCGGCGGCCGTGCACCAGCCGAGGGCTCTCGCGCGAAAGCTGCTTGTGCTGCTCTGAGCTGGCGTTGGGCGCTTGACTGACTGCGGCAGTCGGGCTCACGATACGCTCGTGAACCACGGTAGACCGCGCGCCGAAGCCGGGGAGCAGCATTCGCTCCGTGCCAAGGTCCACGTCCGCCGCAGCGCCAGCCTCTGCCAGCTTTGGTACAAAACCCTGCGAATCCTCGCAGCCGTGTTGCTGCTTCAGCTCTCCGGAATTGCGCACGCTGCCCTCGACACGTGGGACTCCCTAGCGGACAAGAGCCAGCAGTGCTCGGACGGCTGCGAAAACGACGATAGCGGGCGAGAATGCCCGCCGGGTTGTCCGAAATGTCACTGTTCGCACGTTTCCCCGGCTGTGCTTCAGGAGCGAGCGGGTGAAGTTATCGCGCTGCCAACCTGTCACGGAACGAGCACGCTCGTGCCCCATGAAGCATCAGCTCCGAGCAGTGGCCAGCCGCTGTTCGTGTTCCGACCGCCGAAGTTCGCACTGCTTCTTGCCTAGTCCAATAGACGAGTAGCTGCTTCTCCGCGTTCGGCGCGGAGAGGCGTACTGAGGCAGGCTGAGCGCGTCGTCGCGGGCTGCCGAGGAGTGCCGATCATGGTTCAGAAGGTATTGGCCGTCGCTTTGGCGGTCACCGTTAGCGCGTTTTGTTGCCCGCTCTACGCCGGGGGCGCTCGGAATTGCTCGCCCGTGAATCGCCAGGTCGTGGTGGGTTGTGCCCTCGCGGCGAGTCTCGACCGGCGCGCTGAGCGGCAGTCGGTTGAAGTGCTCGAAGGTCGCCGCGTAGCCATCAGCCCGCTGCTGCCCGCCAACCCGATCTTGTCGCTTAGCGCAAGCAGGCGCACTGCGGGCGGGGCCGCAGCCACGAATTGGACGGCTTCGCTCGCACAGGAGCTCGAAATCGGCGGGCAACGGGGCACGCGCCGAGCCGCCGTCGACGCGGAGATCACTGCGCGTAAGAGCGGCGTCGCTACGATCGACCGCAACGTCGCTGCTCGGGCGTGGCGGGCGTACTTCGAGGCACTCGCGGCGCGCGATGAGCTCGCGCTGACCACTCGACTCGAGAAAACTCTCGAGCGCGTAAACGTGGCAACGCGGGCAGCCGCAGATCGTGGCTTGGCCTCGGGAGTCGAATCGGATCTGGCTGACATTGCTGCGGTTCGCGTGACCCAGGCTCGCGCCAGGGCGACGGTACGAGCCCGCGCGGCGTCCGTCGCACTGGCAAGTCTCCTTGGGTTTGACCTAAGCACGGAGCCGCCGCAGCTTGAGGGTGAGCTCGTTCCGCTGGCCGGCGCTGAGCGTGTAACTGCGGATACTGGGCTTCCGGATGTCGCGGTGCGCCCCGAGCTGCAGACCGCGAAATTCGAGCGCCGCGCCTTCGAGCTCCAGGCGACGGCGTATCGTCGGGCGCGAATTCCGAACGTCACGGTTTCGGCGTTCGTCGAGAACGACGGCTTCAACGAGCGCGTGATCGGTGCAGGGCTCGCGCTGCCGATTCCGTTGCCGTCCCCTCTCGGTCGGACCTACGCTGGTGAAATCGCACAAAATGAGGCGCTCGCGCGTCGGGCGGGGATCGATGAGGAACGGATTCGCCGCGCGATTCGCCTCGAATGGATGACCGCCCTTCAATCCTACGAAGGGGCAAAAACGCAGGCCGCCGTCTTCACGCCCGAGCGCCTAGCGCGCGCGGACCAAGGGCTAGCCAGCATTGCCGCAGAAATCGAAGCCGGACGCTTGTCCATCCGAGACGCTGTAATTTCGCAGCAAGCGCTCGTTGATCTGTTGTTGAGCGCGGTGCAGACGCGGCTCGAGCTCTGTCTCACGTCAGTTGACCTTGTTTATGCGGCGGGCCTGGCGCTCACCGGGAGCGGCGAATGAGACTTTTCACTGTAGGCCTGTTGAGCTGCCTCTTGTCCTCCAGCGGGTGCTCCAAGACGGCTTCTGAGCACTCGGGTGAATCCGGCGCAAAGCCGGCTGATTCAGCGCATGCAGACGAAGCGGAGCATCCCGCCCTGCCCACCCGCATTCGGTTGACGCCGGAGGTGGTTCGCGACGCGCGAGTGCAGACAGCGCCTGTGACTCGCGGAACCCTTGCGGAGACGGTCGCCCTCGCCGGCGAGCTCGCTGCGGATCCCGACCGTGCGGCCCGCATTTCCTCCCCTGCCGCGGGGCGCATCGAGCGCGTGGAGTTCCAAGAGGGCAAAGGGGTCAAAAAGGGCGACGTCTTAGCCGCGATTCGCGTGCCCGAGCTCGGCAACCTGCGGTCGGCATACGCCGCGACGCTCGCAAAGGCGAAAGCGGCGCGATCGAACGCGGACCGCATCAAGGACTTACTCTCGCAGCGTTTGGCCTCGGAGCAATCGTCCATTGACGCCAACGCGACAGCCGACGCGCTCGAGGCCGAGGCAAAAGCCTCGGGCGAGCAGCTCAAAGCAACGGGCGCCGACGCCCTCGGCAGCTCTCCCGAGCTCATCTTGCGATCGCCTGTATCCGGCGTGGTGATGTCTCGCGACGCCGTCGTAGGGCAGCCGGTCTCTACGGCGCAGGTGCTCGGCAGTATCGCGGATTTGTCGCAGGTCTGGTTCCTCGGGCGGGTGTTCGAAAAAGACCTCGGAC
>Ga0302321_100002996_pt1 | contig 14471 bp, 10 predicted proteins | sample Fen_T0_1_FD_202505 | JGI IMG/M metagenome (GOLD analysis project Ga0302321, IMG submission 202505) | Peat permafrost microbial communities from Stordalen Mire near Abisko, Sweden - Fen_T0_1 | ecosystem: Environmental > Terrestrial > Soil > Wetlands > Permafrost | place: Sweden: Abisko...
CCCAAATCTTGGGCTCGTACGGCACGCCATACGGCGTCTTGCAGCCGAGTTCGTCGATGTTTGTGCGCAAAGTACGCGCCGCCGCGGTCAACGTTGCGTGATAGTTTTCATCCTTGATCAACGGAAGCGTGCGACCGACCAGCCAGCCAACGATTTCAAAGTGTTCGGCAATCAAGGCCGTGTGTTTGACGAGAAAATCCGCGTATTTCGCCTCGCCGGTCGCTATGAGAAGTTCCACCGCAGCGCCGATGCGATCAACCGGATCTTTTTCCTTCGTCACGGTCCACAACTCCTGCGCCACGCGCAGACAGTCGGCAGCAAGTTCGGGATTCAGCGCCATGAGCGGACGCGCGGAGGCGGCGAGACACCCGGCGACGTGGAGTTCGCGTTTGGGATTATCCTCGGTAAAGACCCAGCGGTCGTCGGCACTGCCGGGCAGCGGAACCGGCGGAGGATTGCCGGCGGATTTGGCGGCATCGAAGTGTTGGTTATCGGTCACGCTGCTGAATTCGCCGAGGTGCACGTACTGACGATACGTCGGCACGATGATGCCGCGATAGAGCCTGCCCATCGACTTGTAACCGCCAATAATCGAAAGCGCACCGTGCTCGATCTGCTGGAGCACGTCGGGCTTGCCGTCGGGCCGATGGATCTCGACCACGCGTGTGGCCTGATCGACGGTGGTGTTGTCGTAATCGATTTTGAACATCTCGTAGGCGAGCGCGAGTCCGTGCATCGTCTCGGCCTGCGACTCGACGCGCAGGTCGTCGTCGCCGGCATCGTGCCAGCCGCCGCGGTCGAGTCCGGGCACGGTATCTCCTGACTGAAAACGCGTGAGCGTGGACGAACCCTGGGCATAGCCATCAAAATGGTTGTAGTTGATCGGCGCCGTGCGCGCATCGTCGAGATGACACCAACCATGCCAGACGCGATAACGGTCGTTGACGCGCATGTGACACATCTGGATCGGCAGAAAATATTCGAGCGTGGGCTGCCAGACGCCACGTTGGTAAACTTTCTCGCCGATCTGGAAAACCGCGCTGCGCGACGCGCCGTACTCGACCGCGTAGAGCCCGGGCTTCTGCACGGCAGAAAAATCAAACTGCAGATAGCGGTAACGCAGGAACCGTCCCCAGTCGTGGGCCGACGTTTCGAGCACAGTCTCAGGCGCGCCATTTTCGGAGAGACGCAGGAGCTTCACGGGCAGCAGCGCGGTTTCGCTGCCGTCGAGTTCGACCACGGCGATCTTCTGCTGCTTCGGATGATAACCGACCTGCGAGACCTGAACCACCGGTTGGTATTTCCAACCGGGAATCGCATGCGGCGTGACCAACCACTCGATCGCACCTTTGGTCGCACCGGACGGAATCGTGGCGCGCACGACGAACCAGCCGTTACTGTGTTGCGAACGACCGTCGCGCAGTTCGAGTGGACCGCCGTTCACGCGTTCGATCACGAGCCGCTGACGCTCCGAGTCAGGAGCGACGATGAGGCGTTGTCCCACAGCCATGGGTTCGAGTTGGTAGCCGGTGGAAAGTTCGTTGCCAGGCGTGGCGAGTTTATCGACGGCGCCGGGGCCATTCGCCTGGCGGGGAAAAATGCCGAACTGGTCGTCAAGGTAGTACGACTGGCCGAAAAGAAGACCGGGAAATAGTTCCAGATTAAAGCCGACATTGCCGATCCAAGCTTCCGGCAACGGTGCGTCGAGATCGACGATGATGCGGAACGCGGTGCCCTCGGGCCGCACGCGCACGCTGTAGGCAAATTTCAGGTCGGGATAGATGACGGGATTGAAGCCCTTGCGATCTTTCGCAGTATCCGGGTATTCCATACGCACGCTGATCTCCTGCTTCGCGCGGTCGATCTGGCGCGGGCCGACCTTGGGCACCGGGTCCCACTGCCCCGGCGTGGGTTCGAGGCGCACATCGCCGTTGGTCGCAACGCGCAGGCCGTTCTGAATAATGCCGACGCCGCCCTGATGGCCTTCGGGATAAAAATCGTGCGCGAGCATCACGTTGAGGCCGGGCATCTCAAGGTATTCGGAGGCGTTGAGCGTGAGCATAGGCGGGTGGTTGGCGTTGGGTATTGTTTCGGTCGCCAGGCTGACACCAGCGGCGCCAGGCAAAAACATCGCAACCAAAACGACAGAGCGCAGGCGAAGGAAAAACGAAAGCGTCATGGGGGCAAAAGAGAGTATGGAAACGCAGACCGACAGGGTATGATCGGCGCGAACTAAAAGGAGCGGCGGGCACCCTACGCAATTCTGAAGCGTTGGCGACGAGCCGCGCGAAATTATCATCCCAGTGCCGGGGAGCGCCGGGGAGCGTTTTCAGAAATGCGTAGCCGCGTCACTTAAGACGCGGCTTGTGGCAGGGACGAACCGCTGGGTCGTCGGTCAAAGTAGCCCGCTAACAAACTCATCAAACACGGCGGGCCCAGCGGCCCCGCCCTACCTCGGACCATGAGTTGGTACTACACCCGCCAAATCTTACTCTGGCGGTCGTTGAGCGCCCGGGCGAGTTCTCGCGCAAAGAACGGTCCACGGAAAATCATGCCGGTGTAAATCTGCACGAGGGTCGCGCCCGCATCAAGTTTCTCGCCTGCATCCGCCGCACAGTGAATGCCGCCGACGCCGATGATCGGCAGCTTCGCGTTCGTCGCCCGCGAAATATAGTTAATGATCTCGGTCGAGCGTTTGCGCACGGGCTTGCCGCTCAAACCGCCGGCCTGGTCCACCGTCGCGAAGAAGCCCGGACGGGCCAGCGTCGTGTTGGTGGCGATGATACCGTCGAGACCGAACTCAGCGATAGCGGTAAGCACGGAGTCGATCTGCGGGAAAGTGAGATCGGGGGCGATTTTCAGCAGCACGGGCTTGCGGCTTTTGCCGCTGGCGGTGCGTTCGCGATTGGCGCCGGAGATCGCGCGGAGCAGTTCGCGCAGCCGGTCTTCGTCCTGGAGCTTGCGCAAATCGGGCGTGTTGGGGCTGCTGACGTTGAGCACGAGATAATCCGCGTAGTCGGCCAAACGCGCGAAACTCGCGAGATAATCGTCAACGGCCTGATCGAGCGGCGTGAGTTTGGTTTTGCCGAGATTGATGCCGACCGGAATGCGACGCTGGCCGGGCTGCGGTTGTTTCGCCAAGCGCGCGGCGACGCGGTCCGCGCCGTCGTTGTTGAAACCCATGCGGTTGATCACCGCTTCTTCCTTGGGAAAACGAAAGACGCGTGGCTTGGGATTGCCGGGCTGACCTTGCGCGGTGATCGTGCCGACCTCGATGTGGCCGAAACCGAGCGCGGCGGCGGCGGGCCAGCCTTCGGCGTTTTTGTCGAAGCCCGCGGCGAGGCCGACGGCGTTGGGAAATTTGAGGCCAAACACCTCGACCGGCCGCGTACTTGACGCGGGCAACTGGTTAAAGTGCTCCATCACGCGACAAACCGGGGGGAGATGCCCGAGCACCGTCATCGCTTGCATCGCGAGCTCGTGCGCCCGCTCGGGACCGAGCGAGAAGAAGGCGGGACGCAAAACTTTTTCGTAGAGCAGGTCCATAACCGGCGACTGTGGGAAACCGCGGCGGAGAAATCAAGGCGCTGCGCAACGTTTGCAGAAACAAAGCATCTGCAGAAAAGGCCCACTAACACCTTGAAAACCAGCTTCAGCAACTTTCCGCGTAAATCTCGGTTTTTGTGCTTGTTTTTCGATTCTCGCCTCGCACGCTCCGCCTTCTTTTTGGCCCGGTCGATCACGGGGAGACCGGTTTAAAGAAAGTCGTAAGATTTTCATTTTACCGGTTTGACTCCACTAAACCCTGGGCCATTTGCTCCGACAGTTAAGCAACCCATGGCAAAATCCTCCACAAATCTCGATTGGTGCATCGTTCGTCTTGGCGAAGATCATAACTGGTGGGTCAGTGAAGTCAGCGACCCGGTCCGCTGGGACGTCGACGGCCTGAGCATCATTGACCCGCGGCAGGTCGCTCATCTGCTTGAGTTGATCGAGCCGCTGCGCGACTACGCTTTTGACCAGGACATCATGGAAGCGGCGTTCATTGCGTTCCGCATTGAGAAAGATTTGGGCGAAGGCCGCGTGCGTTTGAAGCGCGTGAAGGAGTCGCTCTTCGAGTCCGACGAAAAACTTTTTGTGCTGCCCGACGTGATGGACGAGGAAAACGGACCGTTCGCGGACCTGCTCGATCACCTCACCAAACTGCGCGTCAAAATGCTCAACGACCTCTTCGATTTCGAATCGAAGCTCACCGTCGATGAAGTCGAAGACGAACTCCGCGAGGACCAGAACACCAGTTTCATCGAGGGCAGAGCCGTTCATACTTTTGACGAGATCACAGCCATCCTCGACTACGTTCCCACTGGCTGGGATACCGACGAAGAACATCCCGCCAAAGACATCGAGGACGAAGACGATGATCTGCCCGAGCTCGACGCGGCCGAGGAAGAGAAACTTAAAAACGACGAGTCCTTGAAATGGGACGAGGACGAAGAGAAACCCGAAGACGAGGACGAAAAAAAGAAATCGGACGAGGATGACGAGAAGGATTCGGACGATGATGAGGACGAAGAAGACTCGGATGACGACGAGGACGAAGACGAAGAGGACGAAGACAAACCCAAGAAGAGCACAAAAAAGAAACGGTAACGTTGCTTTTGAATGGGGTTTGGCTCAACTGGGCCACGTATCATGGTATACGTTGCCCGGTTAAAATTACCCTTCCTTGCCCTCTTAGGCGTTCTGCTTTTGGCGTCAGGTTGTAACGGTCCCCATCTGACCGGAGGCCGCAACCCCAAGCTCCCTGATGCGAGTTCCGTCGCCAACCTGCGCTCGGGCGACAGTCTCGTCATCACTCTCCAGGGCGTGCCCGATCCAACAGCGAACACGCTGCAGATCGACGAACAAGGTCTCGTCACCCTGCCCTACATCGGCCAAGTCACCGCTGCCGGAACGACGACCGCCGGTCTCTCGCAAAAAATCCGCGAGGCTTATGTCTCGAAAAAAATCTATACCACGGTCGATGTGTCGGTTTCGGTAACCGAGCGCTACGTTTATGTCGGCGGCGAAGTCGTTCGCCCTGGTCGCATCATCTGGACGCCCGATCTCACGGCCACAAAAGCCGTGCAAGCCGCCGGCGGTTTCACACTCTACGCCAAGGAAGCGCACATCAATCTTGTGCGCGACCGCGTCGCCTACGACATCGACGCCATGCTCGCGCAGAAATCGCCGATGGAAGATCCGCGCCTCATGCCCGGCGACTCGATCCAGGTTCCGAAATCGGCGTTCTGAGTTTTCGCCACAGAGTGCACAGAGCTCTGACACAGAGTGCACAGAGAGAAGATTTGCATTGTTACCCGAAGCATTTCACGCGTCGCTAGCCAATCAGACTCCAACCGCTTTGCGTCCTCCCGCCGCCTCTGTGTCCGAGCTCTGTGGTCTCCGTGGCAATCCGCCTTATCGGAAAATTTAGCTTCTCAGCGCCGCTGCCATATCCTTCGCGAAATAGGTCAGGATCATATCTGCGCCGGCGCGTTTGATCGCGAGCAGCGACTCGTGTCGCGTCTTGGCCAGATCGAGCCAGCCCAATTTGGCGGCGGCATGCAGTTGGGCATATTCGCCCGAAACTTGATAAGCCGCGATCGGTTTGCGCGCCGCTTCGCGCACATCACGGATTATGTCGAGGTACGGTCCTGCCGGTTTCACCATCAAGATATCTGCGCCCTCGGCTTCGTCGAGCAACGCCTCGGCGATGGCTTCGCGACGATTGGCGGGATTGAGTTGATAGGTACGTTTGTCTGAAGGTCCGGCAACCTTGCCGATCTTCAGCGTACCGACGGCGTCGCGGAACGGTCCGTAGTAGGCCGAGGCAAATTTCGACGAATACGCCATGATCGCAGTCTGCGTGAAATTCGCGGCATCGAGTGCCCCACGAATCGCACCGATGCGTCCGTCCATCATGTCCGAAGGCGCGACGAAATCCACGCCAGCCCGCGCGTGCAGCACCGACATTTTCATCAAAACTTCGACCGTCTCATCGTTGGCCAGATCACGGCCATCCGGCGTCAGTAAACCGTCGTGGCCATGACTCGTGTAGGGATCGAGCGCGATGTCGGTCATCACGACCATTTCGGGCAACGCTTTTTTCACCGCCTTCACGGCGCGAACGATCAATGCATCCTCGTGCAGCGCCGCCGTACCCATGTCGTCTTTATAGCTGGCGTCCAGTTTCGGGAACAACGCCACCGCCGGTACGCCGAGCTTCGCCAGCGCACGACACTCCTTGACCAGATCGGCGATGTTGAAACGCGTCACACCCGGCATCGAACCGACCGGCTCCGGCGCGCCCTTGCCGTCGATCACAAACAGCGGCGCAATAAAATCCGCCGGGCGCAAAACCGTCTCTTCCACCAGCGCGCGAATGCCGGCATTGCGGCGGAGACGGCGGGGACGCTGAGGCAGATCGAGCTTGAATTTTTCAGGCATGGTAAACGCTTAAACTGGTGAAGACTTAACCGCTAATCCCCGGCATTTCACGCTAATCTTTAAAAAAACTCGCTCTCGCTGGCACCCATTGGCGAACATCTTCTGCTCAATTCTCCCGGCCCATGCCCATCCGACTTTTCGACTCGCTCACCCGCGAAACCCGCGAACTCAAAGCCTCGCACGCCGACGGCGTTTTCCGCTTCTATAATTGCGGCCCGACCGTTTACGCGCCCGCCCACATCGGCAACTTCCGCACCTTCGTAGTCAACGACGTCGTTCGCCGCCTGCTCGAACTCGAATTCGGCCCGGGCAAAGTGAAACACGTCCGCAACCTCACCGACGTCGACGATAAAACCATCCGCCGCTCGCGCGACGAAAAACGTCCCCTCGCCGAAGTCACCCTACAGTGGACCGATAAATTTCACGCCGACTGCGCCGCGCTCAACTGCCTGCCACCGCACGTCGAACCGACCGCCACCGGCCACATTGCCGAACAAGTCGACATGATCGACGTGCTCATGAAGAAGGGCAACGCCTACCGAGCCCCCGATGGTTCGGTCTATTTCAAGGTGTCGTCCTTTTCCGAATACGGAAAACTCTCCCGCGTCAAAGAGCGCGAACTCCAGCTCGGGTCCTCCTTCGCTGCCAAACCCCAGGCTGCCGATGCCGACGAAAAAGAAGACGTGTCGGACTTTGCGCTTTGGAAGGCTCACAAGGACGACGACGGCGAAAACGCCTGGGAAAGTCCGTGGGGCCGCGGACGTCCCGGCTGGCACATCGAGTGCAGTGCGATGAGCAAGAAACATCTCGGCGACACGATAGATCTGCACAGCGGCGGCGTCGACTTGCTCTTCCCTCACCACGAAAACGAAATTGCCCAAAGCGAATGCTGCAACGGCACGCTGTTCGCGCACCACTGGTATCACAGCGAACACTTGCTTGTCGATGGCAGGAAGATGAGCAAATCGCTCGGCAATCTCTACACGCTCGACGATCTCAAAGCCAAAGGCGTTTCGCCGATGGCGCTGCGCTACACGTTGCTCATGGGCCACCCTCGCAAGCAGCTCAACTTCACACTGGATTCGCTGCACGCAGCGGAGAGTGCGCTAGAAAAATTACGAAAGATTGCGCGTCAGTTTCTTTCCAAAGGCTCGTGCACGGAGGAAGCCTTTTCAACGTACTGGCAAACTTCAGGAGTCTCCGATTGGTCAGTTTTCGGAACCGCATACGATTTATTATGCGACGATTTGAACACCCCAGGTGCATTTGGGGCACTTTTTGACTGGGCCAATCGATTTAGTTTCGCAGATAAAGATACGCCGTATCGCTACGAAATCGAAACTGCAGCGCTGAGCCGTTTGCTTTTCGTGCTTGGCTTGGATCTTTTTCGCTCTGGCGAAAAGACCGAAATCCCCTCGGAAGTCACCGCCCTCGCCGAAAAACGTTGGGCGGCGAAAAAGGCCAAGGACTTCAAAGGCGCCGATGCGCTCCGTGCCGAACTCACCGCTATCGGCTGGTCGATGCTCGACGGCAAAGACGGCTACAAACTTGAGCCGTTGAAAAAATAGCCGCCCATGCTCCGCCTGTTTCTTGCCACCGCCTTTGTCGCTTGCACCGGTCTACTCAGTTACCTGTCCGCCGCCGATAAGACCGCTTTACCTCCCGCGACTTGGTCGGTCGACTACTCGCACTGGAAAGATGGCCAGCACTATGCGACAGCGGAAGCCAAGGCCGACTGGCCGACGCTTGTCTGGTTCGAAGAGCCTGGCGACGTCTATGTCCGCGAATTCCCCGCCGGCTCCGGTCACAAATGGCTCGAACCTCGCTTCAAGGCCGGCACGCATACCCGGGGCGCGCATGGTTGCAAGTTTGCCGCCGAACTCGCTCCCAGCGCCAACTACACCGTTGAGTACGCCGTGCATTTTCCTGCCGACTGGGAGTTCAGCCAGAATAACACCCAGCCCTACGGCGGAGGCAAATTGCCCGGGCTCAGCGGCGGTTCGCATCCGTCCGGCGGCCTCGGCAAACCCGACGGTATGAGCGCCCGACCGATGTGGCGCCGCGACAAGCGTTTTTCCGCAGAGATCCAAAGCTATCTCGAACTTTATCTCTACTGGCCGAAGCAGAGCGAAAAATACGGCGACCGCTTTTTTATTCAATCGGTCGAGGCCGGTCACACGTACCGAATCAAGCTCCAGGTGGAACTCGGCACGCCCGAAATCGACGGCACCGTCCGTATCTGGATCGACGACACGTTGCGCTTGGAGAAGAAATTTCGCCTGCTGCAGCCCGGCCAGAACTGGAAACTCACGCACTACATGCATGACGTTTTCTACGGCGGCAACGACTCGACTTGGGCTCCTGCGCACGACCAGCACTTGCTGCTCGGTCCGGTGAAGGTCAGCGCGACGCCATTCTAACGATCATCACGCACTTGCCGTCCGACCGATTTTTTCGCCACAGAGAGCACAGAGCTCTGACACAGAGTTCACAGAGCACAATCCATCGGAGTTGAGTTCGTTTCCGTCTCCGTGACTTCTGTGTCCGCGCTCCGTGTCCTCTGTGGCCCATCCTTCTCCGATATCCCCCCGTTTTCCGTTCTTGGCGTCTTCGCGTCTTTGCGCTTCAACTTCCCCTTCCGGCCCTGCAATCGTACGCAGGACCAAAACCAATACACATCATGGCTATGACTCCGCTCGAAGAAATCCGGCACTCGTGCTCGCACGTGCTGGCCACCGCACTGCTCCGCATCTTCCCCGATGTGAAGCTCGACATCGGACCACCGACCGACACCGGTTTTTATTACGACGTCGATATGGAGCACAAGCTGACGCAGGAAGACCTGACGAAGCTCGAAGCGGAGATGAAAAAAATCGCCGAGGAAAACCAGGCGTTCACCCGCAAGGAAGTTTCACGCGAGGAAGCCGTCGAGATCATCAAGAAAATCGGCCAGGAGCGTTATAAGCTCGGCCGTCTCGCCGACATTCCTGCGGATGAAAAAATCTCGTTCTACCAGAACGGCGAATTTATCGACCTGTGCGCCGGCACGCACGTGCGCTACACGGCGAAGTTGAAAGCGTTCAAGCTCACCTCCATCGCCGGCGCGTATCACCGCGGCGACGAAAAGAATAAACAGCTCCAGCGCATCTATGGCACCGCCTTCGCCACGAAGGAAGAGCTCGCGCAATATCTCGACCGCCAGGAACAGGCCAAGCTCCGCGACCACCGCAAACTCGGGCGCGACTTGAAACTTTTCCACATCGACGAAGACGTCGGCCAAGGTCTGATTTTGTGGACGCCTAATGGTTCGATCATCCGCCAGGAGTTGCAGGACTTCATCGGCGGCGAACTCCGCAAGCAGGGTTACTCGCAAGTTTTCACGCCGCACATCGGCAAGCTCTCGCTCTATAAAACCTCGGGGCACTTCCCCTACTACAAGGAATCGCAGTTCCCCGCGTTTGCCGAACCCGACGCACTCGCCAAGATGGCGTCTGAAGGTTGCGGCTGCGCCGAGCTCACCGCGCGCCTCGAAGCCGTGTCAGCCCAATTCGCCGACCAGCTCAACACGCGTGTCGGTAAGGAAATGATCGGCCCGGACCGCATCATGGACCCGAGCAAGCTCCTCGACGGCTTCATGCTGAAGCCGATGAATTGCCCACATCACATCAAGATCTTCGCCTCGCAGCCGCACTCGTACCGCGACCTGCCGGTGCGTCTCGCGGAGTTCGGCACCGTTTACCGCTGGGAACAATCCGGCGAACTCAACGGCCTCACTCGCGTTCGCGGCTTCACTCAGGATGACGCCCATCTCTTCTGCACCGAGGAACAAGTCGGCGCCGAAGTCCAGGGCTGTCTCGCGCTCGTGAAAATCGTGCTCACCACACTCGGCATGGCCGATTACCGCGTACGCGTCGGCCTGCGCGATCCCGACTCGAACAAGTACACCGGCACCAAGGAAAATTGGGACAAGGCCGAGAACGCCTGTCGCGAAGCCGCGAAAACCCTCGGCGTGCCCTTCACCGAAGAGCCCGGCGAAGCCGCCTTCTACGGCCCGAAGATCGACTTCGTCATCAAAGACGTGATTGGTCGCGAATGGCAGCTCGGCACCGTGCAAGTCGACTATAACCTGCCGATCCGCTTCGACCTTTCCTACATCGGGGCCGACAACCAGCAGCATCGCCCCGTGATGATCCATCGCGCGCCGTTTGGCTCTATGGAACGTTTCTGCGGCGTGCTCATTGAACACTTCGCCGGCGACTTCCCGGTGTGGCTCGCGCCCGAGCAGATCCGCCTCGTGCCGATCAGCGACAAGGTCAACGACTACGGTCGCGACCTCCTGGCCCAACTTCGCTCCGCCGGCCTGCGCGCCACGATCGACGAGCACAGCGACAAGCTCGGCGCCAAGATCCGCCGCGCCGAACTGGAAAAAATTCCCTACACCCTCGTACTCGGCGCAAAGGAAGCTGAGGCTCAGGCCGTCAGCGTGCGCAGCCGCGCCAAGGGCGACGAAGGCGTCATCCCGTTCGCGCAATACCTCGAACGCGTGAAAGCCGAAGTCACCAGCCGCGCGCTGCCGGAAAAGAAAGCCGCTGCCGCACCGGCGCAGAAATAATCAGTCCATAAACGCTAGAGCATAGTGAGTAGAACTGTAGCCGTAGCCGTTGCCTTTAAGCAGCGGTGTTCGTGAACTCGTAATTGCCGCGTCTTAATCGACGCGGCTACGGCATTTTTTGAAATGCTCTAAATTCAGCCGTTGTTACACAGAGTGCATAAAGGAAAACCCAGCGGTCAAAGAGAGTTTTGCGACGACTATGAGCTTTCTCGTCGATCCGAAAAAAAAGACGCCGGGGTGTCCGCGGCGTCATTTGAAAACCTGAATCGATTATTATTTAGAATGATCGTCTGGATCGGCTCAGCCCTTCGGCTTTAGCCAGCCGTTTTTGATCATAAGTTCGGCGTTCTGCACCGCGTTGAGGGCGGCGCCTTTCCAAAGATTGTCGCCGGAGACCCAGAACGAAAGCCCGTTGTCGAAGGCGGAATCCACGCGGATGCGACCCACGCCGCACTTCACCTTTTCGGCAAAATCGAGCGGCGTCGGATATTTCTTGTTCGCCGGATCGTCGACCAACACCGCACCTTCAAATGCCGCAATGGCTTCCCGTGCTGCTTCGATACTGACGGGCTTTTCGAACTCGGCGTTGACCGCGACAGAGTGCGCGCGCACGACCGGCACGCGCACGCAGGTGGTCGATACCTTGAGGTTCGGCAGGCCCATGATCTTGCGGCTTTCCAGCATCATCTTATTTTCTTCGCCGGTGTAACCATCGGCGCCAAACGAGTCGACCTGCGGAATGCAGTTTTGAAAAATCTGGTACGGATAAACTTTCTTGGTCAGAGGCTGGCCTTTGCCGTACGCCTGAGTCTGGTCTTCGAGTTCACGAATGGCTTCGGCGCCCGTGCCGGAAACCGACTGAAACGTCGCGGCAAAATAGCGCTTCAGACCAAACGCCTTGTGCAACGGGAAAAGCCCCATGAGTGTGACCGCGGTTGAGCAATTTGGATTTGCGATCAGCCCTTTGTGTTTGAGCAGATCCTGCGGATTGATCTCCGGAATGACCAGCGGCACCGCCGGGTCCATGCGATGTACCGAACTTTTATCGATCACCAAACAGCCGCTCTTGATCGCGTCGGCCGCGAAGGCTTTCGTCACTGAGCCGCCCGCGGCAAAAAACGCCACATCGACGCCGGCAAACGCACCCAGCTTGGCTTCTTCAATCGTGTATTTTTTGCCAAATTTCTCCACCGTCTTGCCTGCCGACCGCGCCGAGGCAAAGAGCCGCAACGAGGACATCGGGAAATTACGTTCGTGCAAAAGCCTGACGAGCTCTTGACCAACCGCGCCGGTCGCGCCGACGATGCCTACTGTGAGTGAAGAAGTATTCATTTCTACGTGTGAACTGGTCAGGAAAACCTGCGAAAGGCTCGGCATCAAGTCCGCAGAGCGGTTTCTTTTTGTGCGCATCGCCACACAGACGCTGCAGTTTTACCAGCACAGTTCGCTCGTACGCAGCTATGTGATCTCCACGTCTTTGCGACCGCCTTCGAACATCAAAAACTCCCTCGGCACGCCGCGCGGCCTACACGAAATTGCCGAGCGTATCGGCGCCGGGCAGCCCGCCGGCATGGTTTTCAAGGGCCGCGTTCCTACGGGTCGCCACTTCTCGGAATTCCCCGAGTCCGAACAAAAAACCAACCTCATCACCAGCCGCATCCTCTGGTTGCACGGGCTGGAGCCCGGCGTGAACCAGGGCGGAGATAAGGATACTTATTCGCGCTACATTTACCTCCATGGCACGCAACACGAGGACTGCCTTGGCCAACCGCGGAGCGCCGGCTGTGTTCAAATGGCCAATCTCGACATCGTCGCACTTTATGAAGAACTCCGCGTCGGCGATCAGGTGTTGATCATGGATTGAGCGAAAAACGGTAGTTAAACTACGAAGAAACGAAGAACCTCAAGGAAGCCATTTAGCTTCGGTTTCTCTGCTTCTTTGTAGTTCGAACCAGATCGGGAAATCTAGACCAGAATAACTGTACCCATTTTCTCGCGAAGGCGCAAAGGTCGCGAAGGCGGCTACGCTACGACTACTGAACCTTCGTCTTCTTCGCGACCTTCGCGAGACCTCCACGGCCATCCGCCGTGTTTTCAGCCGCCTTTGCGCAAAACCACCGAGGAATGATCGGCCTTGGCCACGTCGCCCAGAAATTTCCGCAGCGACGCATACTCACTCACCGGAATCACACGATCTTCTAGTTTGAGCGTCCGGTGCGCTACCACCACGCCATCGGCAAAGGCATACGAACTTTCGTAGTGGCCGTACGGACTGGTAAATTCCGCGCGGTCCGGCAGTTCGTCGACGACGAAGCCCGGTGGCAGTTTCAGCGTCACCTCGTCGTGCAAAAGCAAAAGATTCAATTTTACCGGAAGCTTGCGCTCTTTTGCCGGAAACGCCGGCACCGTATCGCGGCTGAGCACGTCGAGCCGAACTACTGCTAATCCGCCAGGCATCATCTGGGCAAAGCGCGGCGCGGAGAAACGATATTTGATGCGACATTCGCCAGTGATCGGATCGTCGCTCGTCTTAAGATCTTCAATCGAGGCTCCACTCACCGTGCTGTTGATGCGCTCCGTGATATGTTTTCGGAAATCATTTGCCGATTCCTGCCTGCCCCTTGCCCGATAGTAGGCGCCAATGCTGCCCGGCCCACCATAATTACATTCACCCGTCACGCCACCGCTCGCATTGAGTTCCAGTTGCACCTGACGATTGCTCACATGATGCGTCTCGGCCGGAAGGACCGGCAAGGTCGTCAAGCCGTCACTCCCGGGCGCGACGACCTGCACCTTTCCTCCTTGTAGGTTGTTTGGCAGATCGCCGAGCAATACATCGGGATCGGTGGCATCGAAAAACAACAGCCGCCCCCACTTTGGCGTGTTCACGATCGCAGGAAAATTCACCGCGTCGTCGACCTTGATGGCGAGGATCGCATGGTTGAATTGAGACGGAGTCGGCCAGTCTTCAAAGATCTCGCGGCCCATGCTCGTGTGCGCTTGAACCATGTACGAGTCGATCCCCGCCGCGCGCAACATCGCCCGCAACAAGTTCGCCTTCGCCTTACAGTCGCCCCAGCCTTTCGTGTAAACTTCCGAGGCTTTGCGCGGGCGATAACCGAAGCCCTTGGAAAGCCCTTTATCAAAGGAAACGTACCGCAGATTTTGCACATACCGGCTTAGCGCCCGCATTTTCCCCAACGCATCGGGGTTTCCTGCTGTCAATTGGTTGACAGACGTCGTCAGTGCCGGAGCTGTATCGCACTGCGCATCCTGCAACGGGGCCAACCAAGCGGCCACGTCGGTCCAAGAGTGAAAAACCGGCAGCATGCCACGTGGTAGTTCCGCTGGTGGAGAAATTGTGATCATCAAT
>Ga0302321_100002998_pt1 | contig 14467 bp, 15 predicted proteins | sample Fen_T0_1_FD_202505 | JGI IMG/M metagenome (GOLD analysis project Ga0302321, IMG submission 202505) | Peat permafrost microbial communities from Stordalen Mire near Abisko, Sweden - Fen_T0_1 | ecosystem: Environmental > Terrestrial > Soil > Wetlands > Permafrost | place: Sweden: Abisko...
TCTCGTTACCGGAATTTTCATCACTCAATCGGGACAAGTGACCAAAATATCCATCAAGCGTGATTCCTCCACCTTGCTGGTGGCCAGTTATTCGATTGGCACAGAAGTCCCGCCATTTGGAAGTTTCTTCGGGCTGCAACAGCTCCGGGTAGTTACGCGCCCGGTATCTAAATAGCATTTCAACCAAGCGCGGATCGGTAAAGTTAGGCTTAAAATTAGCTAACTGGTCTGGGATCGTGTTCCTGATTTTAGCCATTTTATGTTTATCCGCATCAGAAAAAAATCCACCGCTATAAATTGCAAGATCGGGATCGGTGTCTATTTCTGAAAATTTATTCTCAGAAAAAACCGCTGCAATTTTTTCGGCCAAGCCTTGAGTTTCTTTTATCTTGTCGATATTTGCATGGCATGTTGCCAGATCAATATTCAATCGTTGCTGATCGTCGGGCTTGAGTACCGATACTGGCGCTAGTACCGGACATTTGTTTATGTGTACGGTTTTAAGGGGAATTCTTTCCGCCCCTTCCGGTAAGTCTGCTGTGGCGGTAAATATTCTGAGTCGAATATCTTCTACCGACAGGGATAGCAAGGGCTCAGGATCAATAGAAAGATCATATACGATGATCCCATTTGCATTTGTAGGGTGTTTACTGATCGGCAAGACGACTGCCATACAATTGTTTAGGGCAGAAAATCGCCCTGATACATGCACCACGGGTTTGAAACTGCCGAATTGAAGCAATTTAAGCACTTCGGTTTTTATCCTGTGTTGCCACAAAAACTGGTACAGCTTGGGTTGGACGGTTTTAATTAACTTGGCTAACGCTATCGTGGCATAAACATCGGATAGCGCATCATGCGCGGCTTCGTGAGTGATACCGTTGGATTTGGTGAGTTCTTCAAGTTTGAAACTGGGTCTACCTTCTGCATCGGTCGGCCATGTTATGCCATCTGGCCGTAAGGCTTTGGTCACCCTAACGACGTCGATTAAATCCCAACGGGAATTTCCGTTTTGCCATTCCCGTGCATAAGGATCGTAAAAATTACGGTATAAGCAGTTGCGGGTAAATTCATCATCGAAACGGATGGAGTTGTAGCCTAGGCCACAGGTGTTGGGTTGGGCAAGTTGTTCGTGAATGAGACGGCAAAACTCTGCCTCGTTTACGCCTTTGGATTCAGCGAGTTGTGGGCTGATGCCAGTCAGAAGACAGGCTTCGGGGTGGGGCAGATAGTCGGCAGGAGGTTTGCAATAGACGACTAAAGGATCGTCGATGATATTGATATTGAGATCAGTACGCACCCCAGCAAATTGCGATGGCCTATCTCGCCGAGGATCAATACCGAAGGTTTCGTAATCGTGCCAGTAAAGGCTGGTTTCTGCCACGAGCTACAATCAAGCGATTATGATTATATACAAGCTTAAGCTTAGACTTGGCCTTCTGCTTCCAGTTTTTTGCGTTTTGGACATTTTTCCACACAGACACAGCTACCTGTGTTCAGACCACCGCAGGAACCTTTGATGGCTCGCCGTCCAAACATGACACCAATTGCCATGAGTCCAATCACGATTAACATCAATGCAAATGTCGCTAAAAAATAATTCATTTTTTTGTCACCTTTGTACTTTGGGCAAAGGCAGGCGACATCTTTTCGTCGAAGCCTTTGTCAGATTTAATAATAAAAAACGCCGCTATATGATTTTTCTCTGCGAATTGATAGCCTTCAGCAGGGCCTAATACCATAATCGCGGTAGCCAAAGCATCAGCTTCCATGGATGTATCACTTAAAATGGTAATGGATGCCAGCTTATGGTTAATGGGCCGCCCTGTCCGTGGATCAATGGTATGGGAAAAACGTACACCATCGACCTCGAAATAATTCCGATAATCCCCGGATGTCGCCATGCCAGTATCGGTTATCGCCAGAACTTTTTCAATCACCCGTTTTTCGGCGGTCGGTTTCTCAACGGCTATTTGCCAAGCTTGTCCTTGGTTGTTTTTCCCTTTTACCCTAATCTCGCCGCCTATTTCGACCATATAATCCGCAATACCTAAGTGCTCTAACAATAACCCTACCTGATCGACACCATAACCTTTGGCAATTCCCGATAAATCCACATAAAGTCCGGGTATGTCTTTTTTGGCAAACAAGCCATCATCCTTGAGCTTTAGACGGTGATAGCCGATTTGGTTCAATCGTTCTTTGATGACGGCCTCATCAGGCGTGGCAGAAGTCATTTCGTCAGGCCCGAATCCCCACAGGTTGACTAAAGGCCCGACAGTGACATCAAATAAACCGTTTGATAACTGACTAATTTTTAAGGCTTCTTTGATAACTTCGTAAAACTCAGTCGAAACAGGCATCCAATCAGTCGATGTGTTCTGGTTGAATAAGGACAGTTCAGAATCTTTTTGGTAGGTGGACATCTGTCCGTTAACCTTATCTAGCAACTCCTTGACTTGGCGGTTGATTTCCTTGGGCGTGAGCGAATCCGGTAACTTGCTTGCCTTGATGTTGTAGCTAGTCCCCATTGTCATACCGACAGCATTGTATGGGTAATCTTGTGGTTTTTGTTCCGCTATCTTGTCACAAGCGGACAAAATAAAAATCAGGCACAAACAACAACTGCTCCATCTAAGTTTAGTTTTTAGTAACACGCTTAATCCAACCTTATAACCACTTAGCAAGGGAAATCGTTTTGCAATTATTTTCTCCTATCATCCCGTAGCTATCGGTGCTTACCAATATCCTCTATTTGTATTAGTCTGCCGTTTTCAAAACGCAACAATTTTCGTAACCGTTCTCTACCAAAATCATATACCCATTCTTCAATCAAAACTTCTGTATCAGCATAATAGGATTGTCCATAATTTAACGCATTGTTCGGAATCTGCTGACCACCGTTGGAATTGAACTGAATAATGTTAGCTTGATTTGCACTACTCCTTCTCTCCATATGAGATTCAACGGAGTCAGGTTCGCCACATTTATCATAAACATTTGCCCTATAATCACCAGACTCTACTAAAGAATGGCCACACCTTAAAGCAAACAGCGGCGCTGAAAATAAAAAACATAACAAAAAAATCAACCGGTTTAAACGTTTCATACCACACCCACCATTGCCTATTATTATTCTAGGTAAAAACCAGATCAAATATTCATATCTTATGACCGTCAGAGCGTAATTTAACTCTAGCAATATGAATAAGGGCTGAACCCAAGATAATTAGATGCCGTATAAGCAAAAACCCCGCACTCTGCAGGGTTTTATTATTTCAGATCATTTATGACGATTTGTCACACAAATAGACTGGATAAGCTAATAATAAATCGTTTACAAAGCAATAGACTGCAAGTTCTGTTAATTTATTAAAATGAGAAAAATCTACTAACCACCAAAATCATCCAACATAATATTCTCAGGTTCTACGCCATTATCAAGTAATAACTTGACTACAGAAGTGTTCATCATGGGCGGACCACACAAATAGTATTCACAATCTTCAGGCGCTGGGTGGTTTTTCAAGTAATTCTCAAAAAGGACATTATGGATAAAACCGGTATAACCTTTCCAATTATCTTCAGGTAAGGCATCAGATAGCCCTACATGCCAAGTAAAATTGGGGTTTTCCTTAGCCAGCATATCGAAATCTTCAACATAGAACATTTCGCGTTTGCTGCGGGCACCGTACCAGAAAGTCATTTTTCGCTTGGACTTCAACCGACGTAACAGGTCGAATATATGTGACCGCATAGGTGCCATACCTGCACCACCGCCGACAAATACCATTTCGGCATCCGTATCTTTAGCGAAAAACTCGCCATAAGGCCCTGAAATAATACATTTATCGCCGGGTTTCAGGTCAAAAATGTAGGATGACATGATACCGGGCGGTACGCTTTCATCCGCACGAGGCGGCGGCGTGGCTATCCGCACGTTCAACATGATTTCTTTTTCTTCGGGATAGCTTGCCATCGAATAAGCACGTAGCGTCGGCTCTTTTACCGTAGATACATAGCGCCATAAGTTAAACTTATCCCAATCCTCACGATATTCTTTTTCAACATCGAAATCGCTAAACTTGGCGACATGCGGAGGACATTCGATCTGAATAAAACCACCGGCACGATAATTAATGGACTCGCCTTTAGGCAAATCCAACACCAATTCTTTGATGAACGTAGCGACGTTATGGTTGGACTTGACTGTGCATTCCCATTTTTTGATGCCAAAGACTTCATCTTCGACTTCAATATCCATATTGTACTTACAAGCGACTTGGCAGGAGAGCCTTTCTCCCAAAGCGGCTTCCCGCTTGGTAATATGTCCCAACTCAGTCGGCAGGATTTCTCCGCCACCGGAATGAATCTTAACTTTACACTGCCCACAAGTACCGCCACCGCCACAAGCCGATGATACAAATAGGCCATTATTAGCCAGGGCGGCCAACAGTTTAGAACCCACAGGTACATGAATTTTCTTTTCATGATTGATCAGGATTTCCACATCACCTTCGGCGACCAGTTTACTTTTGGCACCGATAATACCGAATACCAGCGCAATCACGATCCCCGTGAAAATAATAATCCCTAATAAAATTTCCAGCATGTGTAACCTTCTTAAAGTTGGATTCCAGAGAAAGCCATGAAGCCAAGCGACATCAGACCTGCGGTGATAAAAGTAATACCTAAGCCTTGTAAGCCAGCTGGAATATCGCTGTATTTAAGTTTTTCCCGCACACCGGCCATAACGGTAATTGCCAACGCCCAACCAAAGCCGCTGCCTACCCCGTAAACAACACTTTCGCCAAAGTTATAATCCCGTTCAATCATGAACAGGCTACCGCCCAAGATGGCACAGTTAACGGTAATCAAGGGCAGGAATATACCCAAGGCAAAATATAAGGCGGGGAAGAATTTATCCAGCACCATTTCCAGAATTTGCACCAATGCGCCGATAATACCGATACAACTTAGCAACGCCAAAAAGCTCAAATCAACGCCAGTAATCCCCATCCATGCCAGGGCATCTTCTTTCAATAAGGCATGATAGACGAAGTTATTGGCCGGTACAGTGATCGCCTGTACCACCATCACGGCAACGCCTAAACCCATCGCCGTGGAAATCTTCTTGGAAACGGCAATGAATGTACACATCCCCAAAAAGAAGGACAGTGCCAGATTCTCAATAAATACGGCTTTAACAAATAAACTGATATATCCTTCCATTAGTGATGCGCTCCTTCGCCATGTGCAATTGACATGATTTTAAAATCAACCGCTTCATTCTGTTCAGGCTTCCATTGGCGTACCGCCCAGATAATCATGCCAATAATAAAAAATGCGCTAGGTGGCAACAGCATCAGGCCATTGGGATCGTACCAGCCACCATCTTTGGTGAGTTTGAAAACTTCGTAACCCAACAATTTACCAGAACCCAACGTCTCCCGGAAGAATGCCACGATAATCAATATCAAGCTATAACCCGCACCGTTACCAATCCCATCCATGAAGCTTTCCAGGGGTGGATTTTGCATCGCATAACCTTCGGCGCGGCCCATAACGATACAGTTGGTGATAATTAGACCTACGAAAACCGACAATTGTTTGCTCACATCGTAAGCGACGGCTTTCAGTATCTGGTCGACTACGATAACCAATGACGCAATAATGGTCATCTGCACGATAATGCGGATGCTGCCCGGTATGTGCTTTCTAATAGCGCTAATGGCTGCGCTGGAAAACGCCGTCACCAATGTCAAGGCTAGCGCCATAATCAGGGAAGTTGACATCTGCGATGTCACCGCCAAGGCAGAGCAAATGCCTAAAACCTGTAAGGTGATCGGATTGTTATTGACTAAGGGATCGATTATTACCTTCTTAGTCTCATCATTTAATATCGCATTTTTCAGATCATCGCCTAATACTGCACTCATGACTTAGCCCTCTTAACCCTTACTTTACTTAAATAACGAGCAAAACCTTCTTTGCTCATCCAGTATCTGACCAAATTGGTAACACCGGTACTGGTTAATGTTGCCCCAGCCAAGCCGTCAACCTGGTATTGCGAACCCGGTTTATCATTGTCCACAACCCCTTTAATCAAGGCCAGCGCAGGTTCACCTATATCCGCGTCTTCAATTGAACCCTTGACTTGGGAAGGTTGGTCGGTCTCGGCATACACCTTTTTGCCTTTCCAAAGTGCACGCCACTTCGGATTAACAACCTCGCCACCCAAACCTGGGGTTTCCTTCTGGTCATAGAAATTGATGCTTTGTACCGTTTGTCCGTCAGCGTCTACAGACAGGAAACCATAAAGCGTTGACCATAAACCATAACCGCTAACCGGCATAATAATCGACTTGATAGTGCCACCCTCTTTAACCAAGAAAACCTTGGCTAACTTGGCTTTTATCCTGATATGGGCAATATCTTTGTCTTTAGGAATGGCAACGCTTTGGGCCGGATCTTTAGCCGCTTTACGTTGGTCGTACTCATCGGCATTAACGGATTCATCATATTCGCCCGTCTCCAGATTGACTATTTTAGGTTCAATTTGTTCCGCGAAGGCTGCGTCGATATCCGTGTCTTCTTTCATCAAACCCGCGACTTCAAGAATATTCTTCTTCATGTCCAGGTTTTTGTTGTACGCCTGCAATGGCTTCAAGGCAACCGCGCCAAAGGAAACCAGAACCGCACACACCAAGCAAAGGGCTACTGCTATAGCTATGGTCTTTTCCAGGCTATCATTGCCCATAGCAAGGACTTTGTCCTTGTAAACCAGGAATTTTTGGTAATGTTCACATTTTTCCAGTCGCGCACAGAATTTGACGTAATGCTCGCTTTTTTTGATTACATTAAGCATGACGTTTCATCCTTCTTCTGATATTGGCTTGTATAACAAAGTAGTCAATAGTGGGCGCAAACATATTAGAAAACAGGATAGCCAGCATAATCCCTTCCGGAAAAGCTGGATTGACCACCCTGATGAGTACGGTCATAATCCCAATCAGTGCCCCATATATCCAACGCCCCGTATTGGTCATTGCGCCGCTGACAGGATCGGTTGCCATATAGACCATACCAAACGCAAAACCGCCCATCGTCAAATGCCAGTACCAAGGAATGCTGAACATCGGGTCGGTATCGCTGCCGATCACATTAAACAACACTGATGTAGCCACCATACCAAGAAAAACACCACTCATGATACGGTAAGAAGCAATCCGGGTATAAAGCAGGAACGCCCCGCCTATCAAACAGGCAAGTGTTGAAGTTTCGCCAAGGCAGCCCGGCTCAAAACCAAGGAATGACTGCATCCAGCTATAATTTGCCGCATAAACCGCTTCAAGTCCACCGTTTGCGGCCAAAGCCAGTGGTGTCGCAGCAGTAAAACCATCAACGGCTACCCAGACAGAATCGCCTGTAATGGCGGCAGGGTAAGCAAAATATAAAAATGCCCGCCCGGTTAAAGCGGGATTAAGGAAGTTTTTTCCCGTTCCACCAAACACTTCCTTGCCGATAACGATACCGAATGAAATCCCCAACGCGACCTGCCACAAAGGCATATCGGGCGGCATTATTAAGGTATAAAGCATGGATGACACGAGAAATCCTTCGTTGACTTCATGCCCACGCACCATTGCAAACAACACTTCCCAAACACCGCCAACCGCCAAAGTGACGATATAAATTGGGAAAAAATACAATGCGCCATGCACAAAATTAGACAATGGATTCATGGCGTTATACCCGAACATGGACATAAAAATGCCGCGCCAGTTCGGAATCTCTTTCATGCCCATCACTTCCATTGCATGATTGGCTTGATAACCGGTGTTATACATTGCCATCAAGACGCAGAAAAAAGTCGCTATAACCACAAAAGTCATCGTCCTTTTCAGGTCATTGCCATCCCGCACATGCGTAGTTCCGCGTGTTACATCGGCTGGGGTGTAGATAAAGGTATCCACCATCTCGTACAACCCGAAATATTTTTCGAGTTTTCCGCCTTTTGTAAAATGCGGCTCAATCTTGTCCAAAAAATCTCTAGCCGACATTACCCTTCCTTCTCAATTTTAGTTAAATTCGCTCTCAGTACCGGTCCGAAATCATGCTTGCCTGGATCTACGAAGGTAAATAAGGACACATCTTCTTCATCCAGTTCAAGACAGCCCAGCAATTGGGCTTGGTCGGTATCGCCAACCACCATGGATTTGAGCAACGGTGTCGGCAATATATCCATGGGCATGACCGTCTCATAAACACCCACTGGCACAATCGCCCTGTTACTGCCATTCTTATCCGTAGTTAACGGGAATTTTCGATGCGACTTACGATCCTGACGGCTTTTGATGTACACATCAAGTGCGGAATATTTATCTTTACCCGGCACGATCCAACCAAAAAGCTCACGGGCGCGACCTTCCTGCAAAGCGGATACCTGGAGATGGTAGCAACCTAGATAGGCCGCCCAATCTGTCGCCTGATGACCGTATAAAACAGAACCTGAAATCACCCTGTTTTCAACATCGCCCAATTCACCAGCCACCAAATCATCGGTATTGGCTCCAACCTGCGTACGGACTAATCGAGGATTTTTTACCGTGGGGCCTGCAAGCGAAATAACGCGCTCAACATTCAGCTTACCGGTCGTAAATAATGCACCGATTGCCATGACAGCTTGATAATCAACGTACCACACAAACTTATCGACATGAACTGGGTCAATAAAATGAATATGCGTACTCGGCAATCCGGCAGGATGAGGGCCTGAAAATTCAGCAACCTCGACTGAACTGTTATCGCCTGTAGCAATATCAGCGCCTATTGCTTTGCAAACGTAGGTTTTTCCTTCGCTTAATCTGGATAAGATGGTCAAGCCGTTAGCAAAATCAGCGCTGCGGTCTTTAATAACAATGGCTGGATCTGCTGCCAGCGGGCGGGTATCCATTGCCGTCACGAAAATAGACTTCGGCTTACTATCAACCGCTGGAATTTTGCCGTAAGGTCTTGCACGTAAAGTCGTCCACAAACCAGACTTTAAAAGATTCGCCTTAATCTTGTCCACATCCAGTTTTGATAGCTCCGTTTCCTTGTATTTATCGAACGATTCCTGTTCTGAACCCTTTAATTCGATAACGACGGACTGCAAAACACGTTTCTCGCCGCGATTGATGGCTTTGACAATACCCGCGCCAGGCGATGCAAACACAACGCCGGGATTTTTCTTGTCCGCGAAAAGAATCTGTCCTAGCTTGACCGTATCGCCTTCGTTGACCAGCATCGTAGGCTTCATCCCTACGTAATCCATGCCCAGAATGGCAACAGATTTAACCTTGTTGCCATTCTCGATGACTTGTTTAGGCTCGCCCGTTATCGGTATGTCCAAACCTTTTTTAATAAGAAATTGCATTTTGATAAGCCCGCTCTCCAGACGCGTTGCAACGAAACCATTCCTAAGCTACTTCAAACCTAGCTAGGCACTTTAATGATGAGGAAATAAATCGATGGTATTACACCATAAAAACTTCACTTTCTCAACCACGGACGAGGCAAAAACACTCAACTCAAACAACGTTGACTTATTGGGTGAAATAGTTGGCATACCGTTCGTGCTGAGCCTGTCGAAGTATTAGCGGTATGCCAATTATTTCAACGCTAACATCAAATAACTCAGCCATTTTTTGGCTTAACCACAAGGTTTCGTCTTCATAGATAACGCCTATCTTCACCTTACCTTTGGTATAGGTTCGGAGTGAAAAAACATGTTTTTTCACTCCACATCTTCATCTAAACATAAATTTTTAAACTCGGAGTATTCCTTAAACTGTTGTACTAAAAATTCGCGTCCGTGCATTTTTAACATACTGTGAAAACTTGAATAAGGGTAATTTTTTAAATCAGTCACATAGCCGTGTTTTACAAGATTATTAAACAAATAATTCAGCCTGATAAAATAATCCCGCTCATCACGCGGACAATAATCCCAATAATTCAACCAAATCGGTTTTTCTGCCTGAAGTTGGGAACAGATAAATCTAGCTGAAAGCATGTGTATTTTGCCAATAATACCGCTTAAATCCCCCCATTTTTACTGATTCCCAGCAACTGATAATGGTTGTCGAGAATAACTCAGTCATTTAACAGCCAAGCTTTTTCCTCAAAACATTGCCGAATAGTGGCTAACAGATAATCTTTAATGGTATTTGATTGAAGCAAATCCCGCTTTTGATAAATACTGCCTGTAATAAAATAAGGGCTATTATCAACAAATAAATGCGCTGGATTATGCTGGTGTTTTTTGAGCATTTTAAGCAGTTAAATGGCGTAAAAACATAGAATAACAACTTGGAATAAAAAAACATGTTTTTTTATTCCCATTCAACCTGCTGTTTTGCCTAATTAAGCCCGCAAAAAGCCTAAATCAAACACTTGTGGTGACAGTTTGTCGCTCAAGGTTTTGTATACCGTTTCAAACGGCTTGAAATCAATGGCTACGTTATCACCACTGGTATTACGCGCTTTAAGCGCATTGCGGATTTGATACCAACCCACATCGGGCGGTTCAACTTTAATTCATCACGCACGCTATACACATCGGTTTCGGCAGTTCGCGATTGATGCGTTTCACTTTTCGTTCAGCACATCCTATAACCGCGTACGGCAGGTAAACACCGTAGGGCGTGGTTAGCCGCGCAATTCAATGTACCCAAACAATTACTAATGTTCATGCGCGGCGTAACCCGCCGCATGTGGTGAACTTCGTTATGGCGGATTACGACGCGCAGAGATACTTTACTCATCAGAAAACCGGATCATTTGCGCGTCTAATCCTCCCTACCATGCTATGGCAGTCGCCCTATTCCCGTATGCCGCGCCCAGAGCTATAAGGTGTGCCGAGGAACGAGGCGCATCGTTCGCGATTGATGCGTTTCACTTTTCGTTCAGCACATCCTATAAGTTAATAAAACAATTCAATAGCTTGAACAACACATACCCCGTTATGATGCACCGAGCACCGGAGCATTTATCGAGAATAGCCCGTTAGGGGTGCGACATGGATGCCGCACGTTGTCGGAGGGATAGGAAATCCCTTCCGACAACCCCCGATAAAAACGACGGGGCGCAGGAAGCAAGCGGCATCCGGGGGCGTTTCTTTTGGATACTTTTCTTTGTGGAAAATGCTCCTGTATTTTCCACATTCACCACATCCCTGTGGCTTGGACAAGCAAAGCATCGTCGGTTGGGTCGCCTGCTGTTTGGCAACCCAACTTTTAGGTTTCGATAGGTTGGGTTAACGATAAAGCTGTTAACCCAACGCGACTGCATCCATACAGTTGTCCAGCACAGTAAATTTTTTCTTAACTTATCGGAATTGAGGTTTCTGTGTATTACTACCTTAAAAAACACCTCAAAAAACTGTGTCATATCACACACCCACTGCGGCATATCACTCACTTTTTCCTGGAAGCCGCGTAACATGGGCGTTTACGAGGTACGCTAATTTCTAAAAAATATGGCATATCACACACTTTTTATGAAAGGTGACTTTTGCCCACTAAAACTAGGCGTTTCCAATAAGTTCTAATATTTCTCCCCTAGACTACGAATGGATTGGTTAATATCTTAATATCAATAGGTTAAAGCCTATTTACCGGAAATGTCAGCCTCCGATTGGACACGTAAATCTGCCAAAAATCCACCAAAATCATGGCACAGGATTTGCTTTATATTTAATGCTTTAACCGTTACCGTAGCTGCCATTTCTGCATGTCTGACGGTTAAGGCATCGCAGTATTGCTTTAATCGGCTTATGCAAGGTTTCACCACCCCGTAAGTTAGCACCCTTCCTCTCTTATGCGGATTAATGGTGTATAGGTATTTATACCTTTAGTCCGCATCTTTTTTCTAGGAAGTTATGCCGTGAAGCTTTATAAGCCTATAAATTGAACATAAATCGGAGATAAACCTATGAAAATAAGTAACCCACTATCCATGCCTACGGTGAATACTTTTAAACCAATTTTTCAGCTTAACTGGCTACCAACCAATTTGCCGAGCTTTGTCGCCTTAGCGATAATTTTGACATCAGGTGTTGTGGCTATGCAAAAATTCCAAGAAGGAAAAATGCCGGAAACTAAATCCCTTGCATGGTACATGGCAAACCCACAAGAAGCCCTCGCAAAAAATAAAGAGTGCTATGACAATCCGCAATTAAAAACAACGGAAAACTGCGTCTATTCATTGCAGGCGTTGGAAATTACCCATAAAGGGCCAAACTCATGAGTTGAAACAATAGCCCGTAGCTCACAGGGCGGTTTCTCGATAGCAAACCGTCATCACCTTCAAAGCTACGGGGGTTAACATCCTTCCTCTCTTATGCGGATTAATGGTGTATAGAAACCTATACCCTTAGTCCGCACTTTTTTGACCGAGGTAACAAATGAATACTCTGCACTCTACCGTAACTGCCCAAACAACCCTAACAAACACGCTTATCCACGTGGGTAGGCGCAATGCTTACCACCAAGCGGGCCATGCCGCCGCCATTTACCTTGGCAACCAGCAAAAGCAATTGCCCGCCGTGCATTTTCAGATAAGCATTAAACCCTATGAACGCGATAGTCGATTTTCAGGCCGAACGATGCGATTGCCAAGCAAATACGCCGCGAAAGTGGAAGGCGGACGGCTGCTCCAAAGTTTGCCCATGTCGTTTGCGGACGCGACGCGGCACCTATCACCCACCGAACAAAACCTATGCCACTCGGCAATTGAGGCGGACATCACCAATCTATTGGTGGGGCCTTTGGCAGAGGCCAAATACGTCGCCCTGCGTGATGGCGAAGTGTTCAATGCCAACCTGGTTTACTTGGGTGCGCTACGGTTTTATGGCGGCAAGATAGAAATGGACATCATCAATGAACTCATGGGCTGCTACCTACCCGACAAGTCGGAACGCAAGCAGAAACTGGCGGAACTGTTTTTAGCGGCGTACAGCTTTATCAACCAGCGGTCACACTGGAGTGCAATCACTAGCCTAGCAGAATTCATTTTGGATGTGAATAAAGCCGCCACCCAGGGCATCATCCCGTGTGAAGACATGATCGCCATGTTGAAATCTCACTATGTGGCATCGAACGGACAGCATTCCACCTACAGTTAGAGCCACACCAGGATCACACGCGAATTCGACTACTATTGGTTTAATTAAGCCTAGTCGCGTAGGGCGGTTTCGCGAAGCATACCGCCATGCCGCAAAGCACCGTTTCCAGGCATACCACCCAACATAAAACCCCACGTTTGGAAATGTCTGCGTGGAAGTCAGCATGATAGGCTTTGTTTGTGGTGGTTCGCTAAAGCGGGGCCACCTTACAATTGATCCGACGTATGGTCGTAGTTTAGGCTTGCCGGATTCGATTCAAATAATTTCTTTCCAGCTTCAACCAATTGTATTAGTATTTAATACAATTAATTTTTGAGATTAGCATCATGCCCAGAAATACCTCAGTCACCTTGGGTGAGCATTTTGATAAGTTTGTTGTAGAAAAAATAAATGAAGGCAGATTCCAGTCGGTCAGTGAAGTGGTGCGGGCAGGCCTTCGCAAACTCGAAGAAGATGAAGCAAAATTACAGGCTTTGCGGCGTAAGCTCCATGCCGGAGAAAGTAGCCCCTTGGTTGAAAATTTTGACGGAGAAGAATTTCTGGCAGCCATACAGAAAAAACACGCCAAATGACAGGCAGGTATACCTTAAGGCAACTGGCACAATATGATCTAGAAGAAATCTGGTTATACAGCTTACAAGAATGGGGTATTGTTCAAGCCGATAAATATATCCGCGCATTGGTATCCCGATTTGCGTGGCTTTCAGAGAATCCCCAGATCGGAAAACGCCGCGACGACATCAAGCAAGGTTATTATTGTTTTCCTGAAGGAAGCCATGTCATTTTCTACACCCTGACGAGTTATGGCATTGATGTTATAGGAATTCCCCATCAACGCATGGATGTGATGGGTCATCTGGAGGAAGATGATTATGGTAACTAGTAGTCAGTCATGTTGAAACAGGGGGATAGAGTCGAGCCAGTTTACGCCGAGCGTCCTGATTGGTGAAGCGCCAATTGACTGCGGTGTGGCCTTTAAGTCAAGCACCTCCGGCTTGAAAATGTGAACCGCTCAAAGCGGGTTAGTTATTGCACCACCTAAAGGTGGCGGTGCCTTAAAATAAGTTAAGTTGTTCTATTCGCTGATCCTCGGCTTCTTGGTGCTTGATGTAATTCCTCACCGTTGCCTCATCCCTGCCAACTGTCGAAACAAAATACCCTCTTGCCCGGAAACTCTGGCCCGTGAAGCTCTTCCTTCGTCCCGTATAGGTTCGTGCTATCGATACCGCACTTTTACCTTTAATAAATCCAATAACCTGTGACGCTGAATACTTGGGTGGAATCGAGATTAAAATATGG
>Ga0302321_100003000_pt1 | contig 14464 bp, 13 predicted proteins | sample Fen_T0_1_FD_202505 | JGI IMG/M metagenome (GOLD analysis project Ga0302321, IMG submission 202505) | Peat permafrost microbial communities from Stordalen Mire near Abisko, Sweden - Fen_T0_1 | ecosystem: Environmental > Terrestrial > Soil > Wetlands > Permafrost | place: Sweden: Abisko...
GGCGTCGGCTGGGCGAGCGACTGGAGGCCTTCCGCTGGGATCGCCAGATCGCCTCGCACCGCGAACGCGTCGGTCGATACGCTGACCGGCTACAGGCGCTCCTGCGCGCTGGCATTGACGCGCGCCGTGGTGCCTTCAGCCGACTGGCTGGCAAGATCGACAGCCTCTCGCCGCTGGCGGTGCTCGGCCGCGGCTATGCCCTGATCTGGAGCGAGAAGAACGGGCGCCTGGTGCGCGATCCAGCCGAGGTGGCGATCGGCGATCAGCTGCGCTTGCGTGTCAGCGGCGGCGAGCTCGGCGCTCGCGTAACGTCCCAACAGACGACGAAGGAGAAGCCGTGACCAAACAAGCTACAGGCAAACAGGAGCCAACGCGCTTCGAGGACGCTCTGAAGCGGCTGGAGGAGATCGTCGCTCGGCTCGAAAAGGGCGAGCTGGCGCTCGAGGAGTCGTTGGCCCTCTACGAGGAAGGCATCCAGCTAAGCCGCCTCTGCCACACAAAGCTCGAAGAGGCCGAGGCCAAGATCGAGCTTCTGATGAAGGACGCCAAGGGCGTGCTCGTTGTTGACGCGACTGGACAGCCGCGCTCGACGCCGTTCAAAGGGGAGCCGACCGGCGGAGACGACGTGCCCTTCTGAGCGTGAGATCTTCATGGACGCGTCCCAACTTCGCGCCGCCCTAGAAGAACGACGCCGGTTGATCGAGGCTGCGCTCGATCGCGCATTGCCCGGCGAGAGCGCCTGGCCAGAGACGATCCATCGCGCCGTGCGCTACAGCCTGCTGGCAGGCGGCAAGCGCATCCGTCCAGTCCTGGTGCTCGCGTCTGCCGAGGCTGTCGGCGGCGCGACCGACGACGCCCTGCCACTGGCCTGCGCGGTCGAGATGATCCACACCTACAGCCTGATCCACGACGATCTGCCCGCAATGGACGACGACGATCTCAGGCGCGGCCGGCCGACGAATCACAAGGTCTACGGCGAGGCTGTCGCGATCCTTGCAGGCGACGCGCTCCTGACGCGCGCGTTCCATCTGCTGGCGCAGTTGCCCGAAGACGCGAGCGAGGAGCGACTCCGGCGCCGCCTGGCAGCGACCGCGATCCTCGGCGAGGCCTGCGGCACGGCCGGCCTGGTCGGCGGCCAGGTGATGGACCTCGAATCCGAAGGTAAGGCCATTTCAGCCGACGCGCTCGAGCGCTTGCACCGCGCCAAGACCGGCGCGCTCTTGTCTGCCTGCGTGCGCGGCGGCGCTGTGCTCGGCGGCGCCACGGCCGAACAGCTCGAGCGCTTGACGCGCTATGGCTCGGCCATTGGGCTCGTGTTTCAGATTGTCGACGACATCCTGGACGTCACCGAGAGCGCGGCACAACTCGGCAAGACAGCGGGCAAGGACGTCAAGGCGCAGAAGGCGACCTATGTGAGCTTGCACGGCCTTGAGCGGGCGCGCGGGATGGCCGCGGACTTGCTGCGCCAGGCGCTCGACGCGGTTGTTCCGTTCGGTGAACGCGGCGCACTGCTCGCAGGCATTGCGCGCCTGATCGTGGAGCGGAAAGCCTGACGAAAGAAGAGCTCAGATGTCAGCCATCAGCGGGCAGGCGGCACTCTCCGGCTGACTGCTGATTTCTGGTCTTTGATGACTTCTCTTCTCAAGAGAATCTCCGTTCGCCCTTTCCGGATCAGGTCTCTGAGCTCTCCCACGCGCTCGAATCCGAGCCGGCGATAGAAGCGACGCGCGTCGCGGTTGAGAGCGTCGCAGGAGGTGTAGAGCCAGCGGCGGCGCCGCGCAGCCCGCCGAGCCACCTCCTCGACTAGCGCGCGCCCGATGCCTTGACCTGCGGCATCGGGTCGCACGACCAGCAGCGCGATGAAGGTACCGAGCAGAAAGTCAGGCTGCGCCACGGCCAAACCCAGAACGCGGCCGCTGCGGGTTGCCGTGATCGCGCGCCCGTCGCTCGCCTGTTGCACAAGCCAAGCGGAAAGACGCGCCGGCTTGTATCCGAGAGTGCGCCACGGCTCGAGCTGGACGATCCAGCTTGCCTGTCGCCGTGCCACGCTCTGATCCGTCCTCTGAATGCGCATGGCGTCAGCGCAGCTCCGGCCGCGCCCGGACCAGAGGCGCGTGCGGCAGGGCCAGAAGCTCAGGCACGGTCACGAAGCGAAAACCTCGCTCGCGCAGCTGGCTGACGATCACAGGCAGCGCTTCGGCCGTGTGACGGACACGGCCGTTGATGTGGAAGACCACGATCGAGCCAGGCCGCGCGCTCCTGCCAACGCTCGTGATCATTCGCTTGGCAGAGATCGGCGCCGGATCGCCGGAGACCACGTCCCACAGGATAGTCGGCAGGCGGTACTTGCGTGCCAGGCGCACGCAGCGCTCGTCCCACGCGCCGGACGGCGGCCGGAACGCCACCGGCTCGCGGCCCAAGCCGCGAATCGCCGCGTTGGTGCGCGTCAGCTGCGCCTGCACCTGCGCATCCGTGAGCGTGGTCAGCGTTCGGTGATCATCGCCGTGATTGCCAAGCGCGAGCGTGTCCAACGCAGCCAGCTCACGCACCTCGCGCGGATGGAACCCGATCCAGCGGCCGCTGAGAAAGACCGTCGCCCGGAGCCGCTGCGCCTTCAAGAAGTCGAACACCGCGCGGTCGAAACCGTTGGCTTGCTGCCGCGTCGCGCAAGCATCGAAAGTCAGGGCGACGACCTTTTCTTTTGTCTGGACGCGCAAGACAGGCGTCGCGGGCTGGGCGAGTTGCGACGCGGCCAGGGCGAAGCACAGCAGCACGTCGCCATTCTACGACGTGTCGCTGAGCGCCACAGGGCACCGGCGCGGCTGCCCGGATTGGCGCTCGCCACCTGCTGTGGGAACGTGCGAGAATTGCCGCAAGCAGCCACCGCGGTCTAGCGCAAATGCCTGCTCTTGCGCAGGCTGGCCGTTGGCCTCGGACAGGCTCAAGGAGGTGGATCATGACAGCGCGCACGGTCGTCGTTGGCGCTTTCTTCCTGCTCACGTGTGCCGCTTGCGAGTCCACCGACCGCCCGAGAAGCGCCCAGGCAACGCCGGCCCGGCCGCTCGACTCGCCGCTGCGCATGGCCGCGTCTCCCACGCCATCCGCCAGACCGCTGCAGCCAGCGCCGGTCGCGAGCACACCGTCACCCGGGATCTCGCCTGCGGCGGCATCCCGCAGCGTCGTGAGTGAAGAGCCGTCGCCGCAGGGTCCGCCAGCCGGCACGCTGGCCCCGCCACGGCCTACCGATCCGCCGACCCACGCGACCGTCACCGTCGCTGATCTCGCCAAGCATGTCGGCGAGAGCCTGCGTTTCCAGATGAAGGACGGCCGCATATTGCTAGGCACCTTGCGCAGCGTGGACGACGGAACGGTCAAGCTGGAGCGTGAGATGGGCCTCGGCACGAGCGTCTTCCAACTCCGCCTGGCAGACGTGGACCAGGTGCTCAAGAGGCTCGAGTAGCCGGGTCGTTTCACCTCCTGCGCATGGTCTCGCGCTCGCGTCTGCGACTCGACGTCTGGCTGACGGAGAAAGGCCTGGCCGAGTCGCGCGCCAAGGCCCAGGCCCTGATCATGGCCGGCCGCGTGCGCCTTCACGGCCAGCCCGCGACCAAGCCGGGCACGGCCATCCGTGAGGATGCGGTCGTCGAGTTGCTCCCTGGACCGCAGCACGTCGGCCGCGGTGCGCTCAAGCTGGCCGGCGCCCTCGACGGCTTTGCCATCGATCCGAAGGACAAGATCGCGGTCGACGTCGGGGCCTCCACCGGCGGTTTCACCGAGGTGCTGCTCAGCCGCGGCGTGCTGCGAGTCTATGCGTTGGACGTCGGCAGGGCCCAGCTTCACGAGAGCCTGCGCCGCGACCCGCGCGTGCACGTCATCGACGGCGTCAATGCGCGCCATCTCTCCGCGCACGAGATACCGGATGTGTGCCAGATGGCCACGATGGACGTCTCCTTCATCTCGGTGCTGAAGATCCTGCCCGCGCTGCGCTCGGTCTTGATGCCGGACGCGGAGGTGGTCGTGCTGGTCAAACCGCAGTTCGAGCTGACGCGGCGCAACGTCGGCCGCGGTGGCCTGGTCACAGATCCAGAGCTGCATCGACGCGCGCTCGCTGGCGTGGCGCACACGGCTCACGGAGAGCACGGCTACGCGGTCCTCAACGCATGCGCGTCGCCTATCGCCGGGGCCGAGGGCAACCGCGAGTTCTTCCTGCACCTAAGGCCGAGTGGTGCCAGCTTGCCCCCAGAGCATTGGGCGGCCATGATAGCGGCCGCGACACAGGCACAGCACCCATGAAAACCATAGGCGTCATCGTCCGACCAGATCTGGCCCCGGCGGAAGCCACTCCCATACTGGGGCAGCTCGTCTCTTTTCTGCGCGCGCGCCGCCTGCGCGTGCTGATCGAGCGCCAAACCGCGCAGTTGGTGCCGCCCGATGTGGCCGACGCGGTGACCCTCGCGGACGCGCCAGCCATCGGCGCCGGTGCTGATGCGCTCGTCGTGCTGGGCGGAGACGGGACTCTACTGTCTGCCAGCCACCTCATCGAGCGCGAAGAAGTCCCGCTGGTCGGCGTCAACTTCGGCAGCCTGGGCTTTCTCACAGAGATCACGCCTCCCGAGCTGCACGCGGTGCTCGAGCGCGTGCTCGCTGGCGACTACCCTTACGCGGAACGGCGCATGCTGCGCGCCGTGTTGCGTCGCGCCGGCGAGGGTGACACTGCCGGCGAGATCTGCGGCGACGTACTCAACGACGTGGTCGTGACCAAGGCCGGCGCACTGTCGCGCATCATCGAGCTGGAGGTGCGCGTCGACGGCGCGTTCGTCTCGTCCTTCCGCGCAGACGGCCTGATCGTGGCCTCGCCGACCGGCTCCACCGCATACAACCTGGCCGTCGGCGGACCCATCCTGCACCCGTCCCTGGCCGCCATGGTCGTCACGGCCATCTCACCGCACATGCTCAGCAACCGGCCGCTGGTGCTGGCAGACGAGGCAGCGGTCTCTGTCCGCTTGCAGACGCGCGACGTGGACGTCCACCTAACCCTCGACGGCCAGCGCGGTCTGGCGCTTTGTCCAGACGACACCGTGACCATCACACGCAGCCCGCGGCGGTTGCGGCTGGCGCTCTCCCCTGCTCGCGACTACTACGACGTCCTGCGCACGAAGTTGCGCTGGGGCGAAGCGCGAGCGCGCCAGCGATGACCGGCTGTCTACTCAGCTCTTCTTGACCGCAACCGATCCGTTGACCGTGCTGATCTCGAAACGGCCGCCACCCTCGCCGAGCTGTCCTCTCAGATGCTTCGTGCCGAAGTGGCCTTGAACAGCCAGCGGCAGGTCAGTGGAGATACCGCCGTTGACCGTATCGGCTTGGAACGAGCCGCTCGCGTCGGCCGGCAGGCGCACTGTCACGGAACCGTTCGTCGTCGCAAAACGGTGCAAGCCCTGCCGCGGGACGGCGCTATAGGCCACGTTGACAGAGCCATTGACGCTGTGTGCCGCGACCTCGCCTGCCGCGTCCTCGACGCGCACGCTGCCGTTGACCGAGCGCACCCGAACAGCCCCGGCCACGCCGCTCACGTGGACGCTGCCGTTGGTGCTTTCGACGTCGACCCGCACGCTCGCGGGCAGCGTTATACGGTAGTTGACCCTGCCGCTGGATCCGAAGAGCCCCCACGGCGTGTGTGGCGCGCGCGTGAGCACCTCGACGCGGTTGCCCTGCGCCACGATCGCGACCTCGAGCTCGTTGAGTACCTGTTCGCTGGGGGCCATCTTCTCGGCCTCGATGCGCACCTGGCGCTCGCTGCCGGCGCGAATCTCGACTCGGCCGTTCGTGTTCTTTAGCTGAAACGTCCCGGTCGGCTCGATGGCACGTGTCTCGACTTGCGTCTGCCGAGCGGTCAATGCGGCATCGCCGATGCCGCACCCCGACAGCCAGGTCGCCAACAGGATGGTCCCAGCCAGAAGACTGCGCTGTTGCATGTCAGGCCTCCTTCCTTCTACTTGTTATAACGATTGCGACGGCCCGGGTGTTCCCTCAGCGGCCCGACAGCCCGCCAGCGGTGCTGTGAGCCCGCGCAGGACGTCGCTCGCCGCCACGCTGTTTGGCCGTGGCCCGGCCACGCGCTAGACTTGCCGCCCGTGAGCAGCAGCCGACCAGCTGGCTGCACGCGCGACGGCCAGAGACGCCGAACAGACGCGCTTCCTGAGGAGATACGATGTCGCAGGCTGCCGGGCTCGACCTTTCCGTGATCGTGCCCTGCTACAACGAGGAGGCCAATCTCGATGAGCTGGTGACGCGCTTCGTCACCACCTTCGATCTGTTCCGCATCCGTGCCGAGATCATCCTGGTCGACGACTGCAGCCGGGACGCTACACGGCGCGTGATCGAGGAGCTAGAACGTCGCCACGCGGATACAGTCGTGGGCGTGTTCCACGAGCAGAACCAGGGCATCTCCGGCGGCTGGCGCAGCGGGTTGGCCAAGTCACGCGCACCGCTGGTGGCCATCACCGACGCTGACCTGCAGTACGCGCCCGAGGATCTGCCACGCCTCTACCAGATCCTGAAGCGCGAAGGCGCCGACGTCGTGCAGGGTTGGCGTATCGCGAAGACGTTCAAAGGCTGGTACCGCTACGCCCTGAGCCTGGCCTTCAGCTTCATGCTGAACCGCCTCTTCGGCATGAATCTGCGCGACATCAAGAGCGGCTTTCTCTGCACCAGGCGCGAGATCTTCGGCGAGATGCTTGAGACGCGCTACCGCTACCGTTACCTCCAGCACTTCATCGTGGTCAATGCCGCGAGCAAGGGCTTTAGCGTGCGTCAGGAACCCGTGCTCTTCTGGGACCGCCACGCCGGCGAGTCGTTCATTCACTCTCCGTTTGCCTTTGGTGCGCGTTCTTTGACCGACTTGCCGCACGCCTTTTGGGAGTTCCGCGTGCTGAACCGCCGCGAGCGAGCCAAGCGATGTGCGGCATAGCTGGCGTGTACGGGCCCGGGGACATCCGGGCCATGACGCGGCTCCTGACTCATCGCGGGCCGGACGACGAGGGCTTCTACGAGTCTGCTCCGATCCGACTCGGTGTGCGGCGACTCTCGATCATCGACGTGGCTGGCGGGCATCAGCCGCTGGCGTGCGACGGCGGCTCGCACTGGATCGTGTACAACGGCGAGCTCTTTAACTACCTCGAGCTGCGGCAAGAGCTGGTCGGCCTGGGCCACCGCTTTCACACGCAGAGCGACACGGAAGTGGCTGTCACGGCCTGGCGCGAGTGGGGGCCGGCCTGCCTCGAGCGTTTCATCGGCATGTTCGCCTTTGCCATCTGGGACGGCCACACGCTGAGCATCGCGCGCGACCGCCTGGGAGAAAAGCCGCTGTTCTGGACGCGCGACGCTGGCCGCTTTCTCTTTGCATCTGAGATCAAGGCCCTCTTGGTCGAGGTGGCTGCCGTCGCGCAAGTGGACGATCGCTTCGCGGTGCTCGAGTCGCCCATCGAGCCGGACACGCTGTTCAAGGGCATCTTCTCGCTGCCGCCGGGCCACTATCTGACCTTTGACGGCAGCGACGTGCGCGTCACGCGCTACTGGTCGATCCCCGAGGGTCCGGTCGACCCGCGGCCGCTGCCAGAGCTGGCCGAGGAGCTGCGCGCGCTGCTGCAAGACGCCGTACGCCTGCGCCTGCGCAGCGATGTGCCACTCGGGCTGTTCCTTTCGGGCGGGCTCGATTCTTCCCTGTTGGCGATGCTCGCCGGCCCGCAGAAGGTCTTCACCTGCCATCTGCCCTACGGCGCCGCATACGACGAGGATCGGCACGCGCGCACGGTCGCTGCTGCGGCTGGCGCTGACCAGCATTTCGTGACGGTCACACCAGAGAGCTTCAGGCGCGATTTCCCCAAGATCGTCTGGCACCTCGAACAACCGATCGCGACCGCGTCGAGCGCGGCCGAGTTTGCCTTGGCACGCTGTGCGCGCGAGCACGTCAAGGTCGCCATCGGCGGCCAGGGAGCGGACGAGGCCTTTGGCGGTTACGTGCGCTACGTGCTTCTCAACGAGGAGCGGAGGCTCGGCGCAGCACCACTGCTGAAGGAATATCAGCCGCTGGCGCGCGTGCTCTGGGGCAACGGCGCGTTCGGCCCGCCGCACGAGCGCTACTTCCGCTTGCTGGAACGCGGCAGCGGCTCGCCCTCCGTGCTCGAGAAGGTGCGCCAGCTGTTCGACCGGCAGGGCTCGCTCGTCGACCGCATGGGCGCGACCGACTTCGCGCTGACGTTCCCGTCTCTGATCACGATGAACGACCGCGCGGCAGCGGCCTACGGCGTCGAGAACCGCACGCCGTTCCTCGATCATCGCGTGGTCGAGTTTGCGTTCCGTTTGCCGGCTGAGGCCAAGATCGACGGGTTCGTCACCAAGCGCTTGCTGCGCCTGGTCGCTCGCGGCGTGGTCCCTGACTCGATCGTGGACCGGCCAGACAAGATGGGCCTGGGCGTTCCAGTCGGCCGTTGGCTGGCAGGAGAGCTGAAGCTCTGGGCCAACGAACTGGCGACCTCGCTCGATCGCCGCGGCGTGACGATCCGCCCAGTGGCCGAACGCGGCGCATTCGACCGCACGCTCTTCACCAAGGTCAGCCTCGAGCTCTGGTTCCGCACGTTCATCGACGGAAACGGCCTGGCTCCGCTGTCCGACTGACGGCCAGTCCCCGACCGGCCGTTCTTCACACCCGCCGACGCGCAGCCTTCACCCGCCGCCCGACCGGCCCGGTCGCATGTCGATCACGATGCACGTCGCACGTGCGCGGTCGCGTTTCCTGTCGGTGATCGTGATCGTCGGCGTGATCGACCTGTGTCTGGCGCATTCCCATGCCGATCACGATGGACGTCCCACGATCACGCGCGACTACGGTCTGGGCTGTAGGGGCGACGCGCTGCGTCGCCCGGCGGTTGACAGGCCGGTCAGATCCCGATCCAGAAGTAGCAGGTAGCCGCAGGGAGGAACTTTACCCCTTGCGCCTACTCTCTCTCACGACCCGGGCAAACGAACGGCGCGTTCGCCTTAGGAACTTGAGGTGCCAAAACGGTACTTCAAGTTCTGGAGCTGCTCTATTCACCGGCAATGAGACAGCGCGCCAGGCTCGGGCTCGCATCAAGATTGCGTCGCAGCTCTGAGAACGGCGGGCCGTTACCTTGTCTCCGGCGGTGGGCTCCGTCTCAGTGACGCCGCTAGCGCGGCGCGCGGCCGTGGCATCCGTATTGCAGCGACAATACGCAAGGGAGTCGGAGCTATGACAAAGGTAGCAAGGCCCCAAGGCAGACGTCGCCGGCTCTTTCCGTTGGCGCTTGCGCTTTCTGCGTTGGTGCTGACGGCGGCCTGCGATTACGCGACGCGACCGAACCGCGTGCCAACACCCACGCCCACGCCCACGCCTACACCCACGCCGTCCGAGACGTCGGAACGCGCTCACCTAGTGAAGGTCGAGCTCCGCACGACCGCGGGCGGGCTCGTGCCCCCTGACCCGGCCTGGGCGGACAATACGACGTACTCCTGCCCGACGCTCGAATGCTCGATCTGGGTCTATGTAACCAGCCCAGGCGTGCCGAGTCGTGTGATCACTGTGGACACGCCGAGCATGTACCTGCTGCCGCCGCACGCGTCTCTGACGCGCGAGAATCAGATCCAGGTCGGCCAGGCCATCAAGGTCCACACGGCCGCGCTCGATGCTAGCAAGCTCCAGACGGCCAGCGGGGTGTATCCGTTCGGTGTGAACATGTCCGAGACGAGTGACGCCTGGGGCACCCATACGGAGACCGCGATCGTGAGGATCGATCTTCACTAGCGCCGCGATTCGCCGGCGGAAGCGCCCTTCGGAACAAAGTGGGCGCGGGAACGCCGGTCGCTCGTCTACTCCTAGCTGTGTGCGCTCGTCGCCCCCGCCATCTCCCGATAGCGACACAACGCGTCCGCGCGTCTCATCTGGCCGGGCGTGCGGCACTCCGGCGCGGAGAGCCGCGGGCTGGCCACGAGGATCGCCAGGCACTTGGCCCGCGACCGGGCCATGGAATAGTTTGGGCACACCGAGAACCGCCAGGGGCGGATGTCGAAGGTCCTGAAGCCCGTGCAAGGGCCGTGTCCGTGTTGGGACTTGCGAGACTCTCAGTCGAGAGTTAGACTGTCCCTAGCAGGAGGGCGCGATGCCAACCAGGGGACTTGCTCGCAGTGAGGCACGGCGTAGCAGCAAGAGGCTTCCGCACGTCAAGAGGACCTCCGGCCAGTTCGTGGACTTGGTGCGCACGGAAGTGCCCCTGCGCGAGAAGATCGACGCGATTCGGCGCGGTGTCCCTGCCGGGCAGATCGACAGCATGGTCGAGTACCTCGAAGTGCCGAAGAGCGACCTGTTCCAGGTCTTGGCCGTGCCGGGGAGCACCGGGCACGCGCTCATCAAGAACAAGCGTCGCCTCGACCGCGGTTCCTCGGAAGGCGTCGTACGCGTGGCCGAGGTCGTACGAGCAGCGGAGCAGACCTTCGGTGGCCACGAGGCCGCCGCGCGATGGCTGAAGAGCAAGAACCTCGCCTTGGGTGGCGCCACGCCGTTGTCGATGCTGGACACGGGCCTGGGCGCCGTTGAGGTGCGCAGGATTCTCTCCTCGATCGACTTCGGTGGCGTGTTCTAGTGGCTGGAGCTCCGGTCTGGCGCATCGCGCGCCACGCGCACGCGCTCGACAGGCGGGGCGCTGGCGCACGCGCCGACGGTGGCCGCTGGAACCAAGCTGGAACGCCGGTCATCTATGCGGGCACCACGATTGCCATCGCCGCCCTTGAGAAATACGTCCACGCTGCCGGCTCCATGCCGGCCGACCTCGTCCTGGTGCGGATCGAGTTGCCCACAGCATGCTCCACCGAGAAGCCGAAGCTCGCCGACCTTCCGAGAGACTGGGATTCCGTGCCTCCAGCGGCCAGTAGCATGACCTTCGGAACCAGGTGGGCGCGGGAACACCGGTCGCTCGTCTTGTACGTGCCGTCGGCGCTGATACGGGAGGAGATGAACGCGGTCCTCAACCCCGACCACCCGGAGTTCCGCGGCGTGAAGATGACGGTCCAGCGGCCCTTTCGCTACGACGCGCGCATGTACTCCTAGCTGTCTGCGCTCTTCGCCCCTGCCATCTCCCGATAGCGGCACAGCGCGTTGGCGAGCTTCATCTGGCGGGGCGTGCGGCACTCGGGCTCGAAGAGGCGCGGGCTGGCCACGAGAATGGCCAGGCACTTCGCCCTCGAAGTGGCGACGTTTAGGCGATTGAGGCTGTACAGGAACTCCATACCGCGCGGCGCGTCTTCGGGCCGCGATGTGGCCATGGAATAGATGACCACTGGCGCCTGCTGGCCCTGGAACTTGTCCACAGTGCCGACGCGCGCGCTCGTGGCTGCCAGGCGCTCGGCCAGGCGCACGACCTGGGCGTTGTAGGGCGCTACGACCAGCACGTCCGCGCCGGTCATCTGACGCTTGACGCCTTCCTCATCGACCCAGCGCACGCCAGCTGCCGTGAGGCGCTCCACTATGCGAGCGATCGCCTCGACCTCTTCCATTGACGAGTTGCGGTTGCCGCTGTGCGCCACCTCGACCACGCGCAGGCCACTGCCATCGAGCTCGCCTGCACCGACGCCGATGATGCGCTGATGCTGCAGGCCTGGCTTTGACGTCAGCTTGCGCTCGTAGAACAGCTCTGAGGTGAAGGCGCAAAGGCTCGGCGCCAGGCGCCACGTGACTGGAAGAAAGATGCCACGATCCTCCGGAATGGTCTGGTGATCGCCCAGGAGGTGCGCCAGCGCTGACACGTTCACTCCCTCGGGATGGCTCCCCTTCTGCGGTTGGTCGAGCTGCTGTGGATCGCCGAGCAGCACGATGCTCTTGGCCGCTGCGGAGACAGCGACGACGTTCGCCAGCGACATCTGGCCAGCCTCGTCTACGAACAGCACGTCCACGGCGTTCGCGAATTCCTCGCGCGCCCAGAGCCACGCCGTGCCACCGAGGGCATCGGCTTGACCCGATCGAAGCGCGGCCAGCGCAGCTTCGTTGTTCTTGAGAGCGGTGATTGGCGTCTCATTGTCGGCAGTGTCGTCCTCGTCGGCCTTGTGGGCCAGGCGCAGGTCGATGCCCTTCTCCCTGGCCGCCTTACCAACCGCCTCGAGCAGATTCTGGATGACCTTGTGGCTCGTCGCTGTCACGCCGACCTTCTTGCCCTGCGCGACCAGCGCGCAGATCATCTCGCCGCCGCTGAACGTCTTGCCTGATCCAGGCGGGCCCTGGATCGCGAGCACAGTCGCATCGAGGTCTTTGACCACGCGCACCGCGAAGGCGACCGCGTCTTCCGCCGGTCGCCGCGCAAAAGTCCGGGAGCAGAGCCGCGGCGTCTCTGCCAGCAAGAGATGGCCCGCCACCGGATTCGCCCGTGCCTTGTCCGAGCTCACGGTACCTGCGCTGGCCACGTTCTCGCCGAATCTATAGATCGCTTCTTCAAGCACATCGGTGCCCACATGCCTGTGCGCGAATGCCGCTGTCGGATGCCGCTCCGCTTGCGACGGCCCCTTCTTCACGTCGAGGGTGAACGCCATCCGGTCTACACGCACAACAACTCCGAACTTCGTCTCGTCCGTTAGCGTGAGCTGATCTTTCTCCCGAATCTCCATCTCCTGTGCGGGATAGCAATACCGGTCGACGACAGCACCTGTCGGCTTTCCGGTCCGCTTGTTGGCAACGATCTCCACGCGCTCCACGTGTTCCAGTCCAGCCACGGCCTGGGGCTCATCGAACAGGTCTTCCTCGGGCAGATCCCGGAGCCGGTAGTACTCCCACCAGCCTGCTTTGTCTTCGCGTCTGTGCCAGTCCAGGAGAAAGGCCAGGAGCCAGCGCGCCTGCTGCTCTGCACTCCGATCGGCCCGCACCTCGGGAACGCCGTTCAGCAGCCGGACGCGGAGCGCTGCCACGCGCTGGCCGCGCTCGTCGACCTTCTCGGACGGCTGGCCTTGCTCAAGTGCCGGCCGCGGCACAGGCGTGCCCGACGCTTCGAGCCCACTCCTCAGGCTCTCCAGCCAATTGCGAAGGAAGAAGGCGGACACGCAATCGTCCTTGTTGTAGCCCTCGATGACGTTGCGGACTTCCTCTGTCACGGCGTCGGCGCAGTTGAGCTCCAGCGCCTGCTGCATCGCCAGCAGGCTGCGGCTGGCGCGAGTGAGCGGCACGGAGCGCTCGAATCCGTAGAGCACTTCTAGATTCTTGATGGAGTAGCGCTCGATGCCGGCGCGCACGCCCTGGCGCACGACGGTGTAGAGGTCGACAAAGCGGCCGGCTCTGAGCAGCTTGTCGAGCGCACTCTCGCGGGCCGCGTACCGACCCATCAGCCGCTTGAGCGCCGAGGGCTCGTAAGGCGCGTAGTGGTACACGTGCATGCCCTCATCCGCCTGCCAAGACTGGCCGATCAAGTCCATGACTGACTCGAAGGCCAGGCGTTCCTCGTGATCGTCCAGGGCCCAGAAGGCGCGGTACGCGGGCACGCCGGCCGTGTCGAGGGTCACGATGCCGAACAGGTACTCGCGGCCTCCCTCGCGCGCAAAGGAATCGCCCTCGAGATCCAGGAAGACGTCGCCAGCTGAGGGCGCTGGCAACCGGCTCAGGCCTCTTCCCTGCTCCAGCGGCCGCAGCTCATGGACCGGCCGCTCCCGGCCGCGCGATTCGAGCTGCACGCGCGCCTGCTCGCGCGCGCGAACGTACGTGTCAGCCGCGCCGCTGCTCGGCTTGAATGGCAGAGGCAGCGGCAACTGCGCGAGGCCGGTCAGCGTCGAGACTCCACGGGATTCCAGCTCGCGGCGCTGAAGCTGCGAGATGCCGGCGACAAGAGACAGATGGTCGTCGCGGTGCCGCTTCTCATTGCACTTTCCAGACCAGGCGCAGACGTCGCAATGATCCACAGGCTCGGGATAGTGAGCAGTCGCAACTGCATCGTCCTCTTGAGCGACGATCTCAGCCATCTGCGCGCGAATCCACCGGAAGTAGGCAGCGTAGTCGTCTGTGCGAAACGTCTGGACGGGAGCCTCCGGATCTGGTGTGACCACGTAGAAGTGCTCGGGCAAGACGCCCTGCGCCGAGGCGAGCAGCTCGGAATAGACAGCGAGCTGGAGGATCGTCCCAGCGCGCGTCTCGCGCGTGAGTTTGGTGTCAGCCACTTCGTAGGACCAGGCGCCAAGATCGCTGGGTGTCTCGACGCGCTGCATCACGTCGGGCCGGCCAAACCAGCGACCGTGACGCAAGGCGGCCTGGACGATCACGCCCGCGCCTGCGTGCATGGCGGCAAGGGTCTGCGCGACCGCCGTGGTCGGCTCGCGCGCGTCAGCCAGATCGACGACGTCTCGGCCCGGACCGCGAAGCGAGTCGACGTAGGCCTTCTCGTGCTCCAGCCCCCGCTTGAAGAGGACCTCGAGCAGCGGGTCGTCC
>Ga0302321_100003002_pt1 | contig 14461 bp, 9 predicted proteins | sample Fen_T0_1_FD_202505 | JGI IMG/M metagenome (GOLD analysis project Ga0302321, IMG submission 202505) | Peat permafrost microbial communities from Stordalen Mire near Abisko, Sweden - Fen_T0_1 | ecosystem: Environmental > Terrestrial > Soil > Wetlands > Permafrost | place: Sweden: Abisko...
GGCTTATTGCTATCGGAACAGTGGGGTAATGATACATTCACAATCGGCTGAAAGCATGGATATCGAACAAAACTGGCCCGTATCAATTGAGGTTCAATTACTTGGAAGTACGGATTCAGTCAAACAGAAAACTGCAAATATCTGCACTCCCGGAACAACTGTTTATTATAAAGAGAAGTTTACAAACGAACATTGCATTAGCTCTGCATCCAAATATTATTTTGATAATGAATGGGTTAATCTTGATATAATTGTTCATGGAGGAAAATCTATTTCAATGGTAATTGACAGAGATACGGTTCTGGTAGTCTCTCATCCTCAAATCGGAGGTATGCTCCTTCCTGAAAACTATCCGGTTCAGGTTGGAACACTTCTGGAAGATGGATATATAGCACTCCAGGCAGAAGGAACAAATATTGATTTCCGAAAGGTTGACCTGAAAAAACTGAAGAAACAATGATAAAAGCTCATTTTATGCATTATAAGAATATTACAGAATCGGGTTTGGCTATAGCTTTTTCTGTTTGTTTACTTTATCTGTTTTCATGTACGAAGGCAAGCGATCCGGCTCCAGAATTAAAGATCCTTAATTCTTCTGTGGTCAGAAGCTCTTCTGATTCAAAAATTACTTTTCAACTGGTTCTTGGCAAACCGGCAGCGAAGATAGTTTCTGTTGATTACATATTAACTGATGGGACAGCAATTGCCCCGGCAGACTATGTTTCAGAAACAGGAACAATATCAATACCTGAAAATCAGACACAGGGTTCATTTGATGTAGTGATCAAAGGAAATAAATTGAATACCCGGCAACCGAATCTCCAATTTACAGTCAGCCTAAGCAATCCTAAAAATTGTACCCTGAATTCATCTTCTGCAACTGGGACCATAATTACCGAAGATGGCACATACCTGACTACAGACAATACAGGTTATAGTACTCCACTCTCCTATCCGGGTTATACTCTGGTGTGGAGTGATGAATTTTCCGGGAACAGCCTCGATTTAAAAGTATGGAATCAGGAGATTGGAAATGGCAGCGGTGGATGGGGAAATAATGAATTGGAATATTATACTAACAGTCTGAAAAATTCCTTTCTCTCAAATGGGAATTTAATTATTGAAGCCAGGAAAGAAACTATCGGCGCTTTTAATTACAGTTCGTGTCGAATGACAACCCAGGACAAAAAAATCTTCAGGTACGGGAGAATTGATATCAGAGCAAAACTGCCTGTTGGCAATGGCATCTGGCCGGCTTTATGGATGCTTGGTTCAAACATATCTACAGCCGGATGGCCCGCTTGCGGTGAAATAGATATTATGGAGCTTATTGGTAAAACGCCTGCAACTGTGTATGGAACATTGCATTGGAGTAATACTGCTGACATTCACGCATCCAAAGGTGCAAACTATGCACTGTCTTCCGGAGATTTTTCAAAACAATTCCATGTTTTCAGTATAATCTGGGTTCAGGATAATATACAGTTGTTTGTAGATGACCAGAAGTATCTTGAAGTTCCGGCTACCGAACTGGGAGTTACCAATAACCCTTTCAATTTAAATCAGTTTTTTATCTTCAATGTTGCGGTTGGCGGCAATTGGCCAGGATCACCTGATAATACTACTGAATTCCCACAAAGGATGTTTGTTGACTATGTGAGGGTATTTCAATAGAAGAAAGTGAACAGTAACCAGTAAACAGGAAGAAGTGACCATATTATGGAACCATAACTCGTTAATAAACAACAAATTAGAAAACTTCATAAAGCCCATTTTCAATGACCAAAATACTTGTAATTGGAAGTTCAAATACAGATATGGTTATAAAAACCAAAAAGCTCCCTGCTCCAGGAGAAACAATTCTTGGAGGGACATTTCTCATGAATCCGGGAGGGAAAGGAGCTAACCAGGCCGTAGCAGCAGCCCGACTTGGAGGAAAAGTCAGATTTATAGCAAAAAGAGGCAACGACTTATTTGGCAATCAAACAGTCGGACTATTAATGAGGGAAAACATAGATACTGATTATTTAGTAAAGGATCCTGATCTTCCATCCGGCGTTGCATTAATAACAGTTGATGCAACCGGAGAAAACAGTATTGTTGTAGCTCCCGGATCAAATGGAAACCTGGTTAAGGAAGATATTCCCATGAGTGTTTTCGAAAACGATAAAACTGACATTCTGCTTCTTCAACTCGAAATACCTATGGAGACTGTTGAGTATTCAGCTATTGCAGCCTCAGAACATAAGATTAAAGTTATATTAAACCCAGCTCCTGCCTGTCTATTATCAGATAATCTGCTTAAAAATATCTGGCTGATAACACCAAACGAAACTGAAGCTGAAATACTCACAGGAGTTAAAATTACAGATATCGGATCAGCTGAAAAAGCAGCAGTTGTGATGCAGCAACGTGGTGTAAAAAATGTTATTATAACATTGGGTGAAACCGGAGCCTATGTCAAATCAGACGAATTTACCGGTTTGATCCCTGGCTTCAAGGTTGTTCCTGTAGACACAACAGCAGCCGGAGATGTATTTAACGGGGCTATGGCAGTAGCTCTTGCTGAAGGTAAAGATTTGAAAGAGGCAGTTAGTTTTGCAAACAAAGCAGCTTCGATAGCTGTAACCAGAATGGGAGCTCAAGCTTCAGCACCTTACAGAGATGAAATTCAATAGTCACACAGAGTGCCACAGAGCAGGCACAGAGAAACACAGAGTTAAAAGCTTTTTGGTTTTATTCTCTGTGGAACTCAGTGATTCCTCTGTGCAACTCTGTGTAACAAAGAAAATTAATTCACGTATAAAATTTCTACTATGAAACAGTTCTTACTTATAATAATGGCTTCCAGTTTAATATTCTATAGCTGTGGAAATCAGGCTAGTGTAAATGACATTACCCCTGTTAAGATCATTTTCGACACCGACATGGGTCCCGATTATGATGATGTGGGAGCACTTGCTTTTCTTCATGCAATGGCCGATAGCGGTAATGTTGAAATTCTTGCAACTGTTGCATCTAATAAGCATGAACTGGTGGCTCCCTCAATAAATGTTATTAATACTTATTTTGGACGAAAGGAGTTGCCGGTAGGGGCGCCTAAAATCACCGGTGTAAATCTTGGATCTTCACAACACTGGGCTGACTCAATTGTGGCAAAGTATCCTCACTCCGTTAAATCCACCTCGGAAGTTGCCGACGCTGTTGACATATACAGAAAAATACTCAATAATGAACCAGATGGAAGTGTAACGATAATAACTGTCGGTTTCTTGACAAATCTCAATAATCTGCTTAAATCCAAACCAGATGGCATATCTCCCCTATCTGGCAAAGAACTGGTAATAAAGAAGGTAAAAAAACTGGTCTCTATGGCAGGAAAATTTCCGGAAGGGAAGGAGTTCAATGTCTTTATGGATTCCACCGCTTCAAAATATGTGTATGAAAACTGGCCCGGGGAGGTAATTTTTTCAGGCTTTGAGATTGGCGAAGCAATTCATACAGGTCTGAAGCTGATAAAATCCGATATTCAGAATAGCCCTGTTAAGGATGTATTCAGAATAAGCATCCCTCTTGCAGCAGAAGATAAAGATGGAAGAATGAGCTGGGATGAAACAGCTGTGCTGATTGGGGTATATGGGACTGAAGGATTTTTTGATACTGTCAGAGGTAAAATCATAGTCAATGCTGATGGAAGCAACACCTGGGAAAACAGTAATGAGGGGAATCAATTCTATGTAAAACAGAAGATGCCAATATCAGAGATAAGCTCATTTATTGAAGCCAGGATGATGCATCAACCCATATTAAAGAAAAAATAATGGTTACACAGAGAGCCACAGAGAAGACGCAGAGAACCACAGAGTTAAGAATACAGTTTATTTGGTCTCCATGTATCTCTGTGCTTCCTCTGTGAAACTCTGTGTAACTAAAAGATATTTTAAAAATAAAAATATCAAAGTATGAAAAATAGAAACCTACTATTGTTAACCTTTTTTCTGGTAATTAGTTCCTGCAAAACCACCCCGGAAGGATTCAGAACAATAAAACCGGAAGTTCTGAAAGATAAAATCGCCGGTGGCTGGGCAGGTAAAATGATAGGTGTAACCTATGGCGCTCCGACAGAATTCAGAGCCCAGGGTAAAATCTTCACAGATTCCATAAAGTGGAAACCTTCTGATATAAAGGGAAGCATGTGGCAGGATGATATCTATGTTCAACTTACGTTCCTGATGTCAATGGATAAATATGGAATCGAGGCCCCTGCAAAAAAGTTCCAGGAGATGTTCGCAAAAGCAGGTTATCCTCTCTGGCATGCAAATATGCAGGCCAGAAAAAACTATTATGACAGCATTTTTGTACCCTATTCAGGAAGTCCTGAATATAACCTTCATGCTGATGATATTGATTTCCAGATTGAAGCTGACTATATAGGATTCATGTGCCCGGGGATGCCAAACACTGGCTCAGCCATTGCTGAAAAGATTGGACATATCATGAATTATGGAGATGGGGTATATGGTGGCATTTTTGTCGGAGCACTTTACTCAGAGGCATTTTTTGAGTCAGATATTCTCAAAATAATTAATAAAGCACTCCTGTCAATACCCTCTGAGAGCGATTATTCAAAAATCGTCAAAGATGTGATTAAACTTCACCAGCAATATCCTGCCGACTGGCAGAAATCATGGACAGAGCTTGAAGCCAAATGGGGAGAGGTGGATATCTGTGGCGCAGGTATAACATTTAATATTGATGCAAAGCTTAATGGTGCCTACATTGTTATGGGTTTATTGTACGGAGAAGGAGACCCGGGTAAAACACTTGAAATAACAACGCGATGCGGACAGGACTCTGACTGCAATCCGTCTAATGCAATGGCAATACTGGGAGTAATCAGTGGATTCAGTCGTTTACCTGCAGAAATGCAACAGGGAGTAAAATCGATTGGTGATTCAATTTTTATAAATACAACTTACTCTTTCAATTCAGCTGTCACTTCTACGAATAAATATGCCCATGATCTCATCATCAGGGATGGAGGCTCTGTTTCCGACGACAACATTTTGATTAAAACACAGTCACCTGTTTCTCCTTTAATGGAAGTTTCATTTCCCACTGTGGTATTTGATAAAACCATCTCGGTTTTTAATGAAAGCGGATGGATTTTTAAAGGTGGTTGGAAAGCTTTCGAAATTACATCTGAAAACGATAAAAAAGTTGTAAAACAGTCAATGTTTGCTGAAAAGTCAGGTGATAAACTGGAAATTGATTTCACAGGAACCGGGCTTTCAATTGAAGGCAACTGGTACAAAGATGGTGGAAAAGCAGATATTTATGTTGACGGAAATCTTCATCGTACCATTGATACATATTACAACTTTGCTAATCAGCAGCACACTGTAAGTATCTGGCATGTTCTGAACCTGAAACCAGGAGATCATAAGGTAAAATTAGTCGTAAAAGGAGAAAAACGACCTGAATCTGAAGGCACAAGGGTTTATATCACTTCCGCAACTATTTTCAAAACAGCACCCAAGAAAAATGAAAAGGGAAACATCTAAATTTATTTGTTAGCATTCTGCGAAAATCTGCGGGATCAGCGGGAAAAAGAAATAATTTCCCGCAGATTGCGCTGATAAATGCTTATGAAGAACTAATTTTTACTTTTATCTTTTTACTTTTATCTTTTATATTCAAGACTATGTTTATACCTCAAAGTTACACGCTGGCCATAATTCTTTGCTTTATAACAATGATCTGCTGGGGTTCCTGGGGAAATACCCAGAAACTTGCAGGTAAAACATGGCGTTTTGAGCTTTTTTACTGGGACTATGTTTTCGGTATTGTACTATTTTCCATCTTGCTTGGATTTACTATGGGCAGCACTGGTGAAAGTGGTCGTGGCTTTATTCAGGATATCAAACAGGCAGAACCTCATAATATTTTGTATGCAATGATTGGAGGCGTGATCTTTAATGCCTCAAACATTTTGCTTGTAGCCGCAATGGCAATTGCAGGCATGGCAGTCGCTTTTCCTGTAGGAGTTGGAATTGCACTGGCTCTTGGAGTTATTATCAATTATGTCTATACCCCACATGGAAACCCGACAATGCTCTTCGGAGGTGTCGCATTAGTTGTTGCAGCTATCGTAATTGATGCAGCCGCATATAAAAAACACAGCATTTCTCTAAAAAAAGTTTCAGGAAAAGGAATTACTCTGTCGATCTCAGCAGGTATCCTTATGGCGCTTTTCTATCGTTTTGTGGCGAGTTCCATGGTCACAAATTTTGCTGCACCTGAGCCAGGAAAACTTACGCCTTATTCTGCAATATTCTTTTTTTCAATAGGTGTTCTTGTAAGCAATTTCCTTTTCAACTGGCTGATAATGAAACAACCTTTCGAAGGGAAACCTCTTTCATTCAGGGATTACAAAAAAGGAACTTTTGACGCCCATCTAAACGGTGTCATGGGAGGAGTAATATGGAATATCGGCATGTCGATGAGTATTCTCGCATCAGGGAAAGCCGGGTTTGCTATATCATACGGTCTGGGTCAGGGAGCTACCCTTGTTGCTGCTTTATGGGGTGTTTTTATCTGGAAGGAATTCAAAGGAGCGTCAAAATCAGTTAATATGCTTATCTTCTTTATGTTTCTAGCCTATCTAGCCGGTTTGGCATTGCTTGTTTATGCCGGAGCATAAAAACTAAACAGAGTTTTATTTCGGGATATGTACCCTTCTGTCGCTCCGCCACATCTCCCATAAAGGGGAGAAAATACTCTTATAAAAGTTAATTTTTATTTGAATAAACCGAATAACCCCCCCTTCCGAGCCTGACAAGGGAAGTGGGGATGAGGGGCAAAAACATAATAAACAAAACGAGCCCCCCTTTAGGGGGGTTTGGGGGCAAGCCCTTACATAAGGTCCTTTTCAAAAGCTTCCTTATTGAACCTGAATTTGTTTTCCAGAAATTTTATAATTTCCTGAGTGTCAGAGTATGCATTCCCCAGACAAGTAGAAGCACCAGGTGATGGAGTAATATTAAATATGATTTTATCTCCTGCCAGTTTTGCCTCCCCCATTTCAAGTTTTCTGGTAGTGTTGTTAACGATTTGAGGTCTGGTCCCTCCAATCCCTTTTGCATATCGTAGTTCGCTCAATTTCAATAACGGAACAATTTTTCTCACCTCCTTAATAAACAGACGTTTACCAACAACTGGCAGATCATAAAGAAAATTCATGAAAATGTAGCTGAAAAGGACCTTATCAAATACAATTTTAAGGAGGCTGATGATAGGGTTTAATCCAATACCAAAAGTTTTCCAGTACTCCGGGAATGTGGACATATTATGCCTTTCAAGCTCGAAAATTGGTTTTGCTGTTGGTCCAAACCTGGTAACCTGTTCACTGTGTACCTCCGGATCACCATGAATGGCAGCAAAAGGCAATTTAGGTACCTGAATAGTATATACTTTGCCGTTAAGAACTTTAGGAGCTGTATAAAAACTGCCTGCCATTGATAATACTGCAAGGTTCTTCCCGTATCCAAGTGATTTTGCGATCATCAGACTATGTCCACCTGCAGCAATGATAACAACAGATGCTTTTAACACACCCTTGTTTGTAAGAACCTCATAGTGATCTTCAGTTTTTGAGATCTTCAACAGCTTTGTATCAAGATGAATATCCAGATTAGGATTTTTCATCAGAGCATTATCCACAAATGAATGACAAAGCCTTTTAAAATCAACAGTATAACCGTCTTCTGTGACTAAAGCAAGTATTTCCTGTTCAGGATCTCTGCCTTCCAGTACCCTTGGCTCAATTTTCCCGATCTCTTCCCGGCCTATCATTCTCAGTTTTGGAAAAAGATCACTGAAAGGAGGATATCTCTTTTTAAGTTCCTCAACCTGATTGGAACCAACAGCGAGAACCATCTTTGAATATTTGCTGAATATTTTCTTTCCGGAAGAAGGTTCCTTTTCACTCTCAAGATACTTCATCACCATGTCAGCCATCCGTTTTACACTCCTGGCTTTATCGATTGAGTAGTTTGTCTCAATATCGCCGAAATGAAGAGTCTGGCTGTTATTATATGATGCAGAATTTACCAGACCAAAGTCTGAATATTTTTCAATCAGTCCTACACTTTTTATGTCAGTATATTTACTTAAAGTATAGAGTAGAGCCGTTCCTACAACACCCCCTCCTACTATAAGAACGTCATAGCCGGGAATAGATTCATTCATATTGTTATTCTCTCGCTTTTAAAGGAATATACTCATGTTTGCCATAAACATTTTTGAAAGCCGGACGGATAATTCTTTTTGCTGAAAAAGTAAGTTCCTCTATCCTGTGTGCACACCATCCTGAAACTCTGGCAATAGCAAAAAGCGGTGTATAAAGCTCCTTATGAATATCGAGACATGCATAAACAAAACCGGAATAGAAGTCAACATTTATACAAACCACCTTTGTTGATTTTTCCCCTTTAAATACTCTGAAAACCTCAGGTGTGAGTCTTTCAACCATTGCATAAAGTTCAAATTCATCGAGACGACCCTTTTCAATTGCCAGTTCACGTGCCTTTGTTTTAAGAATTGCAGCTCTGGGATCTGATATGGTATAGACAGCATGTCCGATGCCATAAATTTTTCCTGAAAAATCGTTTGCTTTCTTATTCAGAATCTTCAGAAGAAACGCTGTAACCTCCTCCTCATTTGTCCAGTCTTTAACATGGATTTTCATATCTTCCATCATCTCCAACACTCTGACATTTGCTCCTCCATGCAAAGGTCCTTTCAATGATCCGATAGCAGAAGTTATAGATGAATAGATATCAGTTTCCGAAGAACTTGTCACTCTCATAGTAAAAGTGGAATTATTACCCCCGCCATGTTCAGCATGGAGAACGAGCATAAGATCAAGCAGGTCGGCTTCAAGCTTTGTAAAGCCTTTGCAATCGCCTTTGATCAGATATAGAAAATTTTCGGCTGGTGTCAGGTTAGTCTGCGGATGCCGGATTGAGAGTGTTTTACCCTTGTAAAGATGCCTGAGTGCCTGATAAGAATAGGCTACAATAGTTGGAAATTTCGCAATAATATTAAGGGATTGCCTGATCATATTTTCAAGTTCTATACTATCAGGATTTTCATCAAGAGTATATAGCCCTAAAACAGACCTGGCCAGAATATTAAGAACATCTTTTCCCTTCATTGATAATATCATATCCTTTACAAAATCATCCGGAAGGGCTCTCAATGCTGCCATATGTTCTGTAAAATCAGCCAGTTCCAATTTGCTGGGCAAATGTCCAGTAAGTAAAAGGAATACAGTTTCATCAAAGCCGTGCCGGTCCTCTTTCTGAAATCCCTTTGTGATATCTTCGATATCTATTCCTCTGTACAATAATTTGCCGGGTATTGCCACAACTTTGCCGTCTTCCTTTTTATAGCCCACAACGTCACCTATATTTGTAAGACCGACTAAAACGCCTGTTCCATCCTTATTCCTTAATCCTCGCTTTACCTCAAATTCTTCGAACAGGGCTGTGTCAATCTGACATGAAGCTCTCACCGATTCCTCCAGTTTAGCAAAATAACCATTGTCTGCCATAAGAAATTAGATTTATAATGTTTAAGATTTAATATTAGAAATTATAGCATCTGCAAATTCGGAGGTTTTCAATAAGGTTGCATTTTCCATCAACCTGTGAAAGTCATAAGTGACCTTTTTATTTTGAATAGTAAGTTCCAATCCTGAATAAATGCTTTCAGCAACTTCCGTCCATCCCAGATAATCAAACATAAGGGCGCCTGAAAGTATAACAGACCCAGGATTAACTTTATCCTGATCGGCATATTTAGGGGCCGTTCCATGAGTTGCTTCAAAGATTGCGTGTCCGCTCTCAAAATTGATATTGGCTCCTGGTGCTATCCCGATTCCGCCAACTATAGCTGCCAGCGCGTCGGAGATATAATCCCCGTTAAGGTTCAGAGTAGCAATAACTGAATATTCAGCAGGTCGTGTCAATATCTGCTGAAGAAATGCATCTGCAATAACATCCTTGATTATGACTTTGCCTTCAGTCTCTGCCTTTTTCAGCATCTCATCTGCAATCTTCAGGCCTTTCTGATCTGCAATTTGTTTATGCTGCGACCAGGTAAAAACATCTTTCCCGAATTCTCTTTCAGCCAGGGCATATCCCCATTTCATGAAAGATCCCTCGGTAAACTTCATGATATTTCCTTTGTGCACAATGGTTACTGAAGGTAACTTCTTATTAATAGCATATTTAATTGCCTGACGAACAAGGCGTTCTGTTCCTTCTACTGAAACTGGTTTTATTCCTATTGAAGAGGTTTTAGGGAATCTTATTGATTTAACACCCATTTCTTCGATAAGGAATTTTAGAATTTTATCTGTTTCCGGTTTCCCGTTCATAAACTCGATACCAGCATATATATCCTCAGTATTTTCCCTGAAAATATGCATATCAACCCTTTCAGGATTTTTGACCGGGCTTGGAACACCATTAAAATATCTTACAGGCCTGTAACAGGTATAGAGATCCAGAATCTGTCGTAAGGCAACATTTAATGAACGCATACCTTCTCCCACAGGAGTTGTGAGGGGACCTTTTATTCCGACAAGATATTCCCTGAAACTTGTCAATGTTTCTTCAGGCATCCAGTTTCCGGTTTGTTTAAAGGCTTTCTCTCCGGCAAGAACTTCCTTCCAGATTACTTTTCTTTTACCCTTATAAGATTTGTTTACAGCAGCATCAAAAACTCGAACTGACGCTTTCCAGATATCGGGACCAGTACCGTCTCCTTCTATGAAAGGGATGATCGGATTCTCAGGTACGATTAGTTTTCCATCGATCAATTTGATTTTTTCAGACATTCTTCTTATTTGATTTTCTAATAATATTTAAGGCACTTCCAGCTTTAAACCATTCAATTTGCGATTCATTATATGAATGGTTTGCCTGGAATTTTTCTTTTGTCCCGTCGGAATGATTCAGAGTGATAGTCAGCTTGCTTCCCGGAGCAAATTTGTTCAGACCGGTTATATCAATTTTGTCATTCTCTTTTATATTGTTATAATCATCCTTGTTCAGAAAAGTCAATGTCAAAACACCTTGTTTCTTAAGGTTTGTCTCATGAATTCTGGCAAATGATTTTACGAGGACAACTTTTACACCAAGAAACCTGGGTTCCATAGCGGCATGTTCACGCGATGATCCTTCACCAAAATTTTCTTCACCTACTACTGCTGAACCGGATCCCGAATCACGGTAAGCAATTGCAATATGAGGCACAGTGTCGTATGTACCATTTAACTGATTTAATATATTATTGGTCTGATCATTAAACGAATTTACGGCGCCGATCATATAATTGTCTGAAATATTTTCCAGGTGTCCACGGAATTTCAACCATGGTCCTGCCATTGATATATGGTCCGTTGTGCATTTCCCTTTGGCTTTTATAAGAAGCGGAAGACCTGAAAAGTCATTTCCATCCCACTCTTTGAAAGGAGTCAGTAATTGAAGCCTGTCCGAATCTGGAGCAATTAATATTTTCTGACCCTTCTGACCATGAACAGGTTTCTGATATCCTGAATCAATATTTTCAAATCCATTTGGTGGCAGGTCCAGTCCTGCAGGCTCATTTAACCTGACCTCTTTTCCTGCTGAATTGATTATTACATCTGTTAAAGGGTTGAAAGTAAGTTTTCCGGAAATAGCAATAGCAGTAACTATTTCGGGGGATGCCACAAAAGCATATGTATTAGGGTTAGCATCATTACGTTTCGCAAAATTTCTGTTAAATGAATGGATAATTGTATTCGCCTTTTTATTAACTGCATCTTTACGAGCCCATTGTCCGATACAGGGACCACAGGCATTCGCAAATACTTCCCCTCCGATCTCCCTGAAAATTTCGAGAAAACCATCGCGTTCTGCTATTGATCTGATCTGTTCAGATCCGGGTGTTACAGTGAATTCAGATTTTGCGGTCAGATTCTTAGACAAAGCATCCTTTACAACAGATGCTGCACGTGAAAGATCTTCATATGATGAATTTGTGCATGAGCCTATAAGTCCTACTTCAACAGTTACCGGCCAGTTGTTCTTTAAAGCCTCTTCTTTCATCCTTGAAATAGGTGTTGCCAGGTCGGGCGTAAAAGGGCCATTAATATATGGCTCAAGTTGTGAAAGATTAATCTCTATAAACTGATCATAATATTTTGCCGGATCAGCATAAATCTCTTCATCAGCCCGCAGATTATCCCTGTTTTTCATGGCATACGCGGCTACATCCTTTCTGCCTGTAGCATTAAGATACTCAACCATTGAATGATCAAATGCAAATATGGAACAGGTAGCTCCGGTCTCAGCTCCCATATTGCAGATAGTCGCTTTCCCGGTACATGAAAGCGTTTCCGCCCCTTCTCCGAAGTATTCAATAATGCATCCCGTTCCTCCTTTAACAGTCAGTAATCCTGAAATTTTAAGTATAATGTCTTTAGCAGACGCCCACCCACTGAGCTTTCCAGTAAGTTTTATACCAATAAATTTTGGAAATTTTAATTCCCATCCCATTCCGGAAAGAACATCAACAGCATCAGCACCACCAACACCTATTGCAATCATACCCAAACCTCCCGCATTTGGAGTATGTGAGTCTGTTCCAATCATCATACCTCCAGGGAAAGCATAATTTTCAAGAACTATCTGATGAATAATACCCGCACCCGGTTTCCAGAATCCAATATCATATTTATTACAAACCGAACTAAGAAATTCATATACCTCTTTGTTTGTTACTCCTGCTGTTTTGAGATCAGTTGCCGCTCCAGATTGTGCAAGAATAAGATGATCACAATGAACAGATGTTGGTACTGCAGTTGTCTCTTTCCCAGCCATCATAAACTGGAGAATCGCCATCTGTGCAGTAGCATCCTGCATCGCAACGCGGTCAGGCAGAAAATCCACATAATCAACTCCTCTCTTATATGATTTTGTCTGACTCAGCTCAAAAACATGACTGTAAAGAATTTTTTCACTTAAGGTCAAAGGGTGATCGAGTATCTTTCTGGATTCCAGTATTCGTGAATCCAACTTTTTGTAGAAAGATTCTATCATCTCATAATCAAATATCATATAGCGTAAATATTTATTTGTTTATAATCTAATCTGCCCGTTCCCCTCAATAATCCATTTGTAGGTTGTCAATGCCTCAAGTGCCATAGGACCTCTCGCATGTAATTTCTGTGTGGAAATTCCTATCTCAGCACCAAGTCCGAATTCCGAACCATCAGTAAATGCGGTTGAGGCATTTGAATAAATTGATGACGCATCTACCGAACTATAAAACAAGCGAATGCTGGTTTTGTTCTCTGAAATAATTGCCTCACTATGTTTTGAACCGAACTCCTCAATATGATCAATTGCTTCACCAAATGAACCAACTGTTTTAACAGCCATTTTATATGAAAGGAATTCTGTGCCATACGACTCATTATCTGCTCTTTGAAGAAGAGACCCAGGATATTTCCCTTTTAATACATCGTACGCTTTCTCATCAGCATAAATAATAACATTCGAATCAGCACAAAGACCGACGAGATATTCAAGATCATTCAAACGTTTTTCATGGATTATCAGACAGTCAAGGGCATTACATACGCTTACTCTTCTTGTTTTGGCATTGTAAATTATTGCCCTACCCTTTTCTTTGTCTCCCGATTCATCGAAGTACGTATGACAGATTCCTGCACCAGTTTCTATAACAGGAATTGATGCATTATCACGCACATAATCAATCAGTCCTCTGCTTCCTCTTGGAATTAAGAGATCAACATATTCTACCGCATTCAATAGTTGTGATGTTTCATCACGTCCGGCCGGAAGAAGCGTAAGAATATCCTGGTTGACTTCCTTTTCCTGAAGGATTTCTCTGATTAACCCGACAATTGCAGTATTGGAGTTTATAGCATCACTACCTCCCTTCAGAACACAAGCATTACCCGACTTCAGACAGAGAGAAAAAACATCAAATGTAACATTTGGTCTTGCCTCATATATAATTCCGATGACCCCGAAGGGAACTGAAATCCTTGAAATTATCAAACCATTCTGCCGTGTTTCTTTCGAAAGAATATGGCCAAGCGGATTTTTCATCTTTGCTATATTCATGATATCATAAGCGATACTCTCAATACGGTTTGCTGTTAAAACCAGCCGGTCATATTTTGGGTCTGATTCATCCATCAGAGCCAGATCTTTCTTATTCTCAGCTAATATGTATTCTGTGTTTTCAATGGCTGCATCTGCAACTTTGACAAGAATCCGATCAATAATATCTCCATCCAATGCACTTAATGCACGGCTGGCTTTTCTGGCGTTCCTGAAGAGTGGTGTACAGTCCATCTGATAATTTAACATTTTTG
>Ga0302321_100003003_pt1 | contig 14457 bp, 11 predicted proteins | sample Fen_T0_1_FD_202505 | JGI IMG/M metagenome (GOLD analysis project Ga0302321, IMG submission 202505) | Peat permafrost microbial communities from Stordalen Mire near Abisko, Sweden - Fen_T0_1 | ecosystem: Environmental > Terrestrial > Soil > Wetlands > Permafrost | place: Sweden: Abisko...
CGGACCGACCTGCGGCAGTGGCTGCTGCACCCACCCGACGTCTTCGTGGTCCGCAACGAGTTCGTGCTCCGACTGTTTCTGCTGTCCACCCTCACCGCCGAGGACGCCCGCGCCGTCCTCGCTCCAGTGGTCGAGGACAGCGCCCGGGAACTTCAAGCCCTCCGCGAGGCCATCGCCAAGGCCGACGCCGACGACCCAGGCGCAACTGCCGAGCCGGGCACCGGTCTGCCGCTCGGCAGGCTGGTCGCCGAATACGGCCTGCGCTCATTCCAGACCCTCCACGACTGGGCGAAATGGGCGATCCAGCGGATCGAGGACCAGTCGCAGCACTAGAAGTGGCATGGCCACGAAGCAGACAACCGTACCGACAGCCAGCTCTTGGAAATGCACTCGTCGGAACGATCGAAGTGCCTCCGGTATCGGGATCCGACCTGTCGTAGCCCGAGGCAATCTAACCATCTCGGCAGAATCGTTGCCCGAAGTACGCCCTGCTATCGCCAGAATCGGTGCTCAAGACACGTCCGATCATCGGCATTATGTGGGTGACCTTCGGTCACCTGCGGCCTGGCGGCCCACATAATGCCTGATCATGTGGGTGATCGAGGCGCTGCGCACCCCGATCACGGAGCCTCACGATCACCCACATATCAACCATGGTCGGATGGATCCGAACCTGTACCGGCCACTGGATCACTCACTATGCGTGACCAGCTGGCAGGCGGGCTGTCGTGCGCCGGCGGGGTGTGGGTACGCCGTGGCGCCCTGGATCCGCGCTGAATCGTCCGCTGCCGAGGAACAGGACGGCGCTCACGAGGTCGTCGTGCGGCCGGCTGGCCCAGCGGGATCTGGTCGTAGGACGGGCCTCTTGCCAGCTCCTTCAAGCGGATCATCCGGGACTGTTCGGAGTGTCAGCGGTCGGTCGATGGGCCCAGGGTTCAACCTCGCAGCTCCAGTACGAGCAGGGTCATCGCCACCGCAAAGACGCCGTCTGACAGCGCCTGGACGCGTTAGACGCTGCGGCCGGCGAACTGGGTGTAGGACAGCTCACCTGGTGACCGTAGCCATCCCCGGCGGCATCACGCCGATCGTCGATCGGCGGGGCAGCCGGCACGCCGCCGAGGCAGTGGAGGTGGCTTAGTGGTCGCGCCCGCTAGTTCTGCTGGGGTTGTCATGCGACCAGCAGTTGACCTTGGGTGCGGTTCTCGCGGGCGTCGATCCTGATGAGCAGGTCTTCGAGGTCGTGGCGGGTGAACTTCCAGTTGAAGGGTGTGGCGACGGCGTTGTAGCGGCTCTCGAACATGGCCAGCCGGGTGCGGATCTGGTCGGTGTCGAAGAAGTCGTTCGGGGCGACGACCTTGCGTTGCACGACCGAGAAGTAGATCTCGCACTGGTCCAACCAGCTGGCGTGCACCGGGGTGTGGACCAGGTACGCGTTCGGCCAGGCCTTGCGCATCCGGTCGATGGAGGCCTGCCCGCGGTGGGAGGAGCCGTTGTCGGTGATCCAGAACACCCGGTCCGCGGAGGCGTACGGTTCGGCGGTCATGACCTGTTCGACCAGCCGGGAGAAGGGTTCGATCCCGGTGGTGTCCTCGCACCGGCCGATCACCTGGCCGCGGTGCACGTCCCAGGCTGCCAGGTAGGCCAGCGCGCCCTTGCGCTGGTATTCGTGCTCGACCCGCATCGTGCGTGCCTTGCCCGGCGGCAGGGTGGGGTGGCAGCGGCAGCGGGCCTGGATGGAGGTCTTCTCATCGCTGCAGATCACGTAGTCCCGCGGGCCCAACGGTTGCCCTTCCCAGACTCCGGCGTACAGGTCCAGTACCCGGGCGGCCTTGACGGCGAAGTTCGGGTCACGCACCGAGATCCATGAGCGGTGCTGCCACGGCTTGAGCGCGTCCTGGTCCAGCCAGCGGCGTACCGAGGAGGCCGAGACCACCACGTGGCAGCGGGCGGCCAGTTCCCGGGCCAGCTCCGGGCAGCTCCACCGTGACAGCGGCACGTCGTTCTCGGCCGGCAACGCGCACGCCATCGCGACCGCTTCGGCCCGAACTCTCGGGCCGTGCACGCGGGGGCGGCCGCTGCGCGGGCGGTCCGACAACGCCTCCAGCCGCCGGCCGACATCGGTGGCGAACCGGCGCCGCCACCGTCGCACGGTGTCCACGCCGAGGTTCAACGTCTCGGCGATCGTGGTGTTGGACCCGCCGTGAGCGGCTTCCAGGATGATCTGGGCACGCAGCCGGTCGCGGTACTCGGTACGTCCGGAGGCGACCCGCGCGGCCAGGATCCGGTCCTCGGCGTCGGTCAGGGCAATCAGGTACGGACTGGACATCGACATGTGGATCTTTGTGTCGCATCCGGGACCGAACCGAGGGCACGACACGCCGGGACCACGCAGATTCGGCGAGGATGAACACCGTGGTGACCTACCCCGTCTCGACCAAGACGTCGCTGCAGCAGCGGGTCAGCGCCCGAGCACGTCAACGCTGGCCCGAACTGGCCCGCGTCGAGGTGCGTCACCGCGGCGCGTTCAGCTACCTCGATGGCGTGCTGCCCGACGGCACCGTCCTGAAACTGTGCCGGCTGCGCTACCTGGGCTCAGCCCACAACTGGCGCTTCGCGATCTACCGAGCCAGCCATGAGGACTACGAAGAATCGATCTTCCCCACAGGGCTACCGATCGGCACCTGCGAAGACGCCCTCGACACCGCCTGCGGCCTCTACCTGGGTGACCCCACCGCCTGGACCTAACCCCAGCAGAACTTACGGGCGCGACCACTTAGTGGCGAGGCGACGGGCGGGTGCGTTGTCGACGCCGTCGATGGGCTGGTCGCCAGCGCTACCGCATCAGTGCGGACGCCGACCTGGCCGGCCCGCAGGGCGGCGAAGCCGAGCACGAGGACCACCCCCTCGTCGAGGATCTGCGTGAGCGGCGCTCCGGGGTCGTCCTGGTCACCGGGATGCTGCCCCGGGAAGACGTGCGGCAGGTGCTGACCCACGCCACCGTCTTCTGTTGCCCCTCGATCTACGAACCGCAAGGCATCGTCAACCTGGAGGCCATGGCCTGCCAGACGCCCGTGGTCGCCAGCGACGTCGGCGGCATCCCCGACGTCGTCACCGACGGCGAGACCGGACTGCTCGTCCACTACGACCCGGCCGACCCCGCCGGCTACCAGCAGGACCTGGCCACATCCATCGACCACGTGGTCAACCACCCCACCCTGGCACAGGCCATGGGCCGGGCCGGGCGACATCGAGCGCACACGGACTTCGCCTGGAGCGACGTCGCGGCCCGAACGGCCCAGCTCTACCACCAGTTGCACAGATGAACAGCGGCGGATCCATCCGGACATCGCCCCCTCCGCGGGTGATCGCGGCGGCGGCCAGCCGGCGCGGCCCGGCGGCTCCGGGGTGCTATCGGCACTCAGGACCGGATTCCCTCACCTCGAACCCTGCGTCACCGTCGGCGCCCAGGACGCGGCAGGACAGTCGGCCGTCGGCGGCGACCAGGAGGCAGGTCTGGCAGCGCGTGCCCTGGGTGATGCTGCGGTAGCGGCCGGTCGCCACGGCGTCGCCCAGTTGCCCCGGCCGGTGGACTGCCACGGGTCGCTGCCCTCGGCGCCACCATCAGGGCGCCATCGGCAGACAGATGCCGCAGGTGGAGCCCTCACCCTCTGGCCACAGACACCTGCAACGCACGGCACTCGAGAGAAGATCACCCAGCGTGGGACGTGCCGAGATCACGGGACAAGATCGGGCACGGTGACCAGGTTGCTGTGCCGTCCGTGCGGTGCGGCATGGATCGGACGGTGGCTCTACTGCGTCAGCATGCTCGTCCCTGCTCGGGCGCGGGCGCGTTGTCAGGCACACAACGCGGGAGCCCTCAAGAGCGTTCCAGTGACATGAGCGATCCACCCCGGCATTCCCGTCGACCCGCAACTGGGTGGGCGCTGGCCTTCCTGATCACCTCGGCGATCTTCGCGGGGTCGCTGACTCTGCCGTGGACCAAGGAGTGGACCGGGCAGAGCAACCGCGGGTGGAGCGTGTTGTTCCCCCGGGACGAGTACTCGCCTCTGGGGGTCCTGCTCGTGGCTGCCTGGACGGTGGCCTTGATCACGGCCGTCCGCCGGCCAGGTCATGGTGTGCTCGCAGCAACGGCTGCCGTCCTGGTGTGTGCGCTCTGCCCCGGATACTACGGGTGGGAGATCACCCGGGACCGAGGGTCGGCCATCGGGCGGGACGGGGCAGGTCACGTCGTGGAGTGGGTCATCACCGCCACACCCGACATCGGCTACTACACGGCCACCCTGTGCGCCGTCGCTCTCCTCGTAGAGGTCATGCTCCACTTCGGCCAAGCACGTCGGGTGACCTGATCGGCCAGAAGGTAGACCGACAAATCGCGAGCTCTGCGTCATAGACCGGGTGCTGCGGGTGGAGGTCACCCCTGGTCACCCGGGAGCCACGACGGGGGCCACCCCGGACGAGCTCGGACCCCGGCGGCACGGCCTTCCCGGCTGCCAAGTCCTGGGGGCCGCCCGTCAGCGTTCCGCGTCCGAACGCTGCGTCGGGTCGGGTAGGGGGACGAGGGCGATCGGGCGGTGGGAATGGGCGAGCAGCTGCCGCACGATCTGGGCGCGGGCGGGGGCAAGGTTCTGGCGCCAGCCAAGGGCGATCACGTCGACGTCGTCCGCGTCGGCGATCCTGAGGAGGGCGGGGGCTGTCGGGCCCGGACTGGTCCTGAGACGGACACCGGGCTCGGCACAGTGCTGGGCGAGGAACTCCTCACGCCAGACGGCGGCGTCCTGAGGCCCGTCGTGGAAGCGAGGAACGGTGTGCGCGTCGAAGATGTGAACAGCGATGACCTCGATGCCGGCGGCCTGACAGGTGGCGATCAGGGATCGGACGCCGGCGCTGACGCCTCGGGTGCCGTCCAAGGGGAGGAGTATGCGCCGGACGGTATCGCGGACGGGCTCCTCGGGAGGTACCACGAGGACGGGTTTGGCCAGTTGCGCGGCCACCGACAGGGCGGTCTGGCCGGCCTCGTGTCGTCCGGGCAGCCCGTGTAGGGCGAGCGCGACGAGCATGACGTCGCTTGGCTCGCTGGCCTCGATGATCATCGACACGGGGTGTCCGGGCACGATGGTGAGGGGGACGCCTGCCGTCGCGGCGATCGCCGTGGGCGCCTGCTCGGCGGAGCCGACGTGAAGGGCGTGCACGTCGAGGTGGAGGTGGCGGCCGACCGCCACGGCAGTGCCGAGGACTCGGGACGCCGCGGCCGTCGCGTCGATCGCGGCCAGGACAGTGCTCACGGCCACGGCTCCCACCCGTTGTCGCCGCGGCGCCAGCGACGTCCCTCACCGGTGACCTCAGCCGGCCCGGCACCGGGCAGCATGACGGGGACCTGACCATCGCTGCGCAGGTGGACGGTGTCGGGGGTTGCGCGAAGCTCGACCCGGTGATTTCGGTAGCGAACGGTCACGCGCAACTCCTCCCAGGCGGACGGAATGCGGGGGTCGACGGTGAGCGCGCGCGGTCCGGGCCGGATCCCGGCGAAACCGAACACCAGGGCCTGCCAGACGCCGCCGAAGTTCGCCACGTGCAGGCCGCCTGCCGTCGTTCCGGTGAGATTCTCCAGGTCGAGCATGCAGGCCATGCGGAACAGACGCAACGCGTCGTCCGGCCGGCCCACCCGGGCGATCAGAGCGGCATGAATGGCCGGGGAGAGCGAACTACCGTGTGCGCAGCGGGGTTCGTAGAAGTCGAGGTTCGGCCGCAGCGACCCGTTGGACATCTCCTCCGGAACGAGATGGTGCAGCATGAGCACGTCGGGCTGCTTGATCACTTGGGAGGAGCTGATGCGCTCGCGTCCGAAAAGGAGGTCGGCCGCCACGGGGGTGTCGGCAAGTTCCGAGATGACGAGTGACTCGAGGGCGTAGTAGCCGGCGAACTGCTCATACCGGCCGGTAGTGGAGTCGTACCCGTCCACCATGGCGTCCGCGATCCGCCGCCACTGGGCGATCTCCGGGGCCGGGACGTCGCCGCCCTCGTGGGCCAGTTCCGCCGCCCGTCGCAGGTTCCAGCGAGCCATCACGTTGGTGAAGACGTTGTCGTCGACGCGTTCGTGGTACTCATCCGGCCCGATCACACTGTCGATGTGCCCGCCGGCCGCGTCGAGTCGAACGCGCGACGCCCAGTACCGGGCAGTGTCCAGCACCAGGGGCCGGCCAGCGCCGCGCAGGAAGGCCTCGTCACCGGTCCAGGCGGCGTACTGAAGGGCCGCCCAGGCGACATCGGCGACCACATGCTCCTCGTGCTCGCCGGTGTGGATCGGGATCACACTTCCGTCCGGTGCGACGTCCTCGGTGGGGGTGACGTCGAAACCGCTACCGGCCGACTCCCAGGGGAACCGCGCCCCGCGGTAACCCCGCTGCGCGGCCATTTGGCGGGCCGGTTCGAGCCGGCGTATGCGGTACTCGAGCATCGCTCGGGCCGCCGACGGGCAGGTGGCCGCCATGAATGGCAGCACGAACACGTCGGCGTCCCACATGACATGTCCTCGATAGCTCGGTCCGGCGACACCACGTGGCCCGATCGCCGCCTCACCCTCGGTCGGCACGCACGCGATCAGCTGGAAGAGGCTGAAGCGGATCGCGCGGGCCAGCTCCTCGTCGCCGGCGATCGAGATGTCGGCGTCCCGCCAGCGGGCCGCCCACGCTGCACGATGCTCGGCGAGCAGCTCCGGGAAGCCCAACCGTTCAACCTCCTCCAGACCGGATCTGGCCTGGTCCCGACAGTCTGCGCCGTCCGGATCCGCGACGAAGCAGGCGAGCCGCTCGACGGTCCGATAGCCATGAGCATCTGCTTCCCGCTGATTGGTCGCCGCGGCGATCGCCCCGCCTGCCTCGCCGCGTGCCTCGGCCGTGGAACGGACCCCGCGCTGGCTCCTGCTGAACAGGCCGTCACCGGGCGGAGGCACCAGGGCACTGCCAGGGCGCACCAGGTCCACCGGCCCCTCCGCCCGCAATCCGAAGCACCCTGGGCGGGCGAGCGACGCGAACCGTACGGAGCGCACCGGGACGGGGTCGGCGCGCTGCTCGCGGAACAGGAGCCCGGCGCGCATGTCCAACACCCGCCGGTCACGCCACACCTGGGTCGGCCGCAGGAAGTGCAGTCCCGTCCAGATCGGACCCTCCAGCAGCGTCGGCGGCGACGCCCCCTCGTCGAAGATCCCGGCGGCGAGCACCGGTGGCAGCGCTCCGAGCGCCTCCTCCTCCCGGATTCCCCGCGTGCCGAACCGGGAGTCCGCCACGGTCAGCAGGGCCTGATGGACCCGGTGGAGTGCAGGGTCCCCCTCGGGCACCTCGATCGTCCACTGCGGATCTTCGTCGATACTCGACACGCGGCGGGACAGCCGCCGGTCGAGCTGTTCCTGCAGCAGTCGGACGATCGCCGTCACACCGCCGCCGATCCACCAGACCCCAGGCACCGACGAGGCCCCGATGGGCTCGAGCGACACCGACACCAACACCGCGCGCTCCGCGGACGACGGCAGTTCCAACGCGGTGAACGGGCCGGCCACCAGGAGAAGTCCGGCGCCGATCCCGCGCGCCAGGAGCTGATCCGCGAGCCGTCCACACGCGGTCCTCAGATCCTCGGTGGTGACCAGCACCTGAGCCCCGTGTGCACGTAACCGGTCGACCAGACCGGTGACCGCACCGTCGTCCTGGCCGCCGGGTAGCTGAACGAGGATCCCCTCGAACGTGCGGGCGGCCGTGGGCGATGGCGGGGGCCGATGTGCTGGCACTCGCTCCTCGACACGTCGCGGCATCAGCAGATCGCGGAGATCGGCGAGAACCACGTCCGCGCCGTTACGGGCGAGCAGATCGGGTTCCCCCCGCCGGTCGACCCCGACCACCAGCCCGAACCGTCCGGTTCGGCCCGCGATGACACCCGAGACCGTGTCCTCGAAGACGATCGTCTCCGCAGGCTTCACTCCCAGCAGGGCGGCGGCCTTGAGGAAGGTGTCGGGCGCGGGCTTGGCGGCCAAGCCCCAGCGAGCGGCCTCGATCCCGGTCACCCAGGTCTCGAAGCGGTCCAGCAGCCCCGCTCTGGACAGCACGGCGGTGCAGTTCTCGCTCGCGGAGACCACGCCGATCCGCTTCCCGGCCGCGCGAAGCGTGTCAATGACCGTCACCGTGTCGGGGAACACCGCGACGTCGTGCTCGGCCAACTCCGCCGCGAAATAGGAATTCTTGCGGTTGCCGAGCCCGCAGCACGTGTCCGCGGACGGCGGCTGGTCCGGAGACCCATACTCCAGCTCGATACCCCGCGACCGCAGGAAAGTCGCAACACCCTCATAACGGGGACGGCCGTCAACATACGACACGTAGTCGGTCTCGACATCGAAGGGCCCGAAGTCCACGCCGTGGCGCTCGGTCCAGGAGCTGAGGAACTCGTCAAAAAGCCGCTTCCACGCTGCGGCGTGGACAGTGGTGGTACGGGTGACAACGCCGTCCAGGTCGAACAGCATGGCTCGATAGTCCTGCCACATCGGCGCCTGATCGCTGTGACGCCAGGCGTCATCCGCTCGGCGGCCTCCGATCATGAGACCGCGGCGGGTCGCGCCGCTCTGTGTCGCATGACACCAAGGCTAATCCAGGAAGGTTCACGACGCTGGGTGGCTTGGGTGGCGCACTTGGCTCGGCACAAGCATCGTCGAGGGCGCCGTGAGGACCAGGCGGGCTTGACGAGGCGGATGCCAGGTGGGCCACCGTGAGCTCGGGCACCTATCTCGCCGTACCAGTGGCGCGCAAGGTGGCGAGGTTGACCGGACCGTGGTCGGTGCGCTCGGTGGCGTGGTCTTCGCGCAAGGACAGGTCACCGATGTGTTGGAGCACGTCGACGCGCCCCAGTGATCACGTATGAGCTGGGTCAGGTCGTCCGCGGTGGCTTGGGCCGAGGGCAGCGAGTAATGACGTAGGCGGTCTCGCGGGATACCTTCCCGGTTCGGGCGACCGGGCGACCGGCGCCATCGGGTGACCTTGACCGCCCGCTTGACGTGCGGGAAGGTCGCGCCAAGCCGGTCGACGTGGACGGCCTTCGGGGCGCGGGTCTCGACCCGGCCGTGCCCGGCCTCGCGGTTGGTCACCGCGGTGGGGTAGCGCTGCCAAGGTGCGACCGAGCCGGTGTCCGCAGCCCTGGTGTCGGCACCCCAGCCCCGCTCACGACAGCGGACGATCGGTCCGATGTGTGACGGCGTCGCGGCAGGAATCACGCAGCGTCGTCGACCCGCCGATTCGTGGGCGCACGGCTCGTACCTCCTCAGAACGTACGCCTTGGTGCCGGCTGACATCGCCGATGGTGCTCGCGTCCGCCTCGTTCTGACCCCACCGGGCGCGAGGGGAAGACCTGTGCGATGTCTGGCCTCGAGGCCCTGAACCGGGGAGAGATCGTCGAGTAGGTGACGGAGGTTGCCGGTGCCTTCCTCGAAGAGTTCGTGGTCGTGGGCATGAGGGGACGTTCTGGCCCGATCTGCGTGGCACGTTGCGCGGGCCCGACGGATGGCATGGTCGGGCCCGCGCAACGAGGTCGGTTCAGTCGACGATGACGCCGCCGGTGAGGTTCGCGACCGTGCAGGTCATCGCCGCGGCGTGGTCGGAGGCCAGGAACGCGGCGACGTCAGCGAGCTCGCGCAGGCTGGTGGGCCGCTTGTGGTGGGTCATGCTGTTCATGATCCCGGCGAACAGCTCGCTCGTGATCCCGATCGCCTTCGCGTGCAGCCCCCTGCTGATGGATCATGATGCGCGTCGCCGACCGCATCGTCGGAAGAGGAGCGTAGGAACGCGGCAGGGCACTCGGCGTGACTACCTTTCCGGGCATGGAATTCAGTCGGGAGCTTCGCGCCGGAGTGCTGTCCGGCGACATCACGGTCACCTTCCGGCTCTGGCGTACGCCCAAGGCCAGGGTCGGTGGCCGTCATCGGGTCGGTGACGGGTCCATCGAGATCGACGCTGTCGACGTCCTGCCGTTCGGTGCCGTCGAGGATGAGGACGTGGCGCGCTGCGGCGAACCCGACCGCGAGTCCCTGCGCCGCCGTGCGGCCCACGCCGGACCGGTCCACGACGACACGCTGCTCTACCGGGTGGAGTTCCACGTCGTCGACGCCGCGTGAACGACCCCTGTGGCGCTGGCCCCGCGCGGTCCTCGCCGGCCACCTACGGGCGCGACGCCGGGCGCTCAGAGGTCGCGGTTGCCTCGTCGCCAGCCGATCGGTTGCCGGCGTCATCGGGTCACGCCGTGGTCGACCGGTTGCCTGGGGCGCCAGTCGGCGGTGTCGGCGAGCAGCCGGGCGAACTGCCGGAGCCGGGCGAGGTGGGGGAAGTGTCCCGTCCCTGGCCAGGCCAGCACGCGGGCCTGGGCGACCAGAGCCGGCAGGAGGGTGGCCAGCGCCGGGGACGGTTCGTGTCCGAGCAGGAACAGCACGGGCACGCCGTGACGCTCCAGCTCGTGGCCGACGCCGGCGAGCATCGGCCGAAAGTCCCCGTCGGGGCTGTCGAAGACCTCCTGCCAGTAGCTCAGCGCGAGGTCCTGGCGAGGGGTCGACGTCGCATCCACGAGCTCACGCACCGGTGCGGGCAGAGCCTCCAGCGTGAAGCCGGCGCGCAGTCCGGCCCAGATCTCGTCGAAGGCGGGGCTGCGCAGCTGTGCCTGCATGGCGCGCAACTGCGGGGCGAACCCGAGGAACTCGTCCGGCGGCGCGTCGATGTTCACGACGCCGCGTACGGGATGGGCCGCGCCGTAAACCAGGGCCAGCCCTCCGGACATGGAGTGGCCGACCACGACCGGCTCACGCAGTCCCGCCTGCGTGACGGCTTCGTGCACGAGCGCCGCCACGTGCTCCAAGGTGTGCGGCATCCGGCTCGGGCTCTGGCCGTGACCGGGCAGGTCGAGTGCCACGACGCGTCGGCCGGAGTCGACCCGTTCGAGCTCGGCCGTCACCGGCGCCCAGGTGCGCCGGCTGTAGGTGAGGCCGTGGAGCAGGACGAGCGGGGCGCGGTCGTCGTCGACGCCGTAGCTGTCGGCGATCATGCCGCCCAGTTCGATCCTCCGCGGCGCCGGGGCACGGCCCTCGCTGCTTCCGCTGTGGTGGTGCGTGGTCATCAGGAACTCCAAGGGTGGGAGATCGGACACCCTGCCCGCGTGACGAGCCACGTCACGATTCGTTCCTCGCCGCTGCGCCCCCGCGGACGGGGCCGGGAGCCGGCCCCCGCGTACCGGGTCGTCCTCGTTCCGACGTGGTCGCCCGGCCTCGTGGCAACGAGGTGGGCGCTTTCGGGCCACCGAGACAGCTTCGTAGTCTGAGCGGGTGCAGGTGGTGGGCAGGTCCGCGGAGCGTGCTGCGCTGCTGGCCGCGCTCGAGCGGGCCGCCGGCGGGGGAGGGGGACTCCTCGTCCTGATCGGGGGCCAGGGATCCGGACGCACGGCGCTGCTGACCTGGGCAGCCGCGCAGGCGCGCGAGCGGGGACTGCAGGTCGACGTCGTGGCTGCCCACGACGCCGCGGCCACGACACCAGGGGACGGGCAGCAGCGCAGACCGGGCCGGGCCACGACGGGACCAGTACGCGTGGTGATCCTCGACGACGCGGACACGTCGGTCCGTGCCGCGGCCCTGCTGCGCGCGATCGACGCCGACCCGCACCCGCATCAGCTCGTCCTCGCGGCGTCGGCGACCCCGCTGGGCCTGCGGGCCGAGGTTGCGCTGCCCCCGTTGACGGTCGACGAGGTCGCCCGGCTCGCGGGGGGTCTGGCGCCCGACGTGGCCCGGGTCGTGCGGGCGGCCTCGCGTGGCCTGCCGGGCCCGGCGCTGGGGCTCCTCGCGGCGGCCGGCCAGGCGACGGGTCACCAGGACCCGGTGGTCGCCCTGGCGTTGACGGCGAGCAGCGACGTGGCCTTCCTCGAGGTCGATGACGCCCTGGTCCGCCTGCTCGAGGCTGCGCTGCTGCGCGACGCGTCCCCGGCCGACCGTGCGCTGCTGCTCGCGAGGCTGGCGCGCGAGCTCATGGGCGACGCGACGACCTGGTCGCGTCGCGCGCGGCTCCTGCGTGAGGCGGCCGCACTCGCCGACCGGTCGGAGCAGCCGCACGTCCGCGCGCAGGTCCTGGAGGCCCGGCTGCACGGGCTCTGGGGTCCGGACGCCGTCGGTGAGCGCGCGGGCCTCGCCGCGGAACTGATCCGGCTTGCCCGGGCTGCCGGTGATCTCGCGCTGGAACGTCGAGGGATGTTCTGGCAGTTCGTGTCGCTGATGGAGGCCGGGCGGGTCGGTGACGCGCAGAGCCGGCTGCGCGCGTACGAGCGCGCTGCCGTCGCCGATGCCGGCGACCAGGTCATGGTCCTGGGGCGGCACGCGCTCATCGACGTCCTTCGAGGACGCTACGACGAGGCGGAAGCTCTCATCCTCGAGGTCGCCGAGCTGGGGCACCGGGCGGGGGTACCTGACACCGACCGGCTGACGAGCACGTTGTTCGGCCAGATCGCGGCCGATCGCGGCTCCCCGGCGGACGCCGAGCGGAACCTGGCGACGCTCCGCGCCGCCGCGCGGCGCATGCCGGGGCACTTCTTCGAGACCACGGTGGCGTTGTTGCTGCTCGAGGCCGGCCGCCGCGACGAGGCGGTCGCCGAGCTCCACCGCGTGCTGCCCAGGTTGCTTGCAGGCTCGGGGCCGCGGTGGCTGGGCGCCGCGACCCATGCGGCGCAGGTCGCCGCGCAGGTCGGTGACGAGACCGCTCGCAACGACCTTTACGACAGCCTGCTGCCGTACTCCGGCCGGATGGCCCTGTGGGGTGGCGCCAACTCCTGCGCGGGCCCGGTGGATCACCAGCTCGGTCGGCTCGCGCTGGCGTCCGGTCGGCCGGACGACGCGGTACGGCACCTGATCGCGGCGGAGGCCGCGCAACGCGCCGAGGGGCTGTTGCCCGGCCTGGCCCGGACGCTGGCCGCCCTCGGCCAGGCCCTGCACGTACGGGGCGACACCGGGGACGCAGCACGCTGCCTCGGCCAGGCCCGCGAGCTCGCCGACCGGCTGGGCCTGACCCGGCTCAGCGCCCAGCTCGAGCGACCGGCGGACCACTGGACGCTGCGGCGCGACGGGCCTGACTGGCTGCTCGACGCCGGCGAGGAACGCGCCCGGCTGCGCGACGTCCGCGGCCTGACGTACCTCGCGGCCTTGCTGCGTGCGCCACGCCTCGAGGTCGCAGCCACTGTGCTGGTCACCGGCGGGACGCCGGTGGCGCCCGAGGCCCCGGACCCGCTGCTCGATCGTCAGGCCGTCGCCGCGTACCGTGCGCGGCTCGCCCGCCTCGAGGCCGAGGCCGACACCGCCGACCGTCTCGGCGACGCCGCGGCGGCAGAGCGCCTGGCAGCGGAGCGCGACGCCGTCCTCGCCGAACTTCGGGGTGGGACCGGCCCGGGCGGGCGGCGGCGCTCGTTCTCGACCGCGTCCGAACGTGCGCGGGTGAGCGTCACGAAGGCGCTGGGGACGGCCGTCGACCGGATCGATGCCCAGGCACCACGCTGCGCAGCCCACCTGCGCGCCTCGCTGCGGACCGGGCACCGCTGCCGCTACGACCCCGCCCCCGGAGGGCCCGCCGGCTGGCTGACGTGAGTGAGCGTCGACGCAGGGACACCGCGACGACGAGCCGCCCGACGCGTCCGTCATGGTGGGGCACGAACGGCCAGCTCCACGTCCATGGCCGGCGCCGCGCGACGGCACGGTGCGTTCGCCTCACGGCAACGTCCCGCGGGCCTGGCGTCGATGCTCGAGGTAGGTTCCCGCCCGGGTGCAGGTCCATGCCCACCCGACCTCTGGGTTGGTGCCGGGTTGGTGCCGGGTCGGTAGCTTGGGGTCATGACGAGCGATGTGCAGCAGGACGCGCTCTCGCGCGCGCGGGCCGCCTATGACGCCTTGGCGGCCAGGGGGTTGCGGCTGAACCTGCAGCGCGGTCAGCCGTCGGACGCCGACCTGGACCTGTCCGACGGCCTGATCACCGCGCTGTCGCAGTCGGACACCGCGGCCGACGGCGTCGACCTGCGCAACTACCCCGGCGGTGTGGCCGGGCTGCCCAGCGCCCGGGCCCTGTTCGGGGACTACCTCGGCCTGGAGCCGGAGAACGTGATCGTCTGGAACAACTCCTCGCTGGAACTGCAGGGGATGGTGTTGTCCTTCGCCCTGTTGCACGGCGTCCGCGGCTCGACGCCCTGGGTGCGACGGTCACCGAAGATGATCGTCACGACGCCCGGGTACGACCGGCACTTCCTGCTGCTGCAGACCCTCGGCTTCGAGCAGGTCGCGGTGGACATGCAGCCCGACGGCCCCGACCTGGACGCCGTCGAGCGGATCGTCGCCGAGGACGACGACGTCCAGGGGATCCTGTTCGTGCCGACCTACTCCAACCCCGGTGGGGAGAC
>Ga0302321_100003005_pt1 | contig 14452 bp, 3 predicted proteins | sample Fen_T0_1_FD_202505 | JGI IMG/M metagenome (GOLD analysis project Ga0302321, IMG submission 202505) | Peat permafrost microbial communities from Stordalen Mire near Abisko, Sweden - Fen_T0_1 | ecosystem: Environmental > Terrestrial > Soil > Wetlands > Permafrost | place: Sweden: Abisko...
ACGCTTCCGCGTCTCGCGCGCAAACATGCCTCTTGGCCGCTCCCGTATCTCGATGAGCTCACCTCTGTCGCGGTCACAGGCGCGCCTTTCGCTCGGCGCTGGAGCGAGTACGCGCGTGCGACGCAGGAGACGTTTGCGAGCGAAGCCGAGGCCCTGCGTCAGCGCGGGCTGACTCCATCGACGGCCCTGACCCAACGTGGCGTGCGCCAAGTCGGGGCACGCATCAGCCCGGACGGCCGCTGGGTCGCGTACACGAGCGCTACGCTCACACGTCAGCGCGAGATCCGCGTGATGGCCGCTGATGGCAGCGGCGATCGCGCGGTCGTGCGGCGCAACGACGGCGCGCAGCTCTCGTGGACGCCGGGCGGCGACGCCTTGGTTTACGACGAGCCAGACTGCTACCGCATCTTCCGTTGGCGTTACGATTTGCACTTCGTGGACGTCGCGACAGGCCGCGCGCGGCGATTGACGAACGGCCTGCGTGCCAGCGAGCCAGACGTAACGCCCGACGGGCGATCGGTCGTCTTTGTGCGACGGACCGAGGGCGGTAGCGAGCTGGCCATGATCTCGCTGTCGGGCGAGGGCCTGGAGGATCTGACGCACTCCGATCCGGGAACGCTCTGGAGCGGTCCGCGCGTGAGTCCGCGCGGTGACACCGTCGTGGCGGCGCGTCTCTCGCCGGACGGATACCTCGATCTGGTTCTGCTCGACCTGTCCAGCCGCGAGCTGCGACCGTTGACACACGACCGCGCCAAGGACGCGGAGCCGAGCTGGAGCCCGGGCGGGACGTATGTCCTCTTTCGGTCCGACCGCGACGGCATCGAGAACGTCTACGCGCTGCGGCTGGCAGATAGCGCGCTGCTGCGCGTCACGCGCGTGCTGGGCGGCGCGTTCGGGCCAGCGCTCGGCCCGGACGGAAGGCGTTTGGTCTACTCGGAATACACCTCGCGCGGTTACGATCTGCACGCCATGGACGTGTCGCTGGCGGACTTGGCGGCGGCGGACGCGTTTGTCGATCCGTATCCGCAGCCAGCCGCAGATCCGGTGGCCAGCGACGCGCCGGTGCGGCCCTACCACGCTCTCGAGCATCTCTGGCCACGCTTCTGGATGCCCTACGTGTCGCGCTCGTCCGAGGCGACACGCGTCGGCGTAACGTCCGCGGGCTCGGACCCCCTCGGCCGCCAGTCCTGGGCGTTGACCTTCCATCACACGAGCGAGACGGGACGCCTCGGCTTCGAGGGCAGTTATGCCTACGATCGATACCGAACCTCCTTCCTCTTGTACGCCGAAGACGAGAGCGATCCGTTCGGGGACCGGACCTCGCGCATGCAACGTGTCAGCCTCGGGGCCAGCCTGCCGCTCACACGCAGCGTGCAGTCCTCACAGGCGCTGACGCTCGCGTGGCGCGGCGAGCAGCACGACCTCAGCGGTGGCGACGCGAGCGCATCGCGGCAGCGCCTGAGCGGGCTGGAGCTTTCCTGGACCTACGGCTCGGCCAAGCAGTACCCCTTCAACGTCTCGCCCATCGAGGGCAGCCAGCTGCGCGTAGGGCTGCTTCAGGAGGCCTCGTGGCTGGGCAGCGACGTGCACGTGCTCAAGCCCAGCGTCGATGCGCGCACCTACCTGCGCCTGTCCGGGACGCAAGCCCTGGCCCTGAGACTCGGCGGCGCCACGACCATCGGCCAGAGCAGCCTGCGGCAAGTCTACGGGCTGGGCGGCTTTCCGAACGGCAGCGCCTGGGACGTCACCAATGCCCGGCCCGGCCTACTGCGCGGCTATCCTGACGACGCCTTTGTGGGCCGCCACGCCCTCTACGCCAACGTCGAGTACCGCTTCCCGCTGGTCCACCTGCAGCGCGGGCTGTGGTCAATGCCGGCCTTCGTGCGCCGCCTCCATGGCAGCGTGTTCGTGGACGCCGGCAGCGCGTGGACCGGCCACTTCGCGCTCGGACAGGTGAAGACGGCCGCGGGCGTCGCGATCGGCACGGACGCGTTCGTCTCTCACGTCCTGCCGTTGACCGCCATGCTTGGCGCGGCGCGCGGCCTTAGCGCCAAGGGCGACACGCGCTGGTACCTCCAGTTCGGCCTGCCGTTCTGATGCCCGCGCTCGCCGTGCTTGAGTCTGGTGCGCATCCGCGTTGACAGCGGCTGCAGGTCGGGACGAGTTTGACACCCCCCGCCGCTATTCAGTAACATAAAAATACGCACTCTAGACGTTGTGATCGACTGGACGTGCGAGTCTCTCCGTACTGATTCGTAGGGCGACGAGTTCTGACGCGGTGTCGTGGGCTCCTGCCATCACGGCATCGGAAGTCGAGGAGATTGGGTATGGGCGCGAGCGATCGTAAGAAGTACCTTTGTCGGTCTGTGCTGGTGGCAGCGGTATCCACGGTGGCTTGCTCGGGAAACACGCCGACCGGGCCGGCGACGCCGACGCCAACGCCGGCGCCGACCGTGCAGCAATGCACTGCCGGGCAGCCGATGACGACCTTCACCGTCAGCCCGAGCACGATCACGGACGGGGACACGCTCACGTTCAACTGGACTGCGCCCTGTGGGTTCGTGAGCATCGCCCAAGCAGGCCAGAGCCCGTTCACCACGCTCCAGCAATCGAGCGACAGCTATCGGCTCAGACCCAACACGCCCGGCTATCCGACAGCGCCTGGTGCCACTGTCTACGAGGCCAAGAACGGCGACACAGCCACGCCGCTTCGTGCAACGGTGACGACAAAGGCCAAAGTGGGGCCGGCGATCAGTCTGTCGGGCGCGGGTTCCTGCTACCCGGTGCATGCTGGCAACGCAGGCTGCAACGTGCAAGTGACAGCCTCCGCCAGCAACTACGACTCGATCGCGTGGAGCGGCTGCTGCTCCGGGTCGGGAACCACCGCGACATGTCACGTGCCGAACCCTGGCTCGTTCACTTGTTCGGCGAGCGCGACAGGTCCAGGTGGGTCCGCGCAGACCAGCATGCAGGTGAGCGGCACCAATGCGGCGCCCACGCAATCGAACGGCTGCTGGCACGGCGGCGTAGATGCAGGCTGCGTCTCAGCAACGTCGTTCCTGGCCAACCAAGCCTGCGCGGGCGACGCGCTCACGTACCGCTTCGTGGCCGCGGACCCAGATGATCCAGTGCCCAGCAGCTCGCTCACGTGCAGCGCTACGTCCCAGACACCAGGGGTCTGCACGGTTTGCCAGTGTTGGCTCTACAACGCGGGAACCATGAGGTTCTTCGTCGAGTTCGGCACGCGTGCCGCGGGGACCTGTACGTTGGCAGTGACAGTTACGGACGACTGGGGTGCGGCCACAACCGTGAGCCCCAGCGTCACGGTCAAGTAGCAGAAGCCGTCTAGCGGTCGGACTCTACGCAACTCAAAGCGCCGTCGACAGCAGCGCCCTAGTGTGGGCGGCCGTAGATGAAATAGAGCAGGCACGCCAGGCCGAGCAGCGCGCCGCCCGGCGTGATCTCGCGCACGCGGCCGGTCGTCAGCTTGAGCAGCGGGTGCAGCACGAGCCCGGCCGTGAGGCCGTTGCCGATGTTGTAGGTGAAGACCATCATCGCCACGGTCGCAAAGGCAGGTACCAACTCGGTCAAATCGTCGAAGTGGATCTTCCTGACCGACTCCAGCATTAGTAGACCAACTACGATCAGCGCCGGGCCGTAGGCGTAGCTGAGCTCCTGCAGCGGTCTGACGGCTGGCAAGAAGAAGAGCGTCACCGCGAACAGAGCGGCCGTGGTTACAGCCGCGAGCCCAGTGCGCGCACCCTCCCTGATGCCTGCGGCTGACTCGATGTACGCGCCCGAGGTCGAGGTCCCGATCAGACCGCTGAACGTGCAGGTCAGTGCGTCGACCAGCATCGGCCGCTCGATCTTCGGGAAGTTACCTTTGGCGTCGAGCAGGTTGCCGGCGGCCCCGACGCCGATGAGCGTGCCGAGCGTGTCGAGCAAGCTCATCAGAAACAGCGTCAGCAGAATCGGTAGGAAGCTCAGCTTGAGCGCACCGGCGATGTCGAGCTGAAACGCGATCGGCGCGAGTGAGTAGGGGCCCTTGAACGGGAGCGCGACGATTTCCTTTGGCCACTCGCCGAGCCCAGCCAGTTGGCCGACGGCTGCCGTGAGGATGATGCCCAGCAGCATCGCGCCGGGCACGCGCAAGTACATCAGGACGACGATCAACAGGAAACCCAGGATCGCAAAGAGCACGTGTAGGCTGCCGAGGTCGCCGATGCGCAGCGGCACTGAAGGGATGGCCAGCACGTCGGTGCCGGCGACCAAGTGCTGTGCCGCGTGATGGCCGGCCACGAAGCTCGTGACGATGCCGGTCTCGTAGAGGCCGATCAGGGCGAGAAACAGGCCGATTCCAACGGCAAAACTGTGCTTGAGGCTCGCGGAGATCGAGTTGGCCACCCAGGTGCGCACGCCAAGCAAGGTGATGACTAGAAAGACCACGCCGCTCACGAAGACCGCGCCCAGGCGTTGCTGCCAGGTGATGCCAAAGGCCATCAGGCCAAAGGCAATGAAGGCGTTCTCGCCCATGTAGGGCGCGACAGCGATGGGCCGATTCGCGATGAAGGCCATGAGCAGCGTGCCAACGATGGCCGTGACGACCGTCGCGACGGTGCTCGGGCCTGCCGGGATCCCGGCGCTCGCCAGAATCGCCGGGTTGACTACGACGATGTAGGCCATCGTGGCAAACGTCGTCGCGCCGCCCAGCAGCTCAGTGCGGACGTTGGTGCCGCAATCCCTCAGCTTGAAGAGGCGTTCGATCACAGATCTCTCACGAAGGGCAGTTTCGCAGCGGCACGAGGCTACTCTCGCATCGAGGGGGAGTCAACAGGCGGGCACCGAGCCAGACCGCGCTTTAAGCGCCGCGCGCCATTCGTCTGCGTTTCTGTGGCATGATGCCTGAGCTTGTGGAGGCGCGGATCCGGCCGTGCTCCGCTTCAAAGGAGGCACGCCAACGTGCTTGTCCCGAGACCGAGACGACTCTGTCCTGGCCTGCTTCTGGCGTTGCTCGTCGCGGCCTACGGCGCCGGCTGTCGCAGCGCTGCCCCGAAGACACCAGCCAAGGCCCCGACACCGGCAGCGCACCTCAACAGCAACGCGGCACCCACGCCGTCGCCTTCCGCGAGCAGCGCGACCGGCGCAGCGACTCCTGCCAGCACGCCGACGGAAGCGGCTGCTCAACCAGCCGCGCCGCCGGCCGCTCCCGCGCCGGTGGTGGAGGCGGACACCGCAGAAGAAGAGGCGCCCGACAATGGACCGCAGGCAACGCAAAAGGAAGCCCTCGATCTGTGCCAGTCGGCCGCGGAGCTGATCGCCGCCAACAAAACAGACGACGCCATTGCTGCGCTCGACCGCGCATACGGCCTGATGCTGAAGCTGCCGCAGAACGGGGACGACGCCTACCTGCAAGCCAGACAAGATATCCGCCGGTTGGTCAGTGATCTCATCCGACGCGCCTACCACCTCCAGGAGACGAGCGCTCCGCCGACCTCGACGTCCTGGGACCTCGCGTTGCCCATAGTGGATAACGATCACGTCCAACACGAGATCGCGAGTTTCACCAACGGCGAGCGTGATCAGTTCACCGAGGCCTATCGTCGCTCGGGCCTATATCGACCGATGATTCTCGCGAAGCTGGCGGCCGCGCATCTCCCGAGCCAGTTGGCCTGGTTGCCGCTGGTCGAGAGCGAGTTCAAGGGCCGCGCCCTTTCGCGCGCCGGTGCGTTCGGACTGTGGCAGTTCATCGCGTCCACCGGGTTGCGTTACGGCTTGAGTCGCGACGGCTGGGTGGATGAGCGTCTTGACCCGGAGAAGGCCACCGACGCGGCGATTGCGTATCTGACCGAGCTGCACCGGCTCTTCGGCGACTGGCCCAAGGCGCTGGCTGCGTACAACTGCGGCGAGGCGCGCGTCTATCGGCATCAGTCGCGCTCGGGCGAATACTTTGACTTCTGGGACCTGTACGAGCAGTTGCCCGGGGAAACGCGTCGCTACGTGCCGCGCTTCATCGCGGCGCTTCTAATAGTCGAGAATCCGGCCAAGTACGGAATGGTCTTGCCTGCGCCGCTGACGCCGCCGGAAGGCGTGGTCACCGTGCGCGTCGAGCGAGCCGTGGAGCTCGAGAAGCTAGACGTCGCGCTGGGGCTCGAGAAGGGCGATCTGCTCGCGCTGAACCCCGAGCTGCGCTCCGCGGCCACGCCGCCGCGGGCCTACGACCTGCACGTCCCGGCTGCGACGAGCGAGGCCGTGCTGCCGGCCGTGGCCCAGCTGCCTGCCTGGACCAAGCCGGTCCCACTCTACACCGTGCACCGTGTGCGTTCGGGCGACACGCTCGGCTCGATCGCACGGCGCTACCACACGACGGCTGGCGCGATTCAGCGCGCCAACGGTCTGCGCAGCGTGCGGCGGCTGCACGTCGGCCAGCGCTTGCGCATCCCAACGCGCGGTTCCAGAGGCTGAGGCCGGCGGAGCAGCGACGCGCGCACCGGTGCGGCTCGCTACCTGCCGGTCATTCCCAGGCGCCGAAGCGCTCGCGCACCCGTGCCAGCCACTCCTCGATCTCGTCCGCGTGCGTCTTGTGGTAGAGCGTGCCACCGACCAGGCCCGCGCCCAGGAGCAGCACGAAGGCGCCCACCGACATCATGCGCGGTCCTCGGTCCAGTTGAACGAAGGTCTTGGATGCCAGGACTGCCAGATCGACGGCGATGCCGGCCAACCCCAGGGCCAGATACAGGCGGACGCGCAGCAGCCCGCCTAACGCCATCGCGGCCAGGCAGAGCAGCAGAAGCGTGACGTTGAAGATGAGCGGGTAGCGCAGGTCGAGCAGCGCGTGATAGCCCGCGCTTCCTAGCATCGCCAGGATCGCGATCAGGCGTACGTTGTTGCGCGAGGCCTGCGGCAGACTCTCACCGAAGAGCTGCAGTAGGGCGAGCACGCCGAGTCCAACCGGGACAACGTAAGCATGCAGGACGTGCAGCTCGAGCTTGGCGCCGAAGACCAGGAGCACGAACGCTACGAAGCCGGCCACAGCCACGAGGTTGTAGGGCGAGTCGCGTCGCTCGCGGCCGTGATACGCGAAGATCAGTGTATTGAGACCGATGACGGCCAGGGCCAGATCAGTGCCGAGGTGGTGCGCGAGGGTCCAGAGCAGCGTGAGAAGAGGCAGGACGAGGATCGGGCCGACGATCGGCCAGCGCGCCTCGCGCCGCCTTTCGCCGACGACCTGCTTGACGGCCGTCATCAGCAACCCCGCTGCCAGGCCGACCCACACGTCGTACTCATGCATCCACACGTTCGTCGTCAGCAGCAGTTGGCGGCGCACCAGGGCGAAGAGCGCCACCAGGCTCGCCTCGGCACAGAGATACGGCAGCGGTTCATCGACGCGCCGGCCCTCGACGAACCACGCGATCGCCAGGCCGGCCCAGAGTAGACCGAAGAGCGCGAGATCCGTGGTCTCATACGCGCGGTCGTAGTGCGCAGCCTGCGCTACGGCCGCCGCACCGACTGCGGCGACGAGTGTCGCCACATGGATCGCCGCGCCGCGGGCTCGGAGCAGATCGAGCAGCTGGTGCCAGAGCAGCGGCCTAGTGGGCTCAGCATTCGGACTGCGTTCATGACACCAGCGGGCCAAGACGCTCGTCGCAAAGAGCGTCAGGAGCGTCGCCGCGATCGGCCGCGTGTGCAAACCGCCGCTCAAGCCTTGTGCTCGCACCCATGGCTGCGCAAAGAAGACCAGCCAGCCCGGGGCAAGCATCAGCAACACGACGGCCAGCCGTTCCTCGGGCGTGTCGGCGTGAGTACGGGGCCGCGGCGTCCATGCGATCAGAAGCGCGATCGCGGCCACTGCCCAGAGCCCGACGTCCGAGCTGGGGCCGTGGTAGAAGACATGCGCCATCGACAACGTGGCGATCAGCGTCACGCCCACACCGACCCGCTCCAGCGGCCAGAGCTGCGGCCAGCCGCGGCGCGCCAGCAGGGCGAGCGCCCAGATCGCCAGGAGCACGACGATCACTTGCTGTCGGGGCAGATAGCTCGCGACGACGAAATCCGCGTGCAGGGCCAATCCACACTGCACGGCAGCCAATCCGATGTACGCGGCGCTGCGGCGAATCGCGCCGTGATGGATGAGCACGCTGGCTGCGCCGACCAGGAGCGGCGCCAGCAGGTGACTCTCGGTGGTTGGCGACGCAATTGCCAACAGCACGAGTCCCTGCGAGGCCAGCATCACGAAGAGGCCCCAAGTGCGCCGCAGCCGCTCCCACTGCCCGTCCGCAATGCCCGCTACCTGCCTCACGAGCAGGCTGAACGGCGAGCGCCCGGCACTCGCTGCGGTCCAGAAGTGGCCCAGTACAACGGCGCACCATGCGGCCGGAGCCGGCGCTTCAAACGGGCTCAGCCCAGGCCAGGCAGTCAGAGCGAAGTAGCCGCCCGTGATCAACGCCAAGCCGCCGTAGGTGGCCTGCCAATCTGTGCCGCCCAGGGCGTGCAACCTCAGCAGGAGCACGCCCACGGCCATGGCGAGCGCAGCGTTGAGATGATAGTGCTCGGTGAGAATGCGCGTCTCCGGAAAGAAAAGCATCTGGAAGAGCGGCCGCGCGGCGTAGAGTGCGAGGAGGATGAAGCACAGCACGCTGGCCGAGTTGCGGTAACGGCGGATCAACTCCGGCAGGCGCTGGTACTCTCGCTCGGCGCGCGCATAGAAGTAGAAAACGGGCACGCCCAGAGCCACGAGCGCAGTGAACGGCTGTCGCAGCGCTGGCAGCAGCAGCGCGGCACACCACGCGGCCATCGCTATGCCGAAGTGGTAGAGGCCCTCGTTTAGCTCCGCGTACGCTTCCTCGCCGGGGCCTGGTCGCCGCGCTGCGCGTCGGAAGTACAGGCCCGCGACGAGCGCTGTGGCGCCGGAGACGACAAAACGGAAGGGCGTCATGCGCGAGAGGTCCGGGTGCGCGAAGTAGTTCAGCGTCAGCAGGCCCAGGATCAGCCCTGCGCCGACGAGCGTCAGGCGATTGGTGAACACCGCGACGCGCTCGCGTGAGAGGACCCGCGCGAAGGTGGCTGCGATGAGAGTAGCCAGGATGCCGAGCGCGATCTGATGCGCATCCGAGAGACCGTGCGCCTCGAGCGACGGCCCGAGGTAGAACCTCACCAAGTGCGCGTTGCCGACGGTCACGAGCACACAGGCGACGGCCGCACACACAACGCGCAGCGTCGAGACAGCCACCACACCAAAGGTGAGCGCTGCCAGGAACGGCGTCCAGAGCTGGGCCTGCTCGGCACGCAACGCAGGCGTGACCGTGTGCGCGAGCGTGGCGTAGAGGGCCACCAGGAGCGCCGGGACCTGCAGCCAGATGGGACCCGGCCGCGGCCGCATGTCCTCGCCGCCTGCGTCGTCACCTGCATCAAGCCGTCGTGCCAGCTCGGCCAGAAGCGCGGTGGACAGCGCGAGCGCCGCCACACGCCACGGCGAGAAGGGCTCAAAGGAGAGACTGACGAACGTCTCGAGTGAGGCGAGCGCGAAGAAGACCGGCCGACCCCAGTGCAGCCCAGCGTGAACGAACAGCGTCGCTGCAGCGAGTAGCAGCGTCTGCTGCATCTCGTGCGGCGTGCGGCCGTCGACCAGGGCCAGGACTACGAATGCCTGGGACAGGCCTGCGGCCAGCAGGCTCCAGATGCGTCGCTGGCGCTCCCAGTCGGACAGGTCGATCCCAGACACGAGTTCTAAGAGCGGCCGTACAGGCGAGCGCCTCGCCGAGAGAGCCAGCCAGAAGTGGCCTACGACGAGGCCGCACCACGCTGCTGCGAACGGGTTGTCAATGGGGCTCACTCCCGGCCACGCGGTGGCGCTCACGAAGGTGCCGGCCACCAGGACCGCACCGCCGACGTCGGCGATGCGCGACCGAGCGCACAGCGCAGCCAGGCGCAGTAGCAACGCGCCGAGCATCAAGACCAAGGTCGCGTTGATCTGAACATAGCCCCAGCCGTGCAGGGGAGTGGCCGCGAGTAGGAAGGTCGCGCTACGGCTGTCGACGCACAGCCAGAGGGTTGCGAGTGCCGCGACCACGGCCGAGACGCCGTACGCGCGTGCTATCTCAGCACGCGACCGTCGGGAGATCTCCGCCCGCAGCCAAAAGTACGCGGCTGGGAGCGCGACAGCGATAGGCGCCGTAGCCGCCAACCGCAGGTTGGGCACGCTGAGCGCTGCGCACCAGATCGCGGTCGCGAGACCGGCGTGGTAGAGCGCCTCTGTCCATCGGACGAGGCCCTCCTCCCAGCCGTCAGGCGCGCGCGCGGCGCGGCGGCAGGCGATCCCTGCGACCACACCGAGGGCCCCAACCAGGGTCAAACGCCATGACGTCAGGCTGTCGACACCGGGCCGGGACAAGTAGCTCAACGCCACGAGGCCCAGTACGGCCATCGCGCTGGCCAGCCCCACCGTCCTGAGGTAGGCGCGCGCGGCTGCCTCACGCAGCGCTGCTCGCGCAAGATGCACGAGGGCGAGCGTCACCGCGATCGCTGCTGCCACCCACTCCATGCGCGGAACGCCGTGGGCGACAAGCGCCGCGCCGGCGTAGAAACGGATCACGTCGACGTTGCCCAATGTGACGAAGAGGATGCCTAGGGTCGGGAGGACCGCATTTCGCCGCGAGGCACCCACGATCAGCAAGGCGCCGGCAGCGAGGAACGGCGCGAGCAGCTGGACAGGTTCGACCAGCGGGCACGAGGCATGGCGTATCACCGCTGCAATGGCAATCGCTAGGGCGGGCGCGTGCAGCCATGGCGTGGCTGGCGCCCCCAACGCCGCGAACGGCTTAGGGCCGCTGAGAAGCGCCGGCCAGCGCTGGGCGAGTTGGTGCCCGACGATGGCGCTCGCGGCCAGCGCCAGAGAGAGGCTCGCCAGGTGCCAGGGCGACATCAGCAACAGCGCGCGCGCGTCCGTGTCGACCATGGTGTGCAGCGCGGTGAAGTGCGCCAGAACATAGCCGAGGAGCGCGCCGAGCAGTGCGAGAGGTCCGGAGGCGTGCCGTCGCGCGGTCAGAAGTACCACCGCGAGCAGCAGCGTCAGGTGCGTCAGCGAGAGCGAGGTCGTGGTCGCCGCCTCGCGCAAGCCGAACAGGCCGAGCCCCAGCGCCAGCGTCGTTGCGACGACATCAGCCGGCAGTAGCAGCGGTCGGAGTCGTTGACTCGCCGCCGGCGCGCGCTCCAGCAACACATGGACGACTTGTACAGCGAGGAGGGCGATCAGGAGCGGGAGCAGGCTGTGCTCAATCGAAAGCCGCCCGAGCAGCGGGCCAGCTCCTGGCGCGGTCTCGGCGAGGAGTATCGTCAGGCCCAGCATGACGAACAGGCTGCCGCGTGCAGGGGAGAGACGCGAAATGGCGTGTCGCGCCAATTGAAGACCCACAAATGCAGCGAGCCAGCGCAGCCGGCCGGCCTCCACGCCAGCCAAGAGCGCGAAGGCGCAGCCCACGCCACACAAGGCGCTGCCCGCATCGAGCACGACGCGCAGCGGCTCTGCCAGAAGCGCGAGCGCCCACGGATGCCGCGGCACCACCCAGGCGCGATACGCGAGCTCGCAGGCCTGTAGCGCCACGCCCGTTGCCAGAAGCGGCCACTGGAGGTCGTGATTGGGGAAGAGCTGTTTCTGGCCGAAGTACGCACTTGCCAGGAGGGCCATCCAGCCGAGGTGCGTGAACGTCGCCGCTCCCTCCCAGCGCCTGAGGTAGACGGCCAGCAGCGTCCAGCCCACGGCTGTCACGAGCAGTGCCACGGCTGTCTTGAGCGGCACGCCTTCGGCCAAGCGCCGCAGCACGTTGTACGTATCCACCTTCAGGAGCAGGAACAGCGCTGAGCCGATCAGCGGGATCGTGAAGAGCGTGTAGTCACGGCGGAGTAGCGGGAAGTCCTCCTCGTCCAGGAAACGGTCGCCTGGATCGAGTCTGGCAAGGATGCGAGCCTGGCGCAGATGGAAAGAGGCGAGCACCATGACCAGCGCGAAGAGGGCACTGCCTTGTCCGCTGCCCCATGTGAGGCCTGGCACGGCTTGCTCGAGCCCCACCTTGAGCTCTGGGAAGAAGATGACGACGATCACGGCGGCCATCAGATTGGGGACCAGCGAGCGCGAGTAGAACGCCGCCGCTGCGAGCACCAGTGCCATCAGCAGCGGTCCCGAGTACTCGAGCGCCGCGTGCGCTGTCAGCACCGCCGTCGGATTCTCGCGCTCAAAGAGCACACGTAGCGCCATGGCCGACACGGCCAGGGCGCCGTAGACCACGAGCACGCTCGAGCGCGCCGCGCGCAGCATGGACGACGTCGAGCGCGTCGCAGCGATGATCCAGAGCAAGGAGCAGGCGGCCAAGCCGAAGACCAACGTGTTCCCGCGCAGGGCGTGACCGCCCATGTCGGCACAGCCGAGATAGGGGAGGGCCAGCGCGACCACGACCATCGCCGTCAGGGCGAGCCGCGGATTGTCGTCGCAGGCGGCGCGCGAGCCGAACAGCGCGGCGATCAGGAGTAGCGCGCCTGCCGTCGCCAGCGGCGCCGAGTGGAAGTGCCACTGCGCCAGCACGGCCACGATCACCGCGAGGAGTAGCGCCGTTAGCTGCAGCGCATCAGAGGCGATCTTCAGGCGTCCTCGATCCACGCTGGCGCCTCGTCGAGACACGAGAGCCAATCCAAGTGCGATCCCGATTCCCAGCGCTGCTGACCACGGCCGCGGGAACTCCGGCAGCCAGCCAATCGCCGCAACTCCCAACGCGGCCAGCGTCAGCCCGACGTGGTGGTGCAGCGGTCGGGCGCGCAGAGTGGCTTGCGCCACCCACACGCCACCAGCCAGGACGAGCGTCAAGCTGCGGACGTACGGATCGCCGAAGCCCATCAGCACGCCGAGCAGCAGCAGTCCCGCACCCAGGAATGACTCCGCGATGACCGGCGTCGTGTCGCGGCGCGGCGCGACGAAATGTCGCTCGAGCAGGTGCACAAGGCCACCGCCGAGCACGACGAGCACGGCATACACGTGCGGCGCGGGCAGAGTGCGCAGCGCCACATGGACGAGGACGAACACCTCCAGATAGGTGAGGGCGAGCGTGCCGCCGAGGAACCACGGGACGCGCCGCTCGGCGACGACCTTTTCATCCACCCCAGAGGCTGCGACGCGCCAAATGGCCCAGGCCGCCAAGAGAAAACCAGCGTAGAAGCCGGCGGTCACGACCAGCATGAGTCTGCGGTCGCTCGCGAGTTGCCAAGCTCGGCCCAGCGGGGTCAGCAGCACGAGCCCGTTGAGACACAGGAGCGCGACCGGCAGCGTGGAGCTCAGACCCGGATGGACAGCGCGGCACCAGCGCCTTAGGAGCGTTCCAAAGAACAGCAAGTAGGCTGCGGCCAGTAAGGGCGCGGCGAGCAGCTTGCGCGTCACTTGCGGGTCGTCGACCAGCAGGCCGACCGCCATGAAGTTCACCGGCAGCAGGCCGATGGCGGCAGCGCGCAGCACTGCGGCCGTGTCTTTGAGGCGCGCGTCCTGCCGTTCGAGCCAGTCGCCAGCGCCGGCCAGCAGTGCCGTGAGGCCGGCCAGAAGCGCGGGCGCCAGCGTGTAGCGCACGAGCCAGTGCTTGTCCCAGGTGAAGTACGACAGCACTGCTGCCCCTGCGAGCACCATCAGGATGCCCGCTACCATGAACCAGTTCTCCGCTATGAAGCGCGAGACTTCTGTCTGCCAGAGAGGCCGCGGCCGCGCGACGCGCATCACCTGTGGCGGCCGAGGAGCCGCCGCCTGCGGTACGTGGGGCAGTGTGGCTCGCGGTTGCGGTGACACGGCTGCCTGCGACGCGCGGGGAATCGTGGTCGCAGCCGGGTCTGTGGCTGCTGCCGCGGCTGGCTGTGGCGCGGTCAATGGCGTGGGAGTACGCGGCGCCTCAGGCCGCAGAGCCCGGTCGCTGAGGAGGATCGCCTCCTCGGGAGGGATCTCCTGCCGCCAGCGCTCGATGAAGGTGGCTGGCGAGACCGGCGCGGCGCGTCGGGTGCACCACTCCGCGAGCAACGCTGTCAACTCCGGATCCGAGCTCCCTTCGTCAGTCAGCCACAGCAGCAGCAGCGCGCCAGCATCCGTTCCTGCCAGGGCGCGCCTCTCGGCATCCAGAAGGCTTGTCTGCTCGACCAGCCAGCTGCGCCAGCTCTGCCAGTCGAGGGCGTGGCTCTGGCCAAAGCGTAGGGTCAGGACCAGCGCCGCACGTTCTTGGGCCCATGGCTCGCGGCACATCTCGATGAGGGGAGCGACGAGACGCGGGGTCGGCCCGCTGAGCACGAAATCGAGCAACTGCCAGGACCGCTGCGACGCGCCGTCGGTCAAGAATTGCTCGCACGCAACGCTGAACAGCGTCTCCTCGTCGACCTGGCCGGTCACTGGCGCTGGCAAGAGCGCCAGCGACTCGCGTGTGCGCGCGCGCTGCGCGTC
>Ga0302321_100003006_pt1 | contig 14451 bp, 16 predicted proteins | sample Fen_T0_1_FD_202505 | JGI IMG/M metagenome (GOLD analysis project Ga0302321, IMG submission 202505) | Peat permafrost microbial communities from Stordalen Mire near Abisko, Sweden - Fen_T0_1 | ecosystem: Environmental > Terrestrial > Soil > Wetlands > Permafrost | place: Sweden: Abisko...
AGTATTTGGATACGTCATAGCTCGCCATCGGCTCGCGCAAAACGCCATAATAAGCTTGCGCTTCGTCACGTCCTTTGAGTTTGTCCGGAAGTTCGGAGCTGCTTTTGCCGCGTAGTTCATCCAGCGTCTCGCGGATTCTTTTCAGATACTCCATATCGGACAGGCGTTTCGCCCGGTGCTCGGCGATAGCCTCATCGATCAATTCGGAAAGCCGCTTGTAGAGCGCAGGGTCTTCTTCCATTTTTTCGGTAATGGTCTACTTCATTCGCGAGGCGATAGCGTCGGCCTTGCCGGCGTCACCATCTATGGCATCGATTTCTTTTTCAAATTAGTCGATAGCGAACACATTCACCGGTGCGATAAGCTGAATTACCACATCGGCGCCGATATATTTATTGACCATATTACGGATTTGTTTCTCGTAAGACGAATAATCTACCGCCTCGCCATAGCGTTGCTTCACTGCCGTGCGTAGGTTGAGGAAATAGCTCAAATCGTTTTTATAACGGTTGACCTTCGTTTCCGGTGTCTCATCCTGAAACCGCGCATTGGCCAAGGCCAGTTGCAAGGTTTTGGCGAACAATGCCAGCGTTTCATAGAAGCGTTGCCGCCGATCTTCCGGTTCCAGATACCGCTGCATCGCCTCCAGGTCTTTTTGGTTGGCAACTTGTTTGAACACTTCCCAGACATTAGTATGGCGCTGCGGCAACAGGCGGATTTCTTCGCTCACATCGGTCAACATTCCTTCTATGTCTTCCCGATCGAAGCCTTCATTTTCCAATGCCGCATAGGTGTCGATAGCTTCGTTCAATTCTCCGAAGATGCCCCGGTAATCGATAATCAAGCCGTAATCTTTGCCTTCAAACAAACGGTTCACACGGGCGATGGCTTGCAGGATGTTATGTTCCTTGAGGCGTTTGTCGAGGTACAGCACGGTGTTCCTGGGCGCATCGAAGCCAGTCAACAACTTGTCCACGACAATCAAGATCTCCGGCTCGTCGGAATGTTTGAATGCGCCGATAATGCTGTCTTGATATTTTTTCTCGTTATCGTACTTGGCCATCATAGCCTTCCAGAAGACCTGTACTTCTTCCAACTTATCTTCGTCGATGCTGGTATTGCCTTCTCGGGTGTCTGGAGCAGAAATAATCACTTCCGTGGACACATCCCCGAATTCGTCGAAATAGCTTTTATAGCGCAGCGTCATGGCCTTGCTGGAAACGGCCAGCTGGCCTTTTTTGCCGGTGTCTTTGAAGTTGTTTTTGAAATGCTGGCCAATATCGTAGGCAATCTCGGCGATACGTTGTTCGGACTTGCTCAGTTCTTCTTCGCGGCGGAATTTATTCTTAAGATCGTTCCACCTCGCCCAGAATTTGCTGGGCGTTCCGGTCGTGCCATACAGGGCTTTATTCTGGCAAACGGAAAGCAACAGCTAACTGTAAGTAAACAGTTCCGGGATTTCATCGTTGCGTTGATTGCGCAGATGCTAACTAATGCCTTCCGCCGCCGCATCCCTTAAATCGGGGCGTTTACATTCGATCACCACCAACGGAATACCGTTCACGAACAATACAATATCGGGCCGGCGGGTTTGTTTGCTGTTGCGGCGTTCCAGCACGAATTCGTCGCAGACGTGATAAACGTTGTTTTCCGGGTGCTGCCAGTCGATGTAGTGTAGGGAAAAACTTTTGGTAGTGCCGTCGATGGTTTGTTCCAGGCTTTTACCCAGGGTCAGCAGGTCGTAAACTTGCTCGCTGGTATTCACCAGACTGTCGAATGGGATACCGGCAAGCGCCTGCACCGCTTTCTGGATATTGCCGTCGCTGAACGGATAGTTCTGAACCTTGAAGGTGATACGATTGAATTTTTGCAGTTGGTCGGCGAGCACGCTTTCCAGCACACATTTGGAAGTTCTGCCGCCGCGCAAAGCCAACTGTTCCGACGGGGTCAGATAGATAAAGCCCAGCTTCTCCAGCAAGGTAACGGCGGGCAATAGCGAAGACAAGTCTTCCAGATAATCGTGTGCGGCCATGGTGTGTTCCTTTAATTAGCCTAATCCAGAAAAGGGTTGGTAATCCGCAGTTGACCCTCGATTATTTGTCCATGCTGCATATCTTCCGAGTACAAAATAGTACAGCCGGATTGCAACGCAGCACTGACGATCATGCTGTCATATAGGGCATAACCGTATCGCTCCGCAATATCCAGACCCAGTTCATGAATATCAATGGTTACGGCTTGGGTTTGGCATACGGCACGGACTATAGATAGCGTATCGCGCATTTCGGCATAGGTCATCTTCAGTTTTCGCGATGATACCGAAGAGAACTCATTGAGCACCTGAACACTGATTACGCCACCCGTAGCCATAAGCGCTTCGGATCTATCCGCTTTACGGATATCTTCAGACAGCAAATACAGCAGGACATTGGTATCGAAAAACGGCTTATCGCTCTTCATGCGCTTCCAAACGGTCAAACTTGAAGTCCGCCGGTAAACGCCCCCGATATTTACGCAACCTGGTCAGCAACTCCTGTGCGCCGGTTTTTTTCTCAAGTTCGAAAACCCGCTCACTGGCAATTTGAATCTCTATGTCATCTCCTTCTTTAAGTTGAAGTGCTTCGACGACAGTGGCCGGCAACCTTACAGCCAAGCTATTACCCCATTTTGCGACTTGCATGGCGAACTCCTAATCAATAAAAGATATACATTATTTAATTGTATATCACCATTGACGCCCTACGCTATCAATTCTTTTCCTGATTAGCAAGGAACCCCAGTCAGCACCGTCATACCGGCATGGATACCGGTATCCGTACGCCCGTAAGGGCGTACTATCAGTACGGTGAAAGTCCGTACCAGAGTGTAAGCCAAAAACTCTGAAATTGAAAGTAACTGCGTCACCGTGAGGTGGGGTAAGAAGTAACTGGAAATGAACTGTCAGTCCGTAGGATGACGAACCCGTTTCGGTTTCATGCAGCGGCGAGCCTTCGGATTCATGGCGAAGCCTGAAAACCACGGATCACGCTAACTTGGCTGTTAAAGCGATGATTTGACTGTATGGGATGTTTGGGGATGGAATGACAGGAAGGTAGTACGCAGTAAGCGGGGATACCTGCCGGTAGCAGTGAACGACAGGCAGGAGTCAGAGCCCTCATACGAGTGATGCAGTTTGCTAACAGAGAAAAGAACAGCTTGCGGGAAAGCTAAACAAAGAAATCCCAACAGCAGGACGTAGCGTGAAATCAACTCTGTTTTACGTCAAGCAAACTGTGAGAACAGCGGGTAGCAAAACCGTTGCTAGCAAAGGGGGGTAGGAAGATAGATGCAAACTGAAAATATTAAAGCAACCGAAAGGGTAGAATCCACAGTGTCAGAAAAGACTAGACAGGAAACAGAAACTCCAGCTCAACATAAATGGCTATGGGTGGAAGCTGCGGTATGGACAGTGCGCATGTTGGCGGCACTGGTTAACGGTGTCAAGGGAGAAAAATGGTTCAGCTTGATGGATAAAATCTATGCAAAACGCACCCTGCAAATTGCTTGGCAACGAGTGAGGAGCAACACAGCAAGGATTTATTATTTTTGTCCCGTCTTAAGTTGGTAGCCAATAAATCGCACATTCATTCTTGAGATTAGGCTATATCGGCCAAATTCCCTTTGGTTTCCAACCAAAGCTTTCTGTCCGGTGAACGTTTTTTGGCCAGCAATAAATCCAACTGTCCGCTGGTGTCATCGTTTTCAGTGATGGTTAATTGCACAAGCCTGCGCGTATCGGGATTCATCGTGGTTTCCCGAAGCTGACTGGGATTCATTTCTCCCAAGCCCTTGAAGCGTTGCACATTGATTTGTCCTTTCAGTTTTTCGGCTTTAATTCTATCCAAAACACCCTGACGTTCGGATTCATCCAGGGCATAAAAGACGCGTTTGCCGACATCAATACGATATAAGGGCGGCATGGCGACAAACACATGCCCTTCCCTGACCAGTGCATTAAAGTGTTGATAAAATAATGCGCAAATTAACGTAGCTATGTGGTTACCGTCAGAATCGGCATCCGCCAGAATGCACACCTTACCATAACGCAGATTCTGCAAGTCACTGGAGCCTGGCTCTATGCCCAAGGCAACAGCAATATCATGAACTTCCTGTGAAGCCATCACCTGACTGGATTCCACTTCCCAGGTATTAAGAATCTTGCCGCGCAAGGGCATAATGGCCTGAAAATCACGTTCGCGGGCTTGCTTGGCTGAACCGCCCGCAGAATCGCCTTCCACCAGAAACAATTCAGTCCGGTTTATATCCTGCGCTGAACAATCGGCCAATTTACCGGGCAATGCCGGGCCTGAGGTAATTTTCTTGCGGATAATTTTTTTATTGGAACGCAATCTTTTTTGCGCACTGGAAATAATAATTTCGGCTATTTTTTCGCCTTCAGCCGGGTTCTGATTTAACCATAGACTAAAGCCGTCTTTAGCAACTCCTGAAACAAATGCCACGCATTCGCGCGAACTCAGCCTTTCCTTGGTTTGACCGGAAAACTGCGGATCTTCCAATTTTACCGACAGCACGAAATGGCAGTTTTCCCAAACATCTTCCGGCGCAACCTTAATACCACGCGGCAAGATATTCCTGATATCGCAAAACTCACGCATGGCTTCGGTCAGGCCTGCCCGCAAACCATTAACATGGGTTCCACCTTGTGCGGTAGGCACCAGGTTAACGTAACTTTCGTTGAGTACTTCAGCCGGATTTTCAAGCGCCCAAACGATGCCCCATTCCACGGCCTCATGATTTGCGGCCATGTTGCCCATAAATGGCTGTTCCGGGAAATATTCAATATCGCCTATCCGATCCAGCAAATATTCTTTTAGACCATCCTGATAACACCACTGATACTCTTCTTCGGTTTGATCGACCTTTAAGGTTATCTTTAAACCCGGACATAAAACCGCTTTGGCGCGTAAGACATGCTTAAGTTTGGTAACCGATATTTTATTGGAGTCAAAGTATTTTTCATTCGGCCAGAATTTGACGGTCGTCCCTGTGTTATTTCGGCCCACCGTTCCTGTTTCCGTCAATTCAGTTTGCTTTTCGCCATCGGCATACTCCATGCGATAAACTTTGCCATTGCGTTTGACTTCAATTTCAAGCTTTGCCGATAAGGCATTGACAACCGATACACCGACGCCATGCAAACCACCCGAAAACTGGTAGTTTTTATTAGAAAATTTTCCACCGGCATGTAACTGGGTAAGAATAACCTCTACGCCGGAGATGCCTTGTTCGGGATGAATATCCACCGGCATTCCGCGACCGTCATCACTGACCAGCACCGAACCATCTTTATATAAAATCACATCGATAGCCTTTGCGAAACCGGCCATCGCTTCATCAACACTGTTATCAACGACTTCCTGTACCAAATGGTTGGGACGTGTAGTATCCGTGTACATACCGGGACGTTTTCGAACCGGCTCCAATCCGCTTAAAACCTCTATTGCGGCCGCATTATATTCATTACTCATTATTCCCAGACACTCATAATCCAATTTTATTTCTTTTTAAAGCCACTTTTGCTTCATGCCAGAAAGCATCCAGCTCCATTAGCTCACAGTCCAGTAAACTCCGGCCGGATGCTTCAACCTGCTGCTCAATATATTGAAATCGTCTGGAGAATTTTTTGGTGCTTTCCTTCAGTGCAATCTCAGGATTAACGTTTAAATGACGGGCCAAATTTACTGCGACCAGTAATAAATCTCCGATTTCTTCCTGTATATGCGCTTGATCGCCGGATTCCCAAGCTTCTTTTACTTCTTCCAGTTCCTCCAGCACTTTTTCAAAAACAGGCGGAACATCGGGCCAATCAAAACCGTGCTGTGCGGCACGATCCTGTATTTTTTCACACTCAATCAATGCAGGAAGATTACCTGCCACACCCGATAAAACGCTATCGCGTGTAAGCGATTTGCTTTTTTCCTGCCGTTCGTCGGCTTTAGCCTGTTCCCAAGCCTGATGGCGTTCAGCATCGGTGTTAAAAACTGCGTCAGAAAAAACATGCGGATGCCGACGAATCAGTTTTTCACATATTCCTGCCGACACGGCTTCAAAATTAAACAGTCCACGCTCTTCGGCAATCTGGGAGTGAAAAACCACCTGTAGCAGCAGATCACCTAATTCCGAGCGCAAATCATCCAGATCATTACGTTCAATGGCATCAACGACTTCGTAAGCTTCTTCAATAAGGTATGGAATCAGGCTGTTAAAATCCTGTTTGAGATCCCATGCACAGCCGTCTTCCGGGCGGCGCAGACGGGCCATAAGGTCTACTAGCTGTTGGGTATTTTTTAGCATGAAAAGCTCAGCATTTTAAAATGAACAACCAAAGTTTTCGTGATAGCGTTGCTTGAAGTCTTCCATGTCCAATGAATGGTTTTGCGTACCGTGATGTTCTATTTTAATGGCACCCATTAATGAGGCAATTCTGCCCGTGGTTTCCCAATCCAGTTCATTCATCAAGCCATAGAGCAAGCCTGCACGATAGGCGTCGCCACAGCCGGTAGGATCAAGCAAGGCTTTGGGTTTTGCAGAAGGAATGGTGATGCACTCCCCTTTTGTGTAAATTTTAGAACCATTGCTACCCAGCGTAATAATCAAGGCTTCCACCCGTTCCGCCATTTGCTCTAGTGACAATCCGGTGCGTTCCTGCATCAACTCGGATTCATAATCATTTAACGTTATCCAGGTCGCTTGATCGATAAATTTAAGTAATTCCGCGCCATTAAATAGGGGCATACCTTGACCGGGATCAAAAATAAACGGTATGTCCAGCTCTACGAACTGTTCGGCGTGTAGCTGCATACCAATTTTGCCATCCGGTGATACGATGCCTATGCTGATGTCTCTGTCGACAGGGATCGAGTTCAAATGCGAGAAGCTCATTGCACCCGGATGGAACGCGGTAATCTGATTACCATCCTCGTCAGTGGTAATATAAGCTTGACCAGTGTATTGATTATCCATACTAAAAATGAACTCACTGGATAATCCGTTCTGGCTCATCCATTGGCTGTAAGGTTCAAAATCATGACCCACTACAGCCATGGTTAAGGGTTCTTCGCCAAGCAAATTCAAATTGTACGCAATATTACCCGCACAACCGCCATATTCACGGCGCATGACCGGCACTAAAAAAGATACATTCAGGATATGAACTTTTTCCGGCAAGATGTGGTTTTTGAATTTATCATGAAACACCATGATGGTGTCATAAGCCATAGATCCGCATATTAATGCACTCATTTGTATTCCTCTTTAAAGTAAAATTAATGTCCAGGTTACTGCTGCCCAGGCTAATGACATCATCACTGCGGCAGAACCAATATCCTTGGCCCTGCCGGATAATTCATGATGCTCAAAACCTACTCGGTCAACTACCGCTTCTACTGCTGAATTTAATAATTCAACCAGCATGACCAAAACCATACTGCCGATTAACAGCAACTTTTCAATATTGGTTTCCCCCAGCCAGATTGCCAGAGGCGTTGTCACCACAAACAGGATAACTTCTTGCCTGAAAGCTTCTTCATGCGTCCACGTTGCTTTAAACCCGGCAACAGAAAAGATACACGCGTTGATGAGGCGTTTAAAGCCTTTTGCATTTGGATTTGCCATTGTTTCACTGATTACCCGTTCAAAAAGAAGTGAATAGACCACAAGTTAATATCATTGCTCAATGACGTGCTGGTAAGCATCAGCATCCATTAACTGATCCAGATCGGATAGATCATTCGCTTTGACACAAAAAATCCATGCCTTATATGGGTCGTTATTGACTTGCTCAGGCTCATCTACCAAGGCCAGGTTGACAGCAACAATTTCCCCGGAAACCGGGCTATATAGATCTGATGCCGTTTTGACCGATTCAACTACAGCGCATTGCTCTTGCGCTTTAATTTTTCGTCCTAATTCAGGCAACTCTAGATAAACCAAATCCCCCAATTGTTGCTGAGCAAAATCGGTAATACCCACACGAACGACATTATCATTCTCCACACACGCCCATTCATGGGAGTTCGCATACTTTAAATTTTCTGGTAAATCACTCATAGTTTAATCTCTCAAAAATTAGTTAAGGTACAAGGTTAAAGGATAAAGGTACAAGGACTATTTTTGATCCTTTAACATTTAACCTTTAACATTTTACCTTGAACGTTTTGCCTTTAACCTTTAACCTTGAACCTTACATATTAACAAACATCAATAAAACATGCCTGAGATACTGATCTACACGACCGCAATTTGCCCCTACTGCGTTATGGCCAAACGTCTGCTCGACAAAAAAGGCGCCGCTTATACCGAGATTAATGTAGATGTCCAAACGGGCTTAAGAGAGGAAATGATGCGCAAAACAAACAGACGGACAGTTCCTCAAATTTATATTGGCGATCTTCATGTTGGCGGCTTTGACGATTTATATGCGCTGGAACAACAAAAGAAACTGGATACTTTACTGAGAATTGTTTTTTGAGTTTCCCTAAGAGTCTCCTTAACATTTATAATGGGAGCTTTTAAGAACAACATTTGCAGCACTCACAACCCTCATGAAAAAAAAAACCATTAGCACGCCTAAATCCAGTGTTTCAGATATCAGTGTTCTTGAAAACCAGGCATTGTCCAAGCTGAATTCCGGGCAATACAAAGACGCTATTGATCTGTATAAAGCGCTATTAAAACAGGCAAATAATGCTGAGTGGCGACATGCATTAGCGCAGTGTTATTTACAAAGGGCCCTGGCATTCGCTGCAAAAGGCATGGTTAAAGAGGCCCTGGTTTTATGGGAAAATTATGCCCAGAATGCCGAGCCGCCGCATGAAGCCTTTGATCACTATATCAGTTGGCTATTGCAAACCAATGACATGGCAAAAGTCAAAACCTGCCTTGGTCAGTTATCCGCTCAACAATTGGACGAACAGTATCCTGAGCTTGCGGGTTTATTAGGCTTACTTATCATTACCGGAAAAATAAGTTGTCTGGAACTGCTGCCGAAAGATTCGGTTTTCATGGCGCATTTAGTTATTGTACAAGAAGCTTTGAGTGCTTTCCGGAACAATAAGCTGGAAGATATTGAGCCGACTTTGAAGAAATTGCCGTTTCGTTCTGCTTTCCGCGATTTTCGTACGCTGATGAAAGCGACCCTCCTGGTTCACGAATCGGTCGAACAAGCACAAGCTCTGATAGCTAAAATCCCTGCCGCTTCGCCGTATCGTCAAGCGGGCGCATTGCTCAATGCTATTACGCATGACGGTGCAGCACTGGTTAATGACTTATTCCAACTCACCCCGCCACGAATCAAGATTATTGAAGCCATAAAAAACTACAATAAAAAGCAGATCGAACTACTGGATGTATTAATTAAACAACAAAACCGCCTATCGGACAAACTAAAATTTAATCTGGCTATTCAGTACCAGACTCTATTGGGTGCGGATTTAGTGCAACCATACTGCCTCGCCGCACTTTCAACCTACTCTGCAGGGCAGCGCGACTTTATCAAGCATTTTGGCGCTATCAATGATTTTGAAGAATGGCGGTTAAAGGCGCTTAAGTGTGAACGCGATGGAGATTTTTATGATGCCGAATATTATTGGAAGCAGGGCATTTCTGTTTTAAAAACCAGAGGCGCTGAAGGCGCTTTCAAGATAGCGTTGATTATGAGGCATATCGCGACACATCAGAAGTCACCTGAAGAGGTGATTACCTGGCTAATAGACAGCCTTTACGCTGACCCGGATGATCGCGAAAGTTACGTCAAAATTCTCCAATACTATGAGCGACAGGAACAAGAAACTGACGCCTATAAGGAATGGCTGGATAAAAGTATCAAGAAGTTTCCAATTGATATTGAGATATTAAGTTTGGCGATTAAAGCCTCTGTGCGTAACAAAGCGTTTAAAAAAGCGACACAATATACTCAGGCCTTATTAAAAATTGATCCCGTTAACACGTTTGCCAAACAGGTCCTATTTACCAGTCACTTAGCTCATGCAAGAAAGCTAATTAAAAGTAAAAATTTTCATCTGGTTGAAAAGGAAATTCAACAGGCGGAAAAAATAACTCTCGGCAAACGTTACCAGGCGCAGGCGCAGTTAATGCGTGGTTTTTTTGTGTTTGTTGGGGAAGATAAAAAACAAGGTGAACAGCTAATTACAGAAGCCCTGCAAAAAACCAATGACGGGGTATTCAACGCTCAATTTTGCGTTATTATGGAAGCCCTGTTACTGAACGTGCCAATCGCGCCCTTACTAAAAATAGTGCCGCCACTCGCAACAGATTACCTGTTGTCCCAGCAAGAAATAGTCAGGCTTACTCAACAGATTCAGCAATATGCTGATGACGATAGCGCGAACCAGACATACCTGCATAAGGCCCTGGAAAAAGTAAAAGCCATTATTAAACAATCACTCAAGCAAATCACTAGCGAAGAAACACTATTAACGCTGTGTCAATGTCTTGATCGTATCAACCATTTTGAATTACTTCGTGTTTGCGTCAAAATTGCCCTGTCGCAATGGGATAAGCCAATCTGGAAATATTATCGTGTATATTCCGAAGCCAATGGCAATCCCACAAAATGTTCCGATATAAACAGCTATCGATTGCAAGAGAGTTTAAAAATAGCTCAAGAGCAAAAAGACCAGCGTGCCACCGCCCTAATCGGTAAATTTCTTGATGAATACTATAAATCACGTAAGTCATCCGTCTTCAATATTTTCGATTCATTATTCGGCGGTAACGATGATGACGAAGACGATGACCCAATAGATGAACTGTTTGGTCATCTGCCCGATGATTTATTCGATCAACTCGAAAGGAAAACGGTTGAGATTACTAAAAAAACCCCACCGGAGCGGATGCTTAAGTTACTTGCCGCTGACTATTTCTCAAATAATGTGAATAAGATGTTCGATCTGATCAATGATGATCCTGAAGCATTTTTTGCTTTTTTAATGCTGAAAGCTGCTGATGACCTCGGCATTGATATAGGCGTAACTTCCGAAATGATTGTTAAATGTTTTAAGGGTCAAAAAGCTACGTCAACACCAAAACCATTTCCGTTTTTTTAATAAACTCCCAGCACTTATGAAATCACCTTACAAAATATTAGAGGTAACCGAACAAGCCTCCGATAGTGACATCAAACAGGCTTATTTGCAGAAGGTCAAGCTCAACCCTCCTGACCGCGATCATGAAAAATTTCAACAAATACACAGCGCTTACGAGACCATTAAAAATGCAACCAGCCGTGAAAAATATGCTCTCTTTAATTACCCGGAAGCCGATTTTGATGCGCTGCTCGATCAGGCATTCATTGCCTCGCAGCCAATATTATTGAGCGCTGATCATTTCGATAAACTATTGCACGCCAGTATTGACGACAACACGTTCCTGATCGACTACCCTAAAAAGACACGAACATGAGTGACATAGAAAAGAGCAGCTTGCTGGAAGAATTCCAGGCTTATCTGGAGCAAACCGACCTTGCTCATACGCTCAGCGCCGAACAGCCTGACTTGAGCACTTTACTTGGCGAAATGGCTGGATTAAGAAGTGAAGTTAAAGCCGAATCAAGACACTTCAAATCTACCCTGGACACCCTGCATAATTCTTTGACGGTCTTGCAGGCTGACAATAAGATCCTTGCCGATGAGCTTGTCACCCACGGTGAACGCTTGCAGCAAATGCGCCGTGAAACATTGCGTACAGTACTGTTGGATATTGCCGATATTTATGATCGGCTCACCGTTGGTTTTGGGGTTTTACAAAATTACCATCCGGTTTCATCTTTGTTTAGCCATTCTAAAAAACAGGATGTCCGCTTTATAAAATCCTTTAAAGAGGGCCAGTCCATGACACTCAAACGCTTTGAACAGTTGTTACAGCGCCATAATGTCTACGCTATAGACTGTGTAGGCAAGTTGTTGGATCCTCGTACCATGAGTGCTGTTGAAATCAGCCATGATCCAAAACTTGAAAATGGCATTGTGGTTGAGGAACTGCGCAAAGGTTTTCTTTTTGAAGAAAATGTCCTGCGTCTTGCAGAAGTCAAAGTCAATAAACTCTAACACTTATAAAATACCTTATGAACGAAATAATTATCGGAATTGATTTAGGAACGACCAACTCGGAAGTTGCCATTGTAGAAAATGGTCAAGTGGTGGTGATTTCTGACAACAACAACAAAATCTTGCCATCTTTTGTAGGTATAGATGATCAGGGCGATATTTTGGTGGGCGAATCCGCCAGAAACCAGTATCTGGTTTACCCGGAACGGACGGTTAAGTCCATCAAGCGTTTGATGGGGCAAGATATACAAGTGGATTTAGCCGGTCATGCTTATGCGCCGCAGGAAATTTCCGCAATTATTCTCAAACGCCTTAAAGCCATCGCCGAACAGTACGCTGATCAACCGATCACTAAAGCCGTAATCACCGTGCCGGCCTATTTTTCTGATGCACAGCGCCAGGCTACACGTGAAGCCGGGGAAATTGCCGGGCTGGAAGTCGTGCGCATGATTAATGAACCCACCGCCGCTGCGCTCGCTTATGGCGGCAACCAGGTTGAACAAAAACGCATGCTGGTTTATGACCTGGGCGGTGGAACATTTGACGTTTCAGTCGTGAACATTGAAGCCGGTGTTGTCGAAGTGCTGTCCAGTCATGGCGACAACCATCTGGGCGGCGATGATTTCGATCAACAGATCATTGAGCATATTCTCGATCATCTGAAGGAAACACAAGGTGTTGATGTACGCCAACACAGCAAGGCATTAGCGCGTATCACGCGTGCTGCGGAAAATGCAAAATTCGTTCTTTCCGATGTGCCTTATGCAAAGATTGAAGAAGAATACTTGCTGGAGCATGAAGGCGCGGCCATTCATTTGTCTTTAGAACTATCTCGAATTGATTACGAAGACATGATCGAAGACTATATCAACGCCACCATTGATGCCGTGCATATCGCCATGAAAGGTGCAAAATTAACGCCTGCTGACATTGATGAAATCGTTTTGGTGGGCGGCTCGACGCGCACCCCGTGTATCCGTGAACGGCTCTATGATGAATTCGGTTTTGAGCCCCACAGCGAAGTCGATCCCGATTTATGTGTCGCCATGGGCGCCGCCATTCAGGCTGCAATGATTAGCGGGCAAGAGGTAAACGCCGTATTGGTCGATGTCACTCCTTATACTTACGGCACTAGCGCAATAGGTTATCTGAATGACGAGTATTATCCCTTCACCTATATCCCGATTATTCACAAAAATACTGCCCTGCCGAATCGTAAAACCGAAGCCTTTGTAACTAATCATGATGGCCAGGAAGTTGTTAATGTAACCATCTATCAAGGCGAAGATCCTGACGCATTGAACAATATAAAAATTGGCGAGTTTCTCGTTGAAGGCTTACAAGATGTCGAGGCAGGAAACGTTATAACGATCACCTTGGGCCTGGATCTTAACGGAATGTTGCATGTTTCCGCACAGGAAAAAGCGACCGGCCTGGAAAAATCCATTACCATCAAAAACGCCATCTCGCGCTTTGAGCACGGGGCATTGGATACTGCCAGACACCGCATCAATAAACTATTCGGACAAAATGAAGCTATTCGTGCTGTTGTTAAAAATGAGGCGCCGGAAATCGTCGAGGCACGTAAACTGATCGCCAGAGCCGAAGCCTTATTCGACACAACATCCAATGAAGACAAAGAAGATATGATTGATTTAATCGAAGATATTAATAGCTGTATCGAAGCCGGACTCGATACCCGCTTGCTAGAGTCGGTAGCGAAATTAGCCGATATCATCTATTATCTAGAATCCTGATGGAGCGCTGCCCTTGCTGCAATGCGCGATTAACGGGGGCAATTTTCTGTCCTCGCTGTCAAGCTGATTTAGGTAGCGTTCTCGGCAGCGAACAATTGGCAAGGCATTGGTTAAGCAAAGCCTTGCAGTTTTGGCTTGCGCGTGAATCGCAAATAGCTATTCTTTCTTTAATCAAATCAATCAACCTCAAACAAACACCCTTAGCGCTGGTTTTCCGTGATTTTATTATCCGGGAGCAATGTCAAAACGTGTTAGGATTATTGGAAAGAAAAGAATATACACAAGCAAAAGAAACACTCTCACTGTTGAGTAATTTAAACCCTCATAATAAATTTTTAAAGCAGTTGTTCAGGTTTACCAAGTATTTATTGATAAAAGATATATTGGACCGCTCTAGTCAACAAACAATCAGAATCTTCAATGAACTCAAAGCCAAATAGTATACCGTCACCCTGCATCAGTATGTGTATGATAATCAATCGAGGAGAATTTGAATGAAACAATTGCATAGAAAAGATTTATTTGGCTGGTCAGAATTTAACAAGGAACGCAATCTGGATTTTCATAGT
>Ga0302321_100003007_pt1 | contig 14450 bp, 12 predicted proteins | sample Fen_T0_1_FD_202505 | JGI IMG/M metagenome (GOLD analysis project Ga0302321, IMG submission 202505) | Peat permafrost microbial communities from Stordalen Mire near Abisko, Sweden - Fen_T0_1 | ecosystem: Environmental > Terrestrial > Soil > Wetlands > Permafrost | place: Sweden: Abisko...
GCTTCGCTACGGCGAGAACCCGCACCAGAAGGCGGCCTTCTACGCTTGGGACGCGCCTTCGGGCATGTCGCTGGCCAAGGCGGAAGTCCTCCAGGGCAAGGAGCTTTCCTACAACAACCTGCTCGATCTCGACGCGGCCATGAAGCTGTGCGCAGAGTTCTCGCCGCCCGTGGCGTGCATCATCAAGCACACCAATCCCTGTGGTATCGCGGTGGCGAAGAGCGGCGTTCTCGAAGCCTACAAGCTGGCGCGTGAGACCGATCCGGTTTCTGCCTTTGGCGGCATCGTGGCCTTCAACCGCAAGGTCGAGGAAGATCTGGCCCGACTGATGGCCGAGGTTTTTCTGGAGTGCATCGTGGCCCCGGAGTTCTCGCCCGAGGCGCTCAAGGTCTTTTCGGCCAAGAAGAACCTGCGCCTTCTGCGCGCGGCGATTGCCCAGCCAGCGGGCGGTCAGCTCGACATGCGCACGGTCTCTGGGGGAATCTTGGTGCAAGCCACCGACGCCTCCACCTGCGCCGCCAGCGCCGGCAAGGTGGTTTCCGAGCGCGCGCCGACCCCGGCCGAGCTGGACGATCTGGACTTCGCCTGGCGCGTGTCCAAGCACGTGAAGTCGAATGCCATCGTGTTCGCGGGCGGGGGCCGTACTTTGGGCGTGGGTGCCGGACAGATGTCGCGCGTGGATTCGGTCAAGCTGGCGGTGTCGAAGGCGCAGTTGCCGCTCAAGGGCTCGGTGCTGGCCTCGGACGCCTTCTTTCCGTTCCGTGACGGCCTCGACGAGGCGGCCAAGGCAGGCGTGACCGCGGTCATCGAGCCCGGGGGTTCGGTACGCGACGACGACGTCATAGCGGCGGCCAACGAGCACAAGATCGCGCTGGTATTCTCCGGCGAGCGTCACTTCCGGCACTAGACCATGGGCTACCGAATTCTTCTGGTCGGCTCGGGCGGACGAGAGCACGCCCTGGCCTGGAAACTTCTGCAAAGTCCCATGTGCGATCACCTGATCGCGGCGCCTGGAAATCCGGGCATCGAGGCCCTGGGCCGGGGCATGGCGCAAGGCCGGGTCACCCTGGCCAAGATTGGCGCCGAGGCCACTGCCGAGCTGGTGGCGTTGGCCAAGGCCGAGGCCGTCGATTTGGTGGTGTGCGGTCCGGAGGTTTCGCTCATGGCCGGGCTGGGCGACGCCTGCGCCGCCGAGCGCGTGCGTTTCTTCGGTCCGTCGCGCGCCGCCGCCGAGATCGAAGGGTCCAAGCAGTTCGCCAAGGATCTCATGCGCAAGGCAGGGATCCCGACGGCCGCCTACGGCTGCTTTTCCGACGTGGCGGCGGCCGAGGCCTTCATCGACGCCCAGCCCGGCAACGTGGTGGTCAAGGCCGACGGCCTGTGCGCGGGCAAGGGCGTGGTGGTGGCTTCGTCGCGCGCGGAAGCCAAACAGGCCGTGCGCGCTATGCTGGTCGACCGGGTCTTTGGCGAGGCCGGCGTGCGCGTCGTGATCGAGGAACGCTTGGTTGGCCGCGAGGTGTCCATGATGGCCCTCTGCGACGGCACGCGCTTCGTGCTGCTCGATTCGGCCGAGGATCACAAGGCGGTCTTGGACGGCGATCGTGGGCCCAACACGGGCGGCATGGGGGCGTATTCACCGTCACCGCTCGTGGACAAGGCCCTAGCCGAATCCATTGCGCGCACCATCTTTGCACCGCTGGTGGCCGCTATGGCCGACGCAGGCCGACCCTTTCGCGGCCTGCTCTACGGCGGCCTCATGCTGACGAAAGAGCGCGGGCCCATGGTCATCGAGTGGAATTGCCGCTTCGGCGACCCCGAAACCCAGGCCGTGCTGCCCCGCCTGGGCGAGGATCTTCTGCCCTGGCTGCTCGACGCGGCTTCGGGGCAGCTGCCCCTGCGCTCACCCGATTGGCTGCCAGGTCTGGCGGTTTGCGTGGTGCTGGCTGCGGAGGGCTACCCAGGCAAGGTGCGCTCCGGCGACTCCATCTCGGGCTTGGGCAACGATGGGCAACTTCCCGGCGGGCAAGGAGAGACAGCCGAGGTCGTCGTGTTTCACGCCGGCACCAAGCGTGACAAGGGACATCTGATCACAAGTGGCGGGCGCGTGCTTGGCGTGACCGCCAACGGGAACAACCTTGAGGAGGCGCGTAGCCGGGCCTACGCTGGCATTGGCCGCATCACCTGGCCCGGCATGCACTTTCGCAAAGACATAGGAATGCGAGGCACACCTTGAGCGATACCACGTGCGACGTTGCCATCATCATGGGGTCGAAATCCGACCTCCCCACCATGAAGCCAGCCGCCGACGTGCTCAAAGAGCTTGGCCTGCGCGTGGCGGTTCGCGTGCTGTCCGCGCACCGCACGCCCGAGCAGACGGCGGCCTTCGTGCGCGAGGCCTCGCGCACCGGAACCAAGGTGTTCATCTGCGGTGCGGGCGGCGCCGCCCATTTGGCCGGGACTGTGGCCGCGCACACCACCCGGCCTGTGATCGGGATCCCAATCTCGTCGGGAAGTTTGCAAGGCATGGATGCGCTGTTGTCCACGGCCATGATGCCGCCCGGAATCCCGGTGGCCACCGTCGCCATCGGCGGCGCCGAGAACGCGGGCCTATTGGCCGCGCAAATCGTGGCGATTTCGGATCCGGCGCTGTCCAAGCGGGTCGAGGCCGAACGCGAAACCCGTTTGCGCAAGGTCCTGGAAGCCGACGCTGAAGTCAGCGCCAAGTTCTAGATCACGCTCGAAGACAGCTGACGGTACACAGGCGCGCGAGTCTGGGGTATAAACGTCAGCGTCATGAGCGACGACAACAGCGAGAACGACATCGGGCAGACAGTTGTGGCCAAGGCGAAGCCGACCTCGAGTTGGCTTGGAAGGGTGCTGTGGCTAGGACCACGGGTGGCCGAGGCGAGGGCACAGTCCTTCGGTCCGGCCCACGTGGGCTTTGCCTGGTACGACGTTGCCCGGCAGATCTGCGACGACGTCGTCAAGATTGGCGAAACCGGAAAGGGCAGCTGGGCTGTTTTGCTGCTCGACACCACCGCCGTCGAATTGTTGGTTCGCGCCCACCTGTCGCGCGCCGGACTCCTGACCAGCACCGGCCCGCTGGGCGAGAGCGACTGGGACAGCGCACGCAAGATCCCGGTGGTCGAGGCCGCCTGGGGCAAACTCTCGACCGCCCAGATCGCGACCTTGACGGGCATGCTGGGCCCGGAGCGGGACGCGATGATCGCGAGACTCTCCGGCGAGGAGCGCGACGCGTTCGCCAGCGGTCTGCACGATCTCGTCATGCGCCTGGCCGAGCCGCTTGAGATCGAGGCGAATCGACTTGGGCGCGCGTTGTTCGCACGCTGGTCGCGCGTGCTCGCGGTGGCCGTGGTGCTGGTCCTCGCGCTTGGCTTCTCCGGCAGGTGGCTGTCCAAGAAACTCGACGGGCCGAACCTCGCGGCCAAGGCCGTGGTCACGGCCAGCAGTCAATTCCCCGGTCAAGGCGTGGATCATTCCATGCTGGTGGACGGCGATCCCGATACGCTTGGCTTCCATACCCTGGATGGCGCGCAGCAGTGGGTCTTGATCGATCTGGGCAAGGTCCGCAAGTTCCACAAGATCGTCGTCTATAACCGCCCCGACGGCTACGAGGAGCGGGCCGTGCCGCTGAAGGTGGAAGTCAGCACCGACAACGTCACCTTTACGCAAATTGCTGAGCGCAAAGAGACCTTTGACAAGTGGACCGCCAAAGGGCTTCACGCCGAGGGCCGCTACGTGCGCCTGAAGAACACCCCGCCCAACTTCTTTCACTTGGCGGAAGTCGAAATTCACTAGCGCCAGCCCGGGAAGGGCAGGCGTAGCAGAAATCCATGCATGCTCTGGGGGGCGCCTGTCCACAGGGGCAGGTACAGCATCGATACGGTGGCCGCGCACAGTAGGAATCCCAGGGCGGCCAGCGACGAATGCTTCTCCATGCGGACCACGCGGGAGGCGAGTAGTCCAAGGCCAAGGCCGTAGGCGCCGAGGTAGTGAAAGATATAGGACTGCCGGTGGGTCAGGATGAACGGCAGCATGAGCGCTACCATGCCGATCAGGGCCAGGGCGTCGTGCCGGTGCTCGGCGGTGATGGCCACCTGTGCCCACAGCCGACGAAACACGGCGCGGGCCAAGCCGACCAGGGCTACCAAGATCACCGCCGTGGTGCTGAACCAAAGCAGCAGATTCCCGATGGTCGACGTTGCACGCACCATACTTGGGCCAAGCTGCTCGTGGTGCATGACGATGGGGTGGATCAGGAAAGGCCAGGTGTACCACTTCGAGCTGGCGCTGTTGTCCCAGACGGTAAAACCGGCGTGGTGCTGGAGCAGGCTCCAATTCGAGCGCATCATGCCGGCCATCGAGATAGGTTGCCGGGTCAGGTGCAGTGCCGCCGCCCCGATGGCCAGGTACACGAGAGAGGCCAGCGCGAACATCCAGGCCGTGTGCCAGATGGACTTGCCCGCACACCGCAAGAGGATGGGCGCAAGCAGGAGCACGCACACGCCGGTCCACTTGCTGGCCACGGCCAGCCCCACGCATAGGGCCGCCGCCGCGAACCAGCGCAGCGAGCGCGCCCATAGCATCAAGGCCAGGGCGGCGTAGATGGACGCGGTGAGTGGATTGTCGATGAGCGCTGTTCGCGCATAGGAGATGAAAAAGCCGTCGATGGCGAGGAAGGCGGCTGTCACCAGGCCGGCTCGCCGGTTGTCGAAGATCTTGGCCGCGCAGAGGCCCGCCAAGGCCACCATGGCCAGCCCAAGCAAGGCCGAGGAGAATCGCCAACCGAGCCCGCGATCCCCCAAAAGCAGCATGGCCGGGACAAGGACCAACTTGCCGAGCGGCGGGTGGTCGTTCCAGTCCGCCTGGTGGGCGATGTAGTTGCGTGCGTTGCTGACGAAATGGTGTTCGTCGAAGCTGAAGGTGCGCGGGTAGTCCAGGTCGATGAATCGCCAGATGACCCCAAGACACAAGAGGCCGGCACACAGGGCGGTGATGGCGAAGCGGCCCGAGTCGAACTTGGCCGCAGCCGGGACGGGGGCGCTTTCTGGCGGTTGCTCCGGCGGCGCGCCCGGCTTGGGTGGCGTCGCCGGGTCTATTTCTGGAATGTCTTGGCTGGTCATGTCCATCGAGGCCGGGCCATCATGCCTTGCGGTAGTGGCGTACACCAGAGTCTCGATTGCACGAGACCATTCCCAAAAGGGCCTTCCATGGGTACCCTAGCGGGGGATGTGGTGGACCGCCGCACGCATCTGCTAGTGTCGCACCGGCTGGAGGCTGGCGGTCAGTCGAACGGCCAACCGTAGACGAGTAGACGAAAGGACGAGTCAACGTGGACAGCGAAAAGGACAATCAGGCAAGCGCCGAAGCACAAGCCGAATCGCCCAAGGCACCCGCAGAGCAACAGGTCGTGGCCGAGGATGCGCAGGCCGCAGTCGAAGCGTCCGAGCATTCGCCGGAGGCCACGCCCGCTTCTCGCCGCCGCGTGTTTATCGGACTTGGCGTAGGCGCTGTCGTCATCATCGGCGCGGCCCTGGCCATGCAGCGCACGCCGGGAGATCCGGGCGTGCAGTCTGGCACGGTGGCTGCGGACATCACCTTGATCACGTCCGATCGCGCGGATGTGGACTGCTCGGCCGCCACCGGCATCGAACCGTACCGCTGTGGGTTCTCCGACGAGAACATGCCCTGGCACGGCGACGAGAAGAACAAGCTCAAGCCTTTCTACACCACGGATCGCCACCTCTACCTGATCCCGGGGCTCTTCCTTCAGCCAGCGCTGGAAGCGCGTTTCAAGGCGGAGCCGCCCGACAAGCCGCGCGACCTGCTCAAGCGCTTCACGGCCAAGTGCAATCTGAAGATTGGCGGCAAGGTGGGCGGCGTGCGCGTGCGCTGGCTGGCGACCGGTGCCTGGTCCAATCCCGAGGAGATTGAGGTTGCGACCGTGATCGACTGCAAGGTCGAAGGCTAGACCGGACGGATCCGGATAGTCACCACGGAGAACACAGAGGACCCAGAGGCCGGAAGGAATGGGGTTTTCGGATCTGGAATCGGAGCCCTTTCTTTCTCCCTCTGTCTCCGTGTTCTCTGTGTCCTCTGTGGTTGGCTACTTCTTACGGCTGCCAGCCGGCCAGAACGACGGTTGGGTCGCGCATGGACGCGGCTTGCGTGGCCGAGATCTGGGTGCCGCCGGTTCGCTTGCTTACGTCGATGGCGGCACCGGAGGCATCCACGCTCTGGTACTCCCAGAAGCGCAGCGATGAGGTGGCGCTGCCACCCGTGACAGTCCAGCCGGCGGGCGCGATGTAGCTTCCCATCTGGCAGTTGATGTAGGCCACGTGGCTGGCGGGATAGGCGCTGACATCGATGCGGGCAAGCATGATGCCGGTGACCCCTGAATCGGCCGTGATCTTGGAATCGACGAAGACATAGCCGTAGGTCGAGGCTCCATTGCGTGCTTGCACCACGTAGCCCGCGCGCCCGACGGTCTTGATTTCGCAGCTGTCGAAGTAAACCGTGCCGGTACCCCAGACGAAATCCACGTTGCCGGCGACGTAGAGATTCTTGGCGTAGATACGTCCGCTCCACAGCAGGGTGTCCTGCAGGCTTAGAATGTCCGCGTCGCGCACCACGCACTTGTCGCAACCTTGCAGGGCCAGGGCCTCGGCCTGCGAGCCGCCTTGCGGGGTCAGGTTGTGGATGGTCAGGTTCTCGATGGTGAGGCCGCCCGTGTTGCGGAAGCCCATCAGGGCCCGGTTGCTGGTGCTGGCGCTCGAGCCCTGCTGGGTGTTGTTGTTGGTGCCGAGGATGACGGTCGCCTTGCGGTCCTGCCCGTGCAGCGTGAGGTTGCTCTTGCCCGAGACGTAGATGATCTCGTGGTACTGCCCGGCGGCGACGGTGATGGTCGAGGCCGCCGTGTTGTTCGCGGGAAGGGTGTCGATGGCGCCTTGGACCGTGCAGAACTGTCCCGAGCCGTCGAGGGCGGCCGTCATGGCCGTCAAGCTGCTCGGCTTGGCCGCCGCCGTGGTGAAGCGCCAGGTTGTGGCGTCGGTGATGGCCAGGGTGCCGGACGGGGGCTTGATGGCCCCGGCGTCGACATTGACGTAGTAGGTTTGGCCGTACGACAAAGCCTTCTGCTTCAGGTAGATGACGGCGTCGTTGCCGTCGACGTAGGCCGGGCGCAGGACCACGAAGCTGCTGCCACCGATGGTGTCGGTGATGGTGCTGGCCGACATATCGACCGAGGCGACCACCGTCCCAGACGCACTGAACACCTGAATCTTGCCCGTCTGGCCGAGGGTTGGCGGCGACGGAAACGTGATGCGCAGAGGAGGATCCGGGCAGATGCCTTGGCCGTCAGGTGGCGGGAAGAGGGCCGATACCCCGGGCGGAAGGTTGGTTTGCGCGGGGGGAAGATCGTTCTTGCTGTCGGGACTTGTGCTGGTGTCCGTGGCGGCGTCGCGGCCAGTGGCGCCGCCTGGGGCTGGTGTGCCACCGGTAGCAGACGACGCTCCAGCCGCACCGCCCGCGCCGCCGGAGGCCGTCGCGCCGCCACTGCCAGTTGTGCCGCCGGGGCTGGTGTTTCCGCCCACGCCGGTCTTGCCGCCGGTGCTCGTGGCGCCGCCGGTGCTCGGTGCGCCGCCGGTACTGGCGGTGCCGCCCGTGGCCCTTCCTGCGTCTGGGCCGCTACCTCCCGTGGCGGCGCCGCCGTTGCCGCCCTTGCCCGTGCTTCCGCCAGAGGCTGCGCCCCCGGCTCCGCCCGAACCGGCCACGCCGCCAGTGGCTGGTCCACCCGAGCCGGCAGTGCCTCCGCTTCCTGGCACGGCACCTCCCGCGCCCATCGAACTGGCGGTGCTCGAAGAGCAGCCGGTCCCGGCAGCAAGAAGCAAACCCGCCAACATGGCCCCAAGGCGTAGATCTTTCCTCATCATGGGCATAGCTACTTAGGCAGTGGGGGAGGGGAGGGGGCTGGCTCACGAAATCAAGCGGGCGTTTCGCGATGGGGCTGCGCGTTGGGCGCGATGCTCTTGCATTCACGCCGTGCTATCGTGCCGGCCGATTCGAGCGTACGACTAGCGAAACATGAGGCCTACGCATGCCTGGGTTACTTGTGCCTGCGAGCGCACCCGCGACTCACCACCAGGACTTGCTCCGAGCAAGCCTTGAGCAGCTTGTGCAATTGCGCAAGCAACGCGGGGGTTCGCCTGTCGTTCGCATGCTCAGCAAGCAAGCCAAGCTTGGCATCGAGGCCGCCTTGGCCGATCCCGCGGATCGCGCTGCGCTGGAGCGCGCCGCCGCGGAGCTGCGATCGTGCATCCAACTCGTGCAAGATGGCCATACCTCCGAGGGGGATCACCAACTGCTCGAACCCCTGGCCGTTGCTCTCTCTCTGATCTTCGAAGCCCTCGATGGCCATGCGCGGGTGACGGCAGCCACCGCCGACGCTGCACCGGCCTTCGCTGCCGCCCTTCCCCAAACCGCGGTGGCGAGCGAGCCAGTCAGTGAAAAGCCAGCGGCATCCGGGCCCAGGCCTTGGTTCGCTGCGGGGGCGGTCACCGCACGTTCGGATGACGGTGAAGCCCTGGGCATGCACCTGTCACGGCTTGAGCGGCTGTATGTGGCACGTGCGGCTTGCGTGGATGAACCGACCTCGACCCTTGGCGAGCTGCGCGCGGTGGAGGAGCGCATCCAGCGCCGGGAAGTCGCCGTGCTAAGCATGGCGCCCAGCAAGTCGGCCTGGGAAACGGGCTTGCGCATGGTGTCCGGGGACGGTGGCATCGGGACGCTGCTTGCCTTGAAACTCTCGGGCCGCTTGTGGGAGTGGAGCTCGGCGCTCACGGACGCTCTCGCCGCGTTCGCCCCGGCCCCAGCGGTGCAAAGGTCTCTCGCTGTGGACGTTCTGCGGTTGGGGCCCTCGGACATGCCCATCGCGGACCCGTCCCGCGTCCCCCAGGGCGTGCTGCCCATCGAGATGCGCGCGGCTGTGCTGCCGCTTGCGCTGGAGAAAGACCGGCCCGACGCCGACGCGCTGCTGGCCATGCTCGACGAGCCCTTGCCCTTGGCGGAGGCGGCCGCAGACGCGCTGGCGTGGTGCCGGTGCCGGGATGGCGGCCACCACTTGCTGGAGCGGGCGCTTCAGCATCCGCCTTCCCGGTTGTCGGATGCGCTGCTGCTCGCGAGCGTGACCCAAGGCGATGGCGAGGCCTTGTCGGAAATACGTTTCCGGCTCGCGGCCGATCGGGTATCGCCGTGGCTTTTGGACGCCCTTGCGGTGGCTGGCGAAGCCAGCGATGGGCATCTGCTCCTCCAGGCTGCGGCGGGAGGCGGCAGCTTGGGCAGCTACGCCCTCTTCGCCTGTGCCCATCTTGGGAATCCGGCGTGTATGGTCGGCATGGACGGCTTGAACAGCGTTTTCGATCCGTCTCTCCTCGACCGCGCGATGGCTGTGCTGACGGGGCAGGACGACTCGGCGATACTGGCCACGGCACGCCTGACCAGCGGCCGGCCTTGGTCGGTTGCCGCAGCGGCAAGACGGCTGGAAATGCCGAACGACATTCCTCTCCCGGTCCTGCGCTGGACCGCCCTGGAGTTGGCCGTCAGAATGGGCATCGCAGCCCCATGTCCCTACGATCGTGCTTCAAGCGCCGATCGTCAGCAGCAGGCCGCCCGCACCTTCGTGGCGACCTATGGACGCTTGCGCGAACCGCCCGCCGGGAACTGGCTTTACTTTGGCAAGGTCATTGACTAACCACTACGGAATCACCACCCCATGCCCATCTACACCGTGAAGCCTGGAGATTGCCTAACCAAGATCGCCGCCGACTACGGGTTCGGCGACTACAAGACCATCTGGGACCATCCCGGCAATGCCGAGTTCAGGAAGATCAGGCCCAATCCTCACGTTCTGCAGGCTGGCGACCAGCTGTTCATCCCCGAGACGATTCCCCTGACCAGGACCCTCGCGACCGGGCGCCGCCATACCATCGTCATCAAGCGGCCGCGCGCGACCGTGCAGCTGCACGTCCAGGATCCCGACGGCGAGCCCTTGCAAGGCAGGAAGTTCGTTCTGCAGGTCGCGGGCGAGGAGGATGTCCAGGGCACGACGGACGCTGATGGCCTGGTGCAGGCGGTGGTGCCCGCCGGAGCCAGCACGGGACGGCTGGAATTTCCGGACGACGGGCTGGTGTTCTCACTCCAGCTTGGCAACCTCGATCCGTTGAATGAACCGACGGGTGTGCGCGCGCGTCTTGCCAATCTCGGCGTCCACTGCCCCGAGTCTTCTGATGCCGACGAGCAAAGCAAGCTCGTGGCCTACGCCATCGCCAGGCTACAGTCGGACCATGGTCTCGACGTGACCGGCGAGATCGACCAGCCCACTCTCGATCTGCTACGGCAGGTCCACGATCGCGGCGAGCAGAGCTGATCATGGCCAAGGGTGATACAGGCAAGGCCGTCAGCGTGCCCAAGAACTCTCCCGCGACGGTGAAGGTGCCGTCCTTGAAGGTGTACGTGCGCGAGGCGTTCTTCATGGCGGACCAAGGCGAGTGCTGGATCCCGGGCTCTGGCATCGCCAAGTTGAGCTTCGAGATCGATGGCAAGGCTGTTGCGGGCAAGAATGCGACGACCAACAATCCCCACAAGGTCGCCGTCGGCTTGGTGCTGACCGTGACCTTGCACGAGGCGATTGAGACCAAGGCCCGCGCCGCCACGCGCGCCAAGTCCGTGGAGTGTTCCGAGGCCACGCTTTCCCTGGCCGGCGTGGTCGACGGCAAGCACGTCTTGAAAGTCATCCCAGAGGGCAGCAGCGCCAGCAGCGACGCTGCGGGGCCTACCACAAGCTCAACGCAGAGCCGGCTGTACCGCCCCCTGAACATCGAGTTCTCCGTCAAGAACGGACTTCTGACAGCGGCACAAGAGACGGATCCCAACGATGCCAAAGCGGTGGTGACCCATGGCCATGTCACGGCCTTCAAGGACGACGAGCTGTGCATCGATTTGAAGCCCGATTGGATGGCTACCTCGGCGGGCGTTCACAAGCGCACCAAGGCCGTGGATCTGATCGTCATCCATCACACGGGCGGAAAGGTCATCGGGCCCGCGCTGAACGAAGCCCTGGCCGCCAAGGGGCCGCACTACGAGATCGATCCGGAGGGCCACGTCGTGAAGTTCGTCGCCGACGACCACGTTGCCTCGCACGCCGGCGAAAGCTGGTGGGATGGCAATCCGTCGTGCAACAGCTACGGCATCGGCATCGAGATCGTGCACTGGCAACCCGATCCGCCAGGCTCTGCGCCCATTCCACCGGTCCAGGACGCCCAGTACGCTTCACTGATTGCGCTGCTCAATAAGCTGGTCAAGGATCACAAACTGAAGCCGCACCGGATCGTGGGGCACTCTGACGTGCGCACCAGCAAGGCCGATCCTCGTCTGCTCGGCAGTGATCGCCAGACTTGCCCGGGCGGCATGTTCGAATGGACGCGGCTCGAAGACGAAGGCCTGGGCATGATCCCGGTCAAGGACGTCAAGATCGAGGACGCCTGGGGTGGCTACTTTGAAAGCTACAAAGAGCCGCTGCGCTTTGGGGATAGCGACACCCGGCGGGTCTACGGCGGCAAGCCGCGCAAGGATATCTCCGGGGTCATTGGGGAATTGCAGGGCGATCTCTTGACCATCGGCTACAGCGTAAAGGTCACGGGCGAGTTCGACGATTACACGCGCCAGGCGGTGGACCGTTTCAAGCGCCATTTCTACACCGGCACGCGCAGCGCACTTGCGCCCAAGAGCCTGGCGGTTAGCGACCGCATCGACGAAGACACCGCCAGCATGATTTTGGCGGTCAGTATGAGCATTCCATGAACACACACGTCCCCCATCGAGTTCGCCTGTCCGTGGCCGCGTTTGTGGCGGCGACGTCTGCCCAATCGGCCTTCGCCCATGAACCGAAGGGCGTGTCTTCGGTCTGTGACTTGACGCCACCCACGCCATCCCGCCTGGGGTTCGCTGCCTTGCCCACACCGCTCTCACCGGAGGATCGTCGGGTCGTGAAGGAGGCCGAGCTCAACTTTCAGAAAGGCAACCACGCCGAGGCCAAGGTGGCACTGGACCCCGTGGTGGCCAAGAACCCCAACGACGGAGAGCTTCGCTATCGCCTGGCCGTGGCCAGCGCCGCCGCGGGCGATGTGCGCACGGCCTGCGCCGAGATCTCCCGGCTCATGGAACTGGACTTGGTTGGTTTCGCCAAGCGCTACGAGGACGATAAGGCGTTCTCGGTGATGCGGTCGAGCGACGCCGGGATCCGGGTTGCGGAACATATGCGCGCGGTCGAGGTTCTGTGGCGGCAGGCGATGACGACTGGACTGCCCGCCATGATGTCGAAAGGCGCTCGTGGTGGCATGGGCATCTGGAAGCCCTCGTACTTGCGCGGTGGCGTCTACCTGCACGAGGTTCAGCGTTTCCTGCCACTGGAACCTGGCGTGGAAGGCGCCAGCGCAGCCCTGGTGAACCCGCAAGCACGGACAGTCAGCGTGCTGAAGTTCGCCACCAGCGCGTGCAAATCCGATTTCTGCCCCCACATCTCCGCGGTCCAAGTCCTGGTCTTCAGCCTGGATGACTTCCGCCGTCCGCCCAGCCGCTGGCGCTCTGGAGAAGAGACAACGACCATGATCGATCTGCGCAGCGGTCCCCGCGGTACCGCGGTCAGGATCCATGATTGCTGCTGCTGGAAAGGGTGCACCTCGCCTTGGACCAGCATTGGACCCAAGCGGGCTGCGTCGGGCGATTCACAGTCGATGGAGATGTCGGTAGACTTCCGTGGCTCTCTGCTTGGCATTGCCCCGCCAGGCATTCGGATTGCCAAGGGCGGCCTACTGAGCGTGGGCGCGGCGGCGATGCCATTGTCCGCCGAGCACGAGCCTACAGCGGTTCACGACATCTTGGTAGATGAGTCGGCCGGTGCACGGCTCGTGTTCTCGGCCACGGACCGATGCGAGTGTTCCGCGAAGAAAGAGGGCCCGATCTTTCATTACGATCTCTCGACTATCAACGCCAAGACCGGCACGTCCACCGTGGTAGAGCACAACATCGGAACTGGTGCGGCCATGCTCGACGGCAAGAAGGCCGTCTACGTCCAGACCGGCGACACCGTTCGTCGCTGGCCGTCCATCGCCTCGGTGGGCAAGGAAAACGGAATGTCGATCATGCCAGGGGTCGTGCTGGTCGTCCCCAGATCGCCCAGTGGTAATTGTTGCGGGTTGTAGAGCGTTGCGCGCGTACCGATCTATGCAAATGGGCGAACCATGTGTCTTCGTGTGACAATCCCCATTGTTGCATGCTGTTTAGCACGATTTTACTATTAGCACAATTTTACTTGATGGGTGTATGTTGCCTGTGTTTGGCTACTGGCCCTGATTAGACGGGTGCTACGGCTACCGGAATGTGACTTGGTATTCTTCGTTATGGGTTGCTGAACGCAAGCAAAGGCAAGGTCGTATGCGTGCACAGGCTGTCGAGGATCAGCATCCGTTCGTTTTTGCCGCAAGTAAGTGTTTGAAGTCCGAACCGCAGGTCGAAGAAAGAGGAGAGAATCATGAGGCTCCACACTGCACTGAAGTACTTGGTTGCTGTCCTATTGGTCTCGCCTGGGTGTGCTGACCAGAGTGGCACCCCACAACCGTCACCCAAGACCGGTGGCCAAAGTGGTTCTGGCAGCGGCGGGAGCGCGTCCGGCGGCAGCGGTGGTCATGCGTCGGGTGGTAGCGGCGGAACCGCATCTGGCGGAAATGGCGGAACAGCAGCTGGCGGCAGCGGTGGCAATGGTTCCGGTGGCAGCGGTGGAGCCGCAACTGGCGGAAGCGGGGGGAATGCGTCAGGTGGCAGCGGCGGGACCGCTGGTTCGATCGGTGGCGCTGGTTCGGTCGGCGGTGCTGGCTCGGGTGGAAGCGCCGGAAACGGCTCCGGTGGCAGTTCGAAGGGTGGCAGCGGTGGAGGCAATCCGGACTCCGCGGCTGGTTCGGGCGGTACGACTGGACCTGATGGTGGAAAGGATGGCCTCAGCGCTAGCGGGGGCATGTCCGGGAGTGGCGGTTCGACTTCGACCGGCGGTGGCCCGGACACGGGCGGTGGAACAGGTTCGGGAGGCGCAAGCGGGAGTGGCGGTGGCGGCGGTCAAAAGATCTGCAAATTCTCCAGTGGTCTCAATGTCGCGTGGGTGAATTTCGCGGCTGACGTGCCCACCCCCAATGTCACGACGTTCAGCAAGATCTTCAAGGACACCTACGACAATGGCGGACGCGTGGTTCGCTGGTGGTTCCATACCAATGGAACCTCGACGCCAGGCTACAACTCCGACGGCACGGTCAAGAAGATCCCGCAGTCACATATCGACGACGTCAAGAAGATCCTTGCGGCTGCGAATACCCTTGGGATTGGCG
>Ga0302321_100003009_pt1 | contig 14447 bp, 14 predicted proteins | sample Fen_T0_1_FD_202505 | JGI IMG/M metagenome (GOLD analysis project Ga0302321, IMG submission 202505) | Peat permafrost microbial communities from Stordalen Mire near Abisko, Sweden - Fen_T0_1 | ecosystem: Environmental > Terrestrial > Soil > Wetlands > Permafrost | place: Sweden: Abisko...
CGCTGGCGCCACCGGTGGCTGCGGAAGACGACGTGACAAAGGGGTACGTGCCGAAGTCGATGTCGAGGCTAGTGGCTTGCGCGCCTTCGAAGAGGATCGAGCGGCCTTGGGCCAGCTCGCGGTGCAGCACAGCCGCGGCGTCGACTATGCGCGGCCGCATGCGCTCGCCGAACGCGGTCAGATCCGCGACCAGCGCGTCCCAATCCACGCAGGGCTTGTGGTCAGCGCCGCGGCAGATGAGCTCATAGTGCCGCCGCGCCTCGCACAGCTTGGCTGGCAGCTCGGCTGGACGCAGCAGGTCGCCGGTACGGATCCCGCGACGTCCGGCTTTGTCCTCGTACGCTGGGCCGATGCCGCGCAGCGTGGTCCCGATCTTGCGGGCACCACGCAATTCCTCGGTCAGGGCCTCGACCGCACGGTGGTGCGGCAGAATCAGATGCGCGCGATCGGAGATGACAAAGTCCTCGCCCACCTCGATGCCCGCAGCTTCGAGCTCCCCGATTTCCTTCTCTAGGGCCCACAGGTCGACCACTGTCCCGTTGCCGAGCACGCAGAGGATACCTGGATGCAGGATCCCTGACGGCACCAGGTGCAGCACCGTCTTCTTGCCGCCGACGATGACCGTGTGCCCGGCGTTGTGGCCGCCGTTGTAGCGCACCACCACCTGCACCTTGTCCGCGAGCAAGTCGACGATCTTCCCCTTACCTTCATCGCCCCACTGGGCGCCGGCCACGACGATATTGGGCATGTTCTAGAATCCGGCTGGTGACTAGACGGCCTCGGCTGGTTGCGTGGTGCTCGGCACCACAGACTCCGCCGGGAAGGTGTAGCTGCAGTTCTCTACCTCGCGCAGATCGCGGGGCTGAATTGGAAAGTGGCGGCACTGCGCGAAGCGGTTTTCGTAGACGCGACAGGCGTATCCGCCGTTGCCGTCAGAGCCCAGAAAGGGACAGCGGAACAGGATCCGGCAGCACTCGCCACAGCGATTGCAGTCCCCGTGACGCTGCGCGACCATCGCGTCCACCTCGTCCTTGCGGAACTGCGACTGCACGAAGCGACGGACCTTTCCGCGAGCCTGAAGTGTCATCAGCGAGATGTTCGCCATCCCTGTCCTCCGCCTGACCTCAACGCAAGAAGCGCATGATACTGCCCGGCACAGAGCGGCGCAAGCCCGGCCAGCGCCTGCCACACTCGTGCCGACTTATGAAAGATGTTCCTTGAGCAGACGCTCCAGACCGTCCTTGGACATCAGCCCCACGCGCTGCTCAGCTACCTTGCCAGCCTTGAGAATCAAGAGCGTCGGCAACGCTGTAATGCCGTAGCGCATGGGAACGTCGTCGTTCTCTTCCACGTTCATCTTGCCGACCTTCAGGCGAGCCGAGTATTCCGCGGCGATGGCCTCAATCGTCGGCGCGAGCGCACGACAAGGTCCGCACCACGTGGCCCAGAAATCGACGAGCACCGGCTGGGGCGAGCCGAGCACTTCGCTCTCCCAGTTCTGATCTGTAAAATTGGCAACGGCGTTGGACATTCCCACCAGCCTCCGAAAACCAGTATAGCTTGAGCGCAGCCCTGCGTCTCGCACAACAAACCCGGCTTCGGCTACGACCTGCTTCACGCGTGCAACGCTGCCGCCCGTCCTCTGTCCGACAACGCTTCAGCGATGTGTGAAGGCTCACACCCAGGACCTCTCCGGGGCCGTATATTCCAAGTAGGATGTATTTGATGGCGGTTTTCACTCTGGAGGCGAAGAACATGCGGCGAGCCACATGTCTGGCGGGTTTGGCAGCGCTCCTGCTCGCGAGCGGCGCCATGGCCCGAGAAGCGGCAGATGACGAGACTGTGGGCGACACAGCCGCATCGGAGCGTCCCCACGTCAGGGTCCTGGCGAGCCCCTACGATCTGGCAGGCTTCTACTCGTCCGGCGGGTCAAGCCGCAGCTACGGCTTCTTCGATCGAGCGACCGACCGCTATCCAATTTCCAGGTACTATCGCAGCTCAGACCAGGAATCGATCGGCTACTGGCGCTCTCAGGCCTGGCGCCGGCCCTCGTTGTCCGCTGCGCGCCTGCGAAGGGCCAGAAGGATGGGGAGCCACCGGGACCTCTATCTCTTTGTGCCGGCCGTCTTGGTCCCGGTCGTGCCCCTCGACGAGCGCGAATCGGAGGCTCGGTAGGCGCGCGCACCCAGCGACCAGACTGCACTGCGGCCAACAGCTGCGACGAATCTCTCGCCGAAGCTCCTGATGGGCCCGACGCTCTCATCGCCTTCGATGCGCTCCACGCGTCCCATCGGAAAGAACACCGTGGTCGGCGCGATCATGCGTTCGGCAGCACTCCGCTCCTGACGCAGCCAGTCGTCGAAGACGTCGAGCGCGAGCCCGCGCACGATCGCGCCGGCTGGCAGGATCGCGAGCAACTTGCCCCAGAACTTCTCTCGCGGGCTGTGCAGGGAGAGCACGACTAGGCCCCCGCGCGACAGGGCGGCCGGTTTCACTTCTTGCCTTGCCTCTCGAGAAACGCGGTCAGGTTGCGCATGCCCTCTTGCAGCTCGGCAAGCGGACGCGCGAACGAGATGCGTATGTAGCCAGGCGCGGCAAACGCTTCGCCTGGTACGACTCCGAGCCCGGCCTCATCGAGCAGCCGCATCGCCATCGCCGCAGTGGAAGGCATGGCCGGAGTCAGGTGACGCGCCATGTTCGGAAAGACGTAGAACCCGCCGCCGGGCTCGACGCATGTGACGCGCGGGATCTCACCGAGCGCTGACACGACGAAATCGCGGCGCTGGCGATACTCCGCCGCCATCTCCTGCACCGCCTGCTGTGGTCCGGTCAAGGCCTGCACGGCAGCCACCTGGACGAAGGTGGTCGGGCACTGTGTGCTGTGCGAAGCCAGGGCCGCACAGGCATCGACCAGCACCCTCGGCCCCAGCACCCAACCCAGACGCCAGCCGGTCATGCAGTAGGTCTTCGACGCCGTGCCCAGGATCACGAAGCGCTCGCTCACCGAATCGCGCAGCGCTTGCAGCGCGCTCGAGTCGCCTCGCCGATAGAGCAAACGGGCGTAGGCATCGTCAAAGAGCAGCGTGAAGCGGCGGCGTTGAGCCATGTCGCCGATGACCAGCAGGTCCTCGGAGTCGACGACCGCGCCCGTCGGATTTGACGGGCTGTTCAGGATGACGGCCTTTGTACGCGGGCTGGTCGCCTTGCTGATCATGCGCGCAGTCACCTGAAAACCGTCTTGCTCGCGGGCCTGCACCAGGATCGGCCGAGCGCCGGCCAGGCGCACGGCCTCGCTGAAGCTCGGCCAGTGTGGTGACGGTATGACCACCTCGTCGCCACGGTCCAAGAGCGCCTGGCAGACCAGGAAGAGCGCGTGCTTGCCGCCGTTCGTGACCGCCACCTCGTCCTCGGAGAAGGTGACCTTGAAGTCCTTGCGGTAGCGCAGCGCCACCGCGGCCCGCAGCTCGCGCAGGCCAGCCGAGGCCGTGTAACGCGTGCGACCGGCGTTGAGCGCGTCTACCGCAGCGTCCACGATGTGACGCGGCGTGTCCTTGTCAGGTTCGCCGACGGTCAGATCGACCGGCCCGCGCCCGGCGCCTCGCAGGGCCGCGGCCTTCTGCGCCATCGCCACGGTCGGCGAGACCTCGATCTGAGCCGCGCGGTGCGACAGGTCCTTGGCCGAGCCGTCTCCGCGCGTCATGCTCGCCCTCTTCCCCGCTTGGGGCGCGCACGACTGTGCCCCTCTGCGTGGCCACGCAGGCGCTGCACCACGACCGGCGGCACCAGCTCGCTCACGTCACCCCCCAGACGGAAGACCTCCTTCACCATGCGCGACGACAGGTACGAGTAGCTCTCAGCTGGCATCATGAACACCGTCTCGATCTTCGGGTTGAGGCGGCGATTCATGAGGGCCATCTGGAACTCGAACTCGAAGTCGGAGATGGCCCGAAGACCGCGCACGATCACCTCGGCCTGCACACGCATCGCGTAGTCGACCAGCAAGCCGGAGAAGGTATCGATGCGCACTCGCCGCCGCCCGCGGCAGGCGCTGCGCGCGATCTCGACGCGCTCGTCCAATGAGAATAGCGGCCGCTTGTCCGCATTGACAAGGATGGCCACGATCACCTCGTCGAAGACCTTGAGTCCGCGGTCGATGATGTCCAGATGCCCGTTGGTGATCGGATCGAACGTGCCGGGAAAGACCGCCCGCGACCTGCCGCTGCTCAAACCTCCCTCCCTGCTCTGGCCTCGTCGAACCCTGGCGGGCGGAAGAAGCTCAGCATGTGGTCGCCGATCCGCACCTGACGTTCGCGTACCAGGCCTTGTATTGTCTCTCGAAGCGTTCGCTTGTGAAAGTGCTCCACGATGACCGTTGCCCCGGCGGCGAGCAGTCCCAGCCGAGCGAGTTGCTCCAGGGCCGGCTCGTAGAGCTCACTTTCGTACGGCGGATCTACGAAGACCAGGTCGAAACTCCGCCCTTGCCGCGCCAGCGCGGTCAACCCCTGCCGGTAGTCCACACAACGCACCTCGGCGCGGCCACCGGCACCTCTCACGAGGACCGCGTTGTCCCGGATGATGCTCGCGGCGTGGCGATCGCTCTCCACGAGCACCACCTCAGCCGCGCCGCGCGAAAGGGCCTCGAGGCCGACAGCCCCGCTGCCGGCGAACAGGTCGAGGAAGCGGCAGCCACGCATTCGCGGCGCCAGCACGTCGAATAGCGTCTGTTTGACCCGGCTCGCCGTGGGCCGCGTCTTGTCGCCACGGGGGGCATCGAGTCGCCGCCCTCTTGCATTTCCGCCGATGATGCGCGTCACGCTGCTTCCATTCTCTCCGCCGCCTTCGTGTCTGGCCTATGCCAGACGCAAGCGGCTCTCCCAGTCGGTCGAGGCCAACCAGCGCGTCGCCTCGTCGCGCCCGTGCTCAGCGACGAATCGCTCCGCTTCGGCGCGCGCCTGCTCGATGAGGTCCTGATCGCGCGCGAGATCCGCGATGCGGAACCGCGCTAGGCCTGACTGTCGCGTGCCCAACATCTCACCTGGCCCGCGAATCGCCAAGTCCTGCTCGGCGATGATGAAGCCGTCTTGGCTGTCCAGCATCGCGTTCAGCCGCGCTCGCGCGTCGGCCGTCAGCCTCCCATGCGTCATGAGCACACAGGTCGATGACGCAGTTCCGCGTCCCACGCGGCCACGCAACTGGTGGAGCTGGGCCAAGCCGAAGCGCTCCGCATGCTCGACGATCATGAGCGTTGCGTTGGCCACGTCGATACCGACCTCGATGACCGTGGTGGCCACAAGCACCGCGATCTCCCCGCGCGCGAAGCGCTCCATGACCCCTTCGCGCTCTGCCGCGCGCATGCGGCCGTGGAGCAGCTCGACGCACACCTCCGGCAGAGCCCGCCGCCATTCCTCCAAGCCTGCCATGGCTGCGCGAACCTCGGGCAGTTGCTCCGACTCCTCCACGATCGGAAAGACCACGAAGGCCTGGTGCCCCTGCGAGACCTCATTGCGGACGAGATCGACGACTCCGCGCCGCGCAAGAGCGCCGCGCAGGAGCGTCCGCACCGGCCTCCGACCTGGCGGCAGCTCGTCAAGGCGAGACACGTCGAGGTCGCCGTATGCCGTCAGAGCGAGGGTCCGCGGTATGGGCGTGGCTGTCATCACCAGCACGTCGAGCGACTCGGCCTTTCCCGTCAGGGCCTCGCGCTGAAGCACGCCGAAGCGGTGCTGCTCGTCGACGACAGCCAGGGCTAGTTTGTGAAACACAAGGCCTGGCTCTGCCAGCGCGTGCGTTCCGATGACAATCTGGGCTTCGCCGGAGGCAATGCGCTCGATCGCAGCCTGGCGCGCATCGCGCGCCAGTGAGGAGGTCAAGAGCTCCACCCGGTAGCCGCGGCCAGCCAACAATCGACGAAAGGTCAGAAAGTGCTGTTCTGCCAGCAGCTCAGTGGGTGCCATCAGCGCGGCCTGTGCACCTTGCTCGACGACGATTACCATGGCCAGGAGTGCGACGACGGTCTTGCCCGCTCCCACGTCGCCTTGCAGCAGACGCCGCATCGGCACGGCTGCGCGAAGGTCGGCCGCGATTTCTCGGGCAACGCGTCGCTGCGCCTCGGTGAGCCGGAAGGGCACGATCCTCTTCACGGCAGCACGCACCCGCTCGTCGACCACGGCAGCAGAACCGCGCCGCGGTGTGCGGCCGGAACGCGCCAGCGAGAGCCCGAGCTGAAAGCCGAACAGCTCCTCCAGAATCAGACGCAGATGTCCGGGGCTGCGAGCCGCTGCCAAGGCGGCAAGCGCCGGGCCGTCCAGCTGAGCATCAGGGGCATGCACGCCGCAGAGCGCCTGACTGAGCGAAGGCAACCGCAGGCGCTCGCGCACGTCGGCGGGCAGTTGCTCCGGCAGTTGCTCAGGCAGATCTGCCACCAGACGCCCGAGGATGCTGCGCAGCATCCTGCTGCTGACCGGCCCGACCCGTTCGTAGACCGGGACGACACGCCCGAACTCCGCCCCGCAGTCTGTCTCTGCCTCGACCAACTCGAGCTGCGGGGAGTTCATCGTCAGATGCCGCGGCGCGCGCGGGTCGCGGACGACGGCCCCGACCAGCACTACTTTCTGCCCTGGCATCAAGGCGCGCTGCAGGTAGGGCTGGTTGAACCACACCGCGCGCAGGCGACCAGTCGCGTCTGCCACCACGGATTCGAGCACCCGCATCCGCCTGGCCCGCCGCAGACGCGCGACCTCGACAGTTCCGCGCACACAGGCGCTGCAACCGACAACCAGCTGCGCCACCTGCGAGATGGCGCGCCGGTCCTCATATCGGAACGGCAGCCGCGTCAGTAGATCGCCGACCGTGCGAACGCCCTCGCGAGCGAGTGCCGCTGCGCGATGTGGACCGATACCGCGCACTGACTCGATAGGAGAGGAGAGCTGCATGGCTTCGGAGCCCACGCGCGTCGCGTGACCGCGGTGATTGCCTAGTAGTCGAGTGACAATCGGCCGGCCTGCACACGCACGTTCTTGAGACCGTATGGCAATCGGAACGGCGACAAAACGTCGAAGCCTGCCGGATTCTTCTGCGTGCGCGTGGCAGACGCCACGAGCTGTGCGAGTAGCGACGGCGGGAGTGCGACCGGGCCGATGCGAACGTCGTCGATCTCGAACGTGCCGAAACCGCCGGCGCTCTTCATGCGCCCGGCGATTTCGAGCGACACCATCCCGGAGAGCAGCGTGAGCGGATTCCAGATGGACATGGCCCCCATCTGAGCCTTGACTTGGTCGAGGTCGGCAACGCCGCGGACGTCGATGCGGTTTCCATCGAGACGAAACTCGACGTCATGCAGGCCTGCCGGCAGCTGTGGTCCGAGCACGAGATTGATGTACGAGTTGAGCTCACCTTGAGTGACGACGACGCTCACTGGAGCTGCGCCCACCGGCCGCACCTGCTTGGCTCGTCGTTCGAGCTCCAACACCTTGACGCGCAACGCCTCTGCCTGCGCGCGCGACAAGGGCGGCGTTGCGGCCGGCGAGGCCGCGGAAGCTACGGCGGCCACAGCGGTGAGAGCAAGGACAAGGACGCTCAGCGACACGAGCGCGATTATAGCAACAGGCTGCCAAAGGCCCACGCCGCGCGCTGCCGCGGCACCGGGCTGCCTCACAGACTCAGCCGCATCGGTGGCCGTACCCAAGCGTGGGCACCATAGGCTCGATGCAGCCGGAAGCCCAGGTTGGCGTACAGACGAGTGGCGCGCTCATTGCCGGCAGTCACCGAGAGACTGGCCGACGCCAGTCCGTTCCGTTTGAGCTGCGTGAGCGCGGCGACTACGAGTGCGCGGCCCAGACCGCGTCCCTGAGAGCGCGGCAGGACCGAGACCTGACAGATGTGGCCGTTGTGCGGCGAGACGCGACTGCACAGAACAACGCCCGCCAACCCTTCCGAACCAAACGCCTCTAGGGAGGCCTCGGGCATGAAGCGGCCGCAACCGTCGTGTAGCACGAGCGTGTCCACGAAGTTGCGCGTGCGCTCGGGGGACAGGTAGACCGAGTTGAGAACGGCGTCAGCGCTGCCGCTGTGACTCTCGAAGACCAGCCGGGCCACTTCGGGGATGTGGGAGCGAGCCAGTGGCGTCAGCCTCCACTCGTCGGCCGCAGAGGGTAGGCTCTCGGCCAGACTCCGTACGAGGTAGTGACGCGCTCTGCCGACAAAGCCACCACGCGTATAGTGCTCGTCGGCCAGCGTGGTCGTCGAGAAGAGGGTCTGGCCCTCCACTCGCGCACAGTCCAGCTGGGCTTGCGCCTCTGCCAAGACCGCATCCAGCAGCGGCTCCTCCAGCCCCTGACCCCGAGCCTGCTCGACTGCGAACAGCGACCCCACTACGGCGCGCTCCTGCTCGCGAATCCAGTAGCAGTACGCCAGGGCGCGCGCGCCGTCCGTGAGCACGCAGCCGGCAACAGTGCGCGCGTCGACGGCATCCAGCAACGCGGCAGCCACGTCCGCGAAATCCCAGTCGAGCTCGCCGCTCCAGTGATCGATCTCCTCGTCGAGCAACGTGCGCAGGTCGCGAGAGCGCAGCTCGCGCAGGGAGCGCAGGCGCAAGCCTGCACGGAGCGCGCTCGCGTATCCAGTGGTGCTCCCCATCATGCGTCGGTCTGTTGACGCCTCCGCTCGGCGTCCAGGAACTGCTGCAAGACCTGCTCACCTCCTGGCGGGAGCGTCAGAAACTCCAGCCCGGCGAGAAAGAAGGCCTGGTCTGCATCGCCCGTCTCGCCGTCACGCGAAGAGTCGGCGACACGGACCTTGGTCAGCACTGTGTGGTCCGACATCGTCAGGGCGAGATCCATCACACGGCCGCGGTCGAGGAGCACTTGGCACCGCGCGAGGCACCCGGTGAGACTCAGGTCCAAGATCTCGACCTCCAGGCGTTCGCGGCCCTGGAGCACCGCGGACAGCCGCGTCCCGAGACGCGCCGCCCGGCGTGTGCTACCGCTCTTCGCTCGGTCCCTCATGCCTAGCCCCGGACGCCAGCGACCACGACCCTGCGTGCGAACGCTGGTGTGCATTCATTCTAGGCCCTCGCCGGCGGGGCCTCAAGGCTTACGTTTCCCTACGCCAGTCGGGAGGTTCCCCTGCTCAAGCTCGACTTGTTGTTGAAGGTGGCACGGCCTATACTCGACTTAATTGGGTAGGTCTGCATGCGAGTGAGGGCGAACCCCCAGGACTTGCCACCGGCAAGCGCATCAAATCCTGGTGTGCGCGAGTACGAGGCGGCGCTCGACGCGATCTGCTCGCACATGCGTGACCCTGTCGCCAAGCTGAGATTCATCCGCGACTCGCTCTCTCACTACGACGCGCTCAAACGACGGGTCGGCTGGGTGCCCTCGGCACCGTTTCGGCGGCGCCTGTACGTGTGGCTGGCCATCGAGCGGTTCCGCCCCATCTTGCTCGGTGGTGGTTTGCCTTCAGCCGCACGCCGACGCCTACGCCGCTCGCTCGTGCTGGGCCGCGCGCTGGCGGCCGGTGCCGCTCTGGGCGCGCTTGGACTCACAGGCACCATCGTGGCTGCGGTGCTCATCTTGATTCCTGCGACCTCGGCACGCACCGTTACGCCGCCAGCCAGCAAAGCCGCTGCGCGGCTGCTGGCGCCGTCGCCGTCACCCGAGCCCCTTGACCCCAAACTTCCCCAGCTCGCCACCATTTGGCTGGTGGAAAAGGGCGCCGACTATGAGCAGTACAGCAACGGGCTGCGCATCGATACGGAATTCGCCGTGCGGGGCGAGCCGCGGCGGTTTCGCGTCTTCGATCAGGACGGCATCCGGCCCGAGGTGTACGAGGCTCCCGTCGGCATCGTCTTCCACACGTCGGAGAGCGACGTCTGGCCGATGGAGGAGTCCTTCAACGAGAACCTGCGCGACAGCAGCCAGCGGCTGTTGCGCTTTCTTAAGCGCAATCAGGTCTACAACTACATGGTCGACCGCTTTGGCCGCGTCTACCGTGTGGTGGACGACGCCTGCAAGGCGAACCACGCGGGCTACTCCATCTGGGCCGCTGGCGGACGCTACTACCTGAGCCTCAACAACGCCTTTCTCGGCGTGTGTTTCGAGACGCGCTGGGAGGGCGGCAAGGCCTTGCCGATCACCGCCGCTCAGTTCACCGCAGGCCGCAGCCTCACCGACTGTCTGCGTCAGCGCTTCGGCATTTCGCCTGAGATGTGCGTCGGACACGGGCTGACGAGCGTGAATCCCAAGAGGCATCTGATCGGCCACCACGTCGACTGGGCGCGCGGTTTTCCCTTCGAGAACTTCGGCCTTCCCGATCAGTATCGACTGCCACCGCCGAGCGTGGCCTTCTTCGGTTTTGCGTATGACGACGCCTTCCTGAACGTGATGGGCGAGCCGTGGCCAGGGGTGCGCAGCGCCGAGCAAGGCCTCACGCGCGAGGCTGAGCAACGCGGCCTCAGCATCGACGACCTGCGCCGGGAACGCCAGGCCGTCTATGATCGCTGGATCTTGGAACAGGCCAGGGATGACGAGTCGGCCGCGTCAGCCCGGGGCCAGAAGGCCCAAAGACGCGGGCCACAAGGAGGATAGGAGCATGGTGGACGCAGCCGGGCCAAAGGATCACCTCTGGAAAGTGGCCCTCGACGCCGAGGAGCGCATCGAGGACTTGGTCAAGGTGGCCTCGTCTCCAATAGGCGTCGACGTCGGAACGAGCAAGCTGGTCGTGGCCAAGAAGGGCCCCCGCGAGGTCGAGACCTCGGGCGCGCTCAACGCCTTCTTGCCGGTGCCCTACTCTCGCTTCACCGAGGCCACGCTTGGCCAGAACAACATCGCCTACTACCGCGACGAAGGCGACCTGATCATCTACGGCACCGCCGCCGAGCGTTTCGCAAACATGTTCAACGCCGAGGCGCGGCGCCCGATGGCGGACGGCATGGTCAACCCCCGCGAGAAGCTTGCCATGCCGGTGTTGGAGGCCATTCTGCAGACGATCGTGCCCAAGGCGCGCGCTCAGGGCGAGATCCTGGCGTTCTCGGTTCCGGCCGCCGAAGGACCTGCCGGTGAGAACCGTGAGGCGTCGCTCACCTATCACAAGGCCAGCCTGCAGCAGTATTTCCGTGGCCTGGGCTACGAGCCGCGTCCGATCAACGAAGGCTTGGCGGTGATCTTTTCGGAGCTCGAAGACTACAACTTCACCGGCATCGGCATTTCCTGCGGCGGCGGGATGTGCAACGTGGCCATGGCCCACCTTTCGGTTCCATCGATGATGTTCGGTCTTTCCAAGGCCGGCGACTACATCGACACTGCCGTGGGCACCGTGGTCAACGAGCACGCCACGCGCGTCAAGGTCCTGAAGGAAGAGAACCTCGACCTGCTAAGGCCGCCCTCAGACAAGTTCCAGCGGGCCCTGCACATCTACTACGAGGACTTGGTTCAGTCACTGGTCGAGGTCCTGGCCTACAAGCTGACCAAGGCGGACAAACGCACCGAACGCCCAGTGCCGCTGATCTTGGCCGGCGGAACGGCGAAGCCGCGGGGATTCAAGGAGCTCTTCGAGCGCGCGATCAAGCTGCGGCCGCTGCCCATCCCCATCGCCGAGGTGCGCGTGGCGCGCGACCCGCTCACGGCCACCGCCCGCGGTGCCATGATCAACGCGATGTACGAGCGGTGACCCGTCGTCCCACGCTCAGCGTCCTGCTCTTCATCGGCCTCGTCGCGCCCGCGGGCGCCCAAGAGTGGTACGAGCACTATCTCTCGGCCCGCGACAAGCTCGTGCCTGCCGGACAATGCGCCGCTGCCGTGCGCGAGCTGCGCGCCGCCATCCATCTGAAAGCGGGATCGAGGCTCAACGAGCGCACCTACGGCCTACAGTTCGAAGATTACTTCCCGTACTTCTACCTGGGCCTCTGCCAGCTGCGCATGGGCGAAGCCCGTGCGGCGGTCGCGAGCTTCGACACCGAGGAGAAGTATGGAGCGATTCGTGCGCGCGGCACGCACTACAAGGAGCTCCTGCTCCGCCGGCAAGAGGCCCAGGTTCAGGTTGAACACGCGGAACAGCAGCACGTGCTGCGTGTCGCGCAAGATCGCGTGGAGGCTCAGCTCGCCCGCAGCGCGGAGCTCGAACGCGACCGTAAGTACGATGACGCGCTCGAGCTCCTGACCCAGGCACAGAAGACCGCCTCGGCCCTCGATCCCCTGATCCAGCGGCGCGTCGAGGAACGCCTGATCCATATCCGCGGTCTCAAGCGGGAGGCCGAAGACGCCGACGCCCGCGCTCGGCGCATCGACACCGCTCTGGCCGCGGCGCGTCAGCTCATGGACGAGAGCCGTGACCAGGACGCAATCCTCAAATTCGATGAAGTTCTGGTCTTGGATCCCAGGAATACCGCGGCGGAGACAGGACGTCGCGAAGCGCAGGAGCGCATTCTGGCTGCCACTACCCGCCAAGAGCGCGACAAGGCGTTTGCCACTGGGCAGGCCCTGCTCGACGCGGGTCAGTACGCCGAGGCCCTGCCTTTTCTTTCCCAGGCGGCCGCCGACCCTGCCAACGCGAGCGCGCGGGAGCTGCTGGCACGCGCGCAGAAGCTCGCCGAGGGACTTAGGCGCCAACGCGAAACCCGGCGCAACATCGAGCGTCTCATGGCGGAAGGGGAGAACCGCCTCGGCACCGGCCGTTTCGCGGCGGCGCAAGTCAAGTTCCAGGAGGTGCTGGCGCTCGATCCGACGGACGTGCGTGCGCAGGAGCGCCTGGCCTTTGCGGTGCGTCGCGCCGACGAGGCGGCTTTCGAGAAGCTACGTCCGAACCGCCCGCCAGCCCTGGTGATCCTGCAACCGGCCACGGCAACGACCGAAACCGAAGCGGACACGATCTCCGTCGGCGGGGTCGCGACCGACGACCGCGGCCTTGCGCGTATCGAGTTCTTCGTCCCCAACCACCGCATCGCAGTGCAGGAGATCCCGCCGCAGATCGACTCCGGCGAGCCGCAGCGCGAAAGCTCCTTCACCCGGCCGTTCACCTTGTCGGCTGGCGCGAACAAGATCCGCGTGCGCGTGACCGATATTGCCGGCCTTGCGCAGGAAACGACCTTCGTAGTCGCCAGACGCCCGCGCCTCTACGAGCGCCCTGCGGTTCGTCTGGCCGCAGCAGGCTCTGTCCTCGGCCTGCTCGGCCTGGCCTGGGCCTTTGTCCGCCTGCGGCGTGCCCGAGCGTTCAAGCGGCGCTTCAACCCCTACGTCGCCGGTGCGCCGGTGGTCGACGACCATCTCTTCTTCGGTCGTCATCAAATCCTCACGCGCGTGCTCAATTTGCTGCACCACAACAGCTTCATGATCACGGGCGAACGCCGCATCGGCAAGACGAGCTTCCTGCTGCGGCTCAAGCGTGCCCTCGAAGCCGACGAAGGCCCGGCCTTCAAGTTCTTCCCGGTACTGGTCGACTTGCAGGGCGTGACCGAGGAGGGCTTCTTCCACGCGATCATGGGCGACGCGCTCGACGCCCTGCCCCTGGCCGCCGGCACGCTCGCGACCCTGCGCTATTCCCCGACGCGGCCACAGTACGACGGCCGCGACTTCGGCCACGATCTCCAGCTCGTCTTGGCGGAGATGACCACGCATACGACGCGCAAGCTCAAGGTCGTGCTGATGCTCGACGAGATCGACGTTCTCAACGAGTACTCGGAGCGCACCAATCAGCTGCTCCGTAGCATATTCATGAAGACCTTCTCCGAGCACTTGGTCGCGGTCATGTGCGGTGTCGGTGTCAAGCGTGCCTGGAGCAGCGACGCCAGCCCTTGGTACAATTTCTTCGAACAGATCCGCTTGACACCCTTCTCGCGCGCCGATGGCGAGGCCCTGATTCGTACTCCGGTGGCCGGGATCTTCCGCTACGAATCGCAGGCCGTCGAGAGCATCCTCGAGTACAGCCAAATGAAACCCTATCTCATCCAGAAGTTCTGCATCCAGGCGGTCAATCGCATCCTGGAGCAGCGCCGCACGACGATCAGCGCGCTCGACATCGAGACCGTCCGCGCGCACGCCCTGGCCGATGCCGACAGTGGCGAGGAGTCTATCGCGCTGCGGCAAGCATCGGTCTGATTCAGCGAAGTTGTGGCAGACTATGAGCCTAATGCGAACGACACGCACCTCGACCGACAGCCCAGCCGGAGCCGGTCCAGGCCGCGCGAGGAATCCCTTCATCGCCGGCAACTGGGTTCGCGCCGAGAACTTCTTCGGCCGCGAGGCGTTGCTGAGCGAGATACTCGAAGGCCAGCGCGACTCGCTCTGGGTCGCAGGCGGGCGTCGCATGGGCAAGACCAGCGTGCTCAAGGAGCTGGAGTACCGCACACAGCAAGACCCACAGGGCCCCTTCGTGCCCCTCTACTGGGATCTCGAGGGCGCGGTGGACGCGCGCGGACTGGCCGAGGGTTTGCTCAGCAGTGTGGAAGACAGCGAGCC
>Ga0302321_100003010_pt1 | contig 14445 bp, 12 predicted proteins | sample Fen_T0_1_FD_202505 | JGI IMG/M metagenome (GOLD analysis project Ga0302321, IMG submission 202505) | Peat permafrost microbial communities from Stordalen Mire near Abisko, Sweden - Fen_T0_1 | ecosystem: Environmental > Terrestrial > Soil > Wetlands > Permafrost | place: Sweden: Abisko...
TGCGCGGGGATCAGGCTCCATTTGCGGTCGGTGACCTTCACCAACTCGGTCAGTGTGCGCTTGTCGCGGAAGTAGGCGTAGATGCTCTCGTCGCCGGTCACTTCACCGACGCCGGAGAGCGAAGTCAGGTGGCCCTGCGGATCGAGGTCGATCGCCAACGGAGCCTCACCGGCGCGCGCGAGCGCGGCAGCGAGATTCAGCGCTGTCGTGGTCTTGCCGACTCCACCCTTTTGATTGAAAACCGCGATCCGTGGCATTTTATAGTCCGACTGCCCTGCGAATATGGTACCGAACGGTCACTTAAGCCGTGCGGCACTCCTTATTAGCACCGAATCAGTCATTTAGCAAGTTCTCTTGACAGTTTGATGAAACAAAGCCCGCGAAGTCCTTCGCCGGCAAGGCTTTTACGCTCTCGCAAAAAGTAGGTTTTCGGAGCATGGACAAAACGCATTTCCGTGCCTACAATGCGCGGCCTGCTGGTGACGCGGGTCATCTTTCCAGCAACGCGGCGAATGGCAACAAAAGGCGACGACGATGGACGCGGACAGCATCCCGATCAAGACGGTCAAAGGCATAGAGGAAATGGAGACTCGCAAGCACGGCCTGTCGCCGCGCCTGCGCACTGCCCTCATCATGGTTGACGGCCAGTCCAGCCTGGCCGAAATCCTCGCCAAATGCGGCGAATTCGCCGACCGCATCGACGGACACCTGCGCGAGTTGCAGGCCGAAGGTTATCTCGAAGTTGCGGAACAGGAAGAAATCGTCGAAGTTGTCGAGGCCGAGCCCGCCGCCATCGATATGCGCCCCGGCGGCGGCATCAAGTCCTATTAGGCTTTTCGTGCGGGGAAGTCCTCCGGGAACGCCCGCGCCATTTCATCCAGCCTGTCCGTAAATACGCCATCCACACCGATGGCGAAAAGTTCGTGCGCTCGCTCCGGATCGTTCACGGTGTAGCAAAGCGCCCGAACATCCTGCTCGTGCAATCGTGCGACGGTGCGCGCGTCAATATGCGAGTAGTGGCAATGCAATGAGATGGCGCCCAACTCCTCAACCAATGCAAAATGCCCGGCATCCGGTCGCTCCGCCAGCACGCCGAAGGTCAGCATCGGTGCTGCGCGCCAGGCCGCGCGCAATGCTTCCGCGCTGAATGAGGATACCAGCGGCGCGGGAATTGCCTGCCCCCATAGTTCCGCGCACAACCGCGCGATCACGGCGCCCTGTGCAAGCTCGTGCCCTGCCGGCGGCTTGATTTCAACGTTGGCCGCCATGCCGACGCTTTGCAGGTAGCCGGCGACGCTATCGAAACGGGCGATCGGCTCACCCTGGAAGGCTTGCCCAAACCAGACACCGGCATCGAGCAACGCCAAATCGGCAAAGGCGTGGTCATTCAGCATGCCATGGCCGTTGCTGGTACGTTCCAATGTATCGTCGTGCATCAGCACTGCGACACCATCGCGCGAAAGCTGCACATCGAATTCGACCGCCGTATAGCCGGCGGCAAACCCTGCCTTCATGGCGGCCAGCGTATTTTCCGGCGCCTGCATGCCTCCGCCGCGATGCGCGAAAAAGCGCGGGTAAGGCCAATCGGCACGGCGACTCATAGCGAGCCGCCATTCAGAAGGTAACGAGCCCCCAGCAAGCCGAGAATGGCGTAGCCGGCGGCCAGCAAATCGTCGAACATGACGCCAAAGCCGCCCTTGATGCTCCGGTCGGCCCAACCGATCGGCCACGGCTTGGCGATATCGAACACGCGAAACAGGACGAACGCCAGCACCAGCCCGCCCCGCCACGGCGGAGCGCACGCCAGTACCAGCAGGAAGGCGGCAATCTCGTCGATGACGATGCCGCCGTGATCGGACACGCCGAGGTCACGGCCGGTGACCTCGGCCGCATAGCAACCGGCAACGAACAAAACCGCCCCTGCCGCGACCACCGCCGGCGTACCGGCCAGTGCATCGCACAAAAAGAAAATCGGGAATGCGACCAGCGTCCCCCAGGTGCCCGGCGCGCGCTTCATCAAACCCGCGCCAAACCCCAGCGCCAGAAAATGCGCCGGATGCGACAGCAGGAATTTGCGATCGGGGCTCATGCCGTTGCACCGGCGAAATGATCGTAGCCGGTGCGGAGCATCAGGATCTTTTTGCCGCTCGCGTCGAGCACTTCGACCGGCGAGCCTGTGCCGGTAAAGGATTGCATCGACCCGACCCGCGCCAGCGGCAGCGACAGCTCGCGACCGGCCGCCTCGATCGCAGCACGTTCCTGTGGCGCGGCGGCAAAGCAGAGTTCGTAGTCGTCGCCGCCCGCCAGCGCGCAATCCATTTGCAATTGCTCCGGCATCGCGCCCAGCGATGGGGAACGCGGAATTGCTTGCCAGTCGAGCGTGGCCGACAACATCGAACGTTCGCAGATATGGCCAAGATCGGCGAGCAGCCCATCGGAAATGTCGATGGCGGCGTGCGCCAATCCACGCAAGGCGAGACCCAGGCCAACGCGCGGCAACGGCCTATGCAATCTATCCGAGGCAATCACCCATTCACCCGGCGAAAGCTGGATCTCGCCGCGCAAATGCCGCAGTGCCAGCGAGGCACCTCCCAGGTCGCCGGAAATCCACACGTCGTCGCCTTCGTGCGCGCGATCGCGCCGCAATACTTTATTCGGATCGGCCTCGCCGATCACGGTCAGCGTCATCGACAGCGGCCCGCGCGTGGTATCGCCGCCGATCAACTCGACACCGAACTGGTTTGACACGTCATAAAAACCGCGCGCAAAGGCGGCCAACCACTGGTGGTCAATCTGCGGCAAGGTCAAGGCCAGCGTTACAAATTTGGGCGCGGCGCCCATCGCGGCGAGATCGGACAGGTTGACCGCCAAGGCCTTGTGGCCCAGCGCTTGTGCGTCGGCATCAACGAAAAAGTGCACGCCTGCGACCAGGGTATCCGTGGACACGGCAACATCTCGGCCCGGCACCCATGAGAACAACGCGCAGTCGTCGCCTACACCCAGCTTGGCGGCGGACACAGGCCGAGTAAAGTGGCGTGCGATGAGATCAAATTCAGGCGTCATATGTCGTGCCGCCAGGACTGGTTCAGGTCTTGACGGAGCGGCGTGCCTTCACACTCACCGTCGGCACCGACTTGGCGACCTTGGCCACGCGCGGCTTCACTTCGCGCGGCGCTTGCGCAGCCACTTCCTCGGCGCGGCGTACCGCAGCGAACTTGTCGAGCACGCCGTTCACGTACTTGTGCCCGTCGGTGCCGCCAAACGATTTTGCGAGCTCGATCGATTCGTTGATGATCACGCGCAGCGGAGTTTCCGGCATCGCGTCGAGCTCGAAAGCACCGATCCAGAGGATGCCACGCTCGACCGGGCTGATCTCGGCCCAGGGACGGTCGACGAAAGGCGCCAGTTGCTCGGCCAGTTCTGCGCCGTTCTTGAGCACTCCTTTGACCAGTGTTGCAAACAGGTCGGCGTCGGCCTTGTCGAAACTGTCGGCTGCAGAGTACTGCTTCTTCAATTCGAGCCAGGACGATTCGGCCAGCTGCCATTGGTAGATCGCCTGCAAGGCAAATTCGCGGGAACGGCGGCGGGCGCTTTTCATCGTGCGCCAGCCTTGCCGATATCGGCGATGCGGCGCGCCATTTCCACGGCGACCTTGGCGCAATCCGCACCCTTTTCAGCGACGCGCGCCAACGCCTGCGCATCGCTATCCACCGTCAAGATGCCGTTGGCGATCGGCACACCGGTCTCCAGCATGACGTCCATCACGCCGCGACACGATTCGTTGGCGACAATTTCGAAATGGTAGGTCTCGCCGCGCACTACTGCGCCGATCGCGATCAGCGCATCATATTTATGCGTGAGCGCCATCGCCTGCAAGGCGAGCGGAATCTCCAGCGCGCCGGGCACGCTCAACAGGTCCACATCCTCCGGATCCACCTCGGCTGCATGCAGCGCCTCCACACACGCCGCCGTCATTTTGGTGACGATGGCTTCGTTGAAGCGGCTGTGCACCACGCCGATCACGAGCCCTTTGCCATTCGCGTGGTGCGCCGTTGCGGCTGAATTGTTTCCCATCAACTTTTCGCTTTCAAGTTACACCGCTTTCAATTTACGTTCTTGTCCCGGCGCCACATATTCGACCACTTCCAGGTCGAATCCCGCCATGGACGGAATCTGCTTGGGCTTTGCCAGCACCCGCATCTTGCGCACATGCAACGCGCGCAGGATTTGCGCACCGACGCCATTCAGGCGCGGATCCCATTTGGTGTTGCGTTTGGCCGCGGCCTCATCGACGCTAAAGCGCTGCAATAGCGAGCCTGCGGTTTCCTTTTCGCGCAGCAGCACAATCACGCCGGTGCCTTCCAGCGACACCACCCGCATCGCCTCCGCCACGCTGTAGGAATGGCGGCCGACGTCGTGGTCCAGCCAATCGAGCGAGGTAAAAGGCTGGTGCACGCGGGTCAGCACCGGCACTTCGGGAACGATGTCGCCGCGCGTCAGCGCCAGGTGCACTTCGTCGGCGGTGCGGTCGTGGAATACGTGCAGCGTGAACGGGCCGTAAGGTGTACTGATCTCCCGCGCGCTGACTTCCTCCACCAGCGTCTCGGTCAGCGAGCGATGACGGATCAGGTCTACGATGGTGCCAACCTTGAGGCCGTGTTTTTCGGCAAATGGAATCAGGTCGGACAGTCGCGCCATGCTGCCGTCGGCATTCAGCACCTCGCAGATCACGCCGGACGGCGTCAGTCCCGCCAAATGCGCGAGATCGCATGCCGCCTCGGTATGCCCGGCTCGCACCAGCACTCCTCCCTCCTTGGCGATCAGCGGAAAAATGTGGCCGGGTTGGACGATGTCCTCGGCGCCGGCATTGCGCGCATTGGCCACCTGGATGGTTCGGGCGCGGTCGGCGGCCGAGATGCCGGTGGTGACCCCGGTAGCGGCTTCGATGGAAACGGTAAACGCGGTGCCGTGCGGCGCGCGGTTGTCCGCCACCATCGGCAACAGATTGAGCGCGTGCGCCTTGGCTTCGGTGATCGGCATACAGATCAGCCCGCGCGCGTGGGTTGCCATGAAGTTAATCGCTTCCGGCGTCACAAAATCGGCCGCCATGATGATATCGCCTTCGTTTTCGCGGTCCTCTTCATCGACCAGCACCACCATCCGCCCGCGGCGGATGTCGTCGATGATGTCGGTGGTGGGAGCGATGCTCATGTCATGGCCTGCAGGATGGGTGCGTAGCATACAAGGGTTTTGCGGGATACCAACTGCCGAAGTCTGCGAAAGCACCGGTTTTGAATCAAAAATGGCCGATTTTCAGGGCAGAAAAGCCGCGTCAATTCAATCGCTTGGATTACGCAAATGCATTCTAGTCGTTGCAGCGCACAAATGCCAAAGCCGCAGTGGCCCAAAGACATTTGGACAGGTCGGCGACCAGGAGTCCAGAGGTGGCGCTTGACGAATTGGCTGGTCCGAACTGATCGCTACCCTCGTCGTACACGCGAGCTTTGCAGGTCCCGGCAAATCGAGCCTGCCGCAGACCGACAATGTCATTCTCTCGTGAGTGAATATTGACATGATGCTGAAAATGAGACCTAATAACGTCGCCGCTTCAATATGCGGCACATATGAGCCTGAATGGCCAAATCAATGTCCGGCGTTAAATTGCCGATTCCTGGAGGAGTAGACATGAAAACCAAAATCTCGAAAAAGCGTGTGCTGCATGCAAGCCTGTTGTTGATTTTTCCTTGGTGTGGATTCGTGTCGGCCCAAGAGGCGGCGTCGGAACCCAAGGCCAAGGCGGACGAGACCAAGCAGGAGGTCAACAAGATCGAAACCATCGTCGTCACCGCAGAACGGCGCACCAAGCCGCTGCAGATCACACCGATCTCGGCGACCGTGCTGAGCGGCGATGACCTGGCCAACAAGGGTGTCGGCGTAGTGGATCAGCTCATGTTCGCCACCCCATCGGCGACCGTGAATAATTTCGGCCAGGGTATCGACTTCAACATTCGTGGCATCGGCAAGGGCGAGCACAACTCGCAGACCACCACTGGTGTGGTCACCTATCGCGACGGCGTCGCGACCTTTCCCGGCTACTTTGCCGGTGAACCCTACTACGATATTGCGACCATAGAAATATTGCGCGGTCCGCAGGGAACCTTCGTCGGCCAGAACGCAACCGGCGGCGCGGTGTTCGTGACCTCGAACGATCCGATTATCGGCGGCGGGAAATCGGGTTACGTGCAAGGGCAGGTCGGCAACTACAGCGACATCGGCCTGCAGGGCGCGTTGAACATCCCGCTCACAGACACGCTGGCCGCTCGCATCGCATTCAATAGCGAAAACCGCAACAGTTTCTGGAATATCAGCGGCCCCTACACCGGCAGCGATGCGCGCCTGCGCACCAACAGTGCCCGCCTCGGCCTGCTGTGGCAACCCAGCAGTGCGCTCACCGTGCTGTTCAAGACCGACTACAGCCACCTCGACTATGGCGCGTATCCTGCGGATCCCGTCAATGCGACCAACGATCTGTTCACGGTAACGGCCAATGCCGACCTGAAGGCGCTGGACAAACTCAACCGTTCCGTATTGAGTATCGACTACCAGTTCGCCAACGGCGTCAAACTCCGCTCGGTCAGCGGCTACCAATCCGGCAATACCGCCTATCGCGCGGACCTCGATGGCACCAGCGCCGGTAACAGTACGTTCCGGGATTCGGTGGACGAAAAAATCTCTTCGGAGGAGATCAACCTCATCTCGCCAAGCTCCGGTCCCATCACCTGGGTTCTGGGCGCCTATTGGCAGAAGGACACCTACACTTTTCCGCCAAAGGAGTTTGTGATCGGTGTGCCACCGGGAAATCCCGCCAGCGAATATGTATTGGACGGCACCAATCCTAAGAAGACCACAGCGCTGTTCGGCAAAATCGGCTTCGATCTGTCCGACCGCCTCGAACTCGAGATCGGCGGACGCCACACCCGCAGCAGCACCTCCAACGACGTCAACGTCGTCCAGTACGGCCTCCCTTTGAAGGACGTACAGAGGGCCGACTACACCAACTTCTCCGGCAAGGTCGCGCTCAACTTCAAGGTGGACGCCAAGCAATTCCTGTATGCCTTCGCCGCAACCGGTTTCCGCCCGGGCGGATTGAACGTCCCGGTGGGCCTCGGCTTGCCGGCGCCGTTCGACGAAGAAAAAGTGAAGAGCTATGAACTGGGCTGGAAGTCGATCTGGCTGGACGGCGACTTTCGTACGCAGCTCACCGCATTCCATAACGACTACAAGAATTTCCAGGTGATCATCGGTTATCCGACCTTCCCGTCGTTCGGCATCGAGCTGAATGTGCCCGACACCACCAAGATCTCCGGTTTCGAAGCACAGGCGCAGGCCAAGTTCGGCGACTGGAAGCTCGACGGCGGCCTCGGTGTGATGAGCAGCAAGCTGGGTAGTTTTTATGCAGTCGACCCGAGAACCGTTTCTTTCGTGCCCTGCAATCCATTTACCGGGCCTGCCACCGCCAACTGCCGCGCATTGAAGGGCCAGGATCAAACCTACGCGCCGAATCTGACGTTTAATTTTGGCGTGCAGCGGGACATCCATACCGATAACGGCACCATTACACCGCGCCTCAGTTACGGGCACGTCTCCAAGCAATGGGCCACCTTGTTCGAGGACGCTACCCGGGGCGATCGCATCCAGAGCCGCAACATCCTCAATGGGCAAATTGCCTGGCAGCACGACAGCTACACCTGGACGCTGTACGGAACCAACCTCACCAATCAGCACTATGTAGCGGCGATCAACTCCGGTTTGCGCTTCGCCGGCGCACCACGCCAGTTTGGACTACGCCTGGCCATGTGGTTCTGATCGACGCCGCAGACGAGGGTGCGCCGTTTCATCGGGAGCGGCGCACCGCAAGACCAAAAAAACGTCACCCGGGCAAGCCGAAGCAATGCAAAACTATAATCTGACCATCGAGAAATTCCTGGATCACTCCGCCAAATGGTCGCCACAGCGCGAGATCGTCTGGTGCGAGGCAGGAGTCCCGCGCAGCCGAATCGGCTACGCCACCTTGCGCGACCGCAGCAATCGTCTGTCGGGTGCGTTCAGGGCGCTGGGCCTTGCGCCGGGCGACCGGGTCGGTACGCTGGCCTGGAACACCCAGCACCATCTTGAGACCTATTACGCGACCATGAGCGCCGGTTTCGTCTGCCACACCCTGAATCCGCGCTTCACCGTCGCGCACCTGGCGGCGATCGTCAACCAGGCCGAGGACCGCGTGCTCGCGGTGGCTACCAGTCTCGTGCCAATGCTGCGTGAACTTGCTCCACTGTGTCCGAGCGTCGAGCATTTCGTATTGCTCGACGGCGAACCGAGCGAGTCGCCATGGATCGGCGGATCGGATGCGACGCTTTGGAAATACGATACCTTGCTGGAAATGCACGGCGCGCCGGTTGCGTGGGGCGAGTTCGGCGAGCAGGCACCGGCCGGGCTTTGCTACACCTCCGGCACCACCGGCGCCCCGCGTGGCGTGCTCTACTCCCACCGATCCAATTACCTGCACACGATGCGTGCCCTGCAGGCCGATTCGATCGCGCTGACCGGCAATGACGTCGTGCTGATTGCCGTGCCGATGTTCCACGCCAACGGCTGGGGCCTGCCCTTCGCAGCTCCCGCGGTCGGCGCCAAGGTCGTGCTACCCGGTCGACACGCCGATGGGGCCAGCCTGGCGATGCTGATGCAAGACGAAGGGGTCACTTTCGCCGCCGGTGTGCATACGCTGTGGCTGGGTGTGATCGACCACGTCGAGAACCACGGGATGGAACTGCCGAATCTGAAGCGCGTACTCATCGGCGGCTCGCATTGCCCGAAAGCCCTGCTTCGGCGCATCGAGGAGCGTCTGGGTGTCCAGGTGCAGACCAGTTGGGGCATGACCGAGCTTTCGCCATTGGGCACGATTGCCATGCCCGGTGCGCCCTGGCGCGAAGAGCAGGCATCCGGGCGCCCGCCGATGGGCCTGGACCTCAAGCTCACCGATGCCGAAGGAAAAGCGTTGAACCCGCAGAGAGGCGTGGTGGGACACCTCAAGGTCAAGGGTGCGAGCGTTGTCGATCGCTACTACAAGGCCGAGGCCGATGCGCTGGACGAAGAGGGCTATTTCGACACCGGCGACCTGGCGAGCCTCGATGAGGCGGGCAATATGACCATCTGCGGGCGCTCGAAAGACCTGATCAAGTCGGGTGGCGAATGGATCAATCCCACGGAAATCGAAGAGATCGTCGGTCGCCTTCCTGCGGTCCGCCTGGTTGCGGTGGTCGGCAAGCCCGACCGAAAATGGGGCGAACGCCCTGTCCTCATCGTCGAATTGCACGCGGGCGAATCGTTCCGGCCGGATGACCTGCTCGGATGCCTCAAGGGAAAAGTCGCCAACTGGTGGATTCCGGACGACGTTGTGCAAGTCGGGTCCATGCCCTTGGCCGCTACGGGAAAGATCGACAAGAATCATTTGCGTAAAGACGTGGCGCAGGCAAACCTCGCCCAGGAGTTGCAGCCGCAGGTTTGACCGTGCCGCGCGTCGCCGGCTTCAACCGGGATTCCAACCGGGATTCGCGAAAGCCGGCAACAGAAAAGTCCGGCCCGGTCGCCCGTATCGACGCTGATCGACAAACCCACTGACGAATGAACCATGAACGCGGAAATACCGATGAATAAACCGTTGCAAGACAGAGTGGCGATCGTAACCGGTGCAGGCGGAGGCCTCGGACGGTCGCACGCGCTGGAACTGGCCCGCCACGGCGCCCGCGTGATCGTCAATGACCTGGCGGGCCGGGATGACGGCGCCGCCGTTAAGGCGGTCGTCGACGAGATCGCGCGCAGGGGTGGCGAGGCTGCGGTCCACATCGGGGATGTGACGATTCCCGCCGATATGCAGGCGATGGCCGACCTGGCAATGGACCGGTGGGGTCGCATCGACATCCTGGTGAACAACGCCGGCATCCTGCGCGACAAGACCTTCGCAAAGATGGCGCTGGAAGATTTTCGCCGGGTGCTTGAGGTCCACGTCATGGGCGCCGTCAATGCCACCAAGGCCGTATGGGAGCCGATGCGCGCCCAGCAGTACGGCCGCATCGTCATGACGACCTCGTCTTCGGGCCTCTATGGCAACTTCGGGCAGTCCAACTACGGCGCGGCCAAAATGGCACTGGTCGGGTTCATGCAGACGCTGGCGCTGGAAGGCGCCAAGTATGGCGTGCACGTGAATTGCCTCGCCCCCACCGCCGCGACCGCCATGACCGAAGGCGTGCTGTCGCCTGAGGTCCTGGCCCGGCTGACCGTCGAGCGCGTCAGCCCTGCCCTGCTCGCCCTCGTCGGCGAGCGGGCCCCTACCCGCATGATATTGCTGGCCGGAGCCGGCAGCTTCGAGTGCGCCAACATAACGATGACCCAAGGCATCTACCTGGGAGAGACGGCCGACACCGGCCTGCGACTCTGCGACCGCCTGGACGAAGTAACGGCCCGCACCGGGGAGGTCGTTCCCGCTGCGGGCTGGGAACAGTATCAGCTGGAGCTAGCCAAGGCCGACGCCGCGTAGCCGGCAGCGGATCGCCGCGGAGACCGGTGGTAACGCAGTCTCCATCGTCCGGACGGTGCCGCCGGCCCGACATTTGCAAGCGCACCATATTGTGTTGCCTGCACGGCTGCGCTGATCAGGGAATAACCGTTTCGCCTGAGGGGCTCGCGATTGACGGTCATCGAAGGTTCTGCTTACACTACCAGTACTACGTGTGCCGACTCCGGCACTACGGTATATTGACGCGATGCCCAAAGTCCAAAAGAAGCGAGTTCTCCGCAGCAAAGCTGTCCAGCGTGCCGATAGCATAGAGCAGATCCTCGACGCGGCCGAGTACCTCTTTTCGAAGAACGGACTGCATGGCGTGAGCCTGCGCGATGTGGCCCAGCAAGTCGGCATCCACACCACGCTGGTTCACTACTACTTCACGGACAAGCAGCACCTGTTCGAGTCGGTATTCGCGCGCCGCGCCAGCGTGAGCAGTGGTGCGCGCATGGTGGCGCTGGAGGAATACGAGGCAGCGGCGGGGGACAAACCCACGGTCGAAGGTGCGCTGCACGCTTTCCTCGACACCGATCTGGACCTTTACTTCGACCGCGGTGAGAACTGGATGAACTACGCGGCATTCTGCGCCCGGGTCAGCAATACGCCCGAAGGTGCCGCGCTGATGGACGTGCACTTCGATCCGGTGGTGCTCAAACTCGTCGATATCCTCAAACGCGCCCTGCCGAAGCATTCGGCACAGGACATCTTCTGGGGTTATCACTTCGTGACCGGTGCGCTGATGAACACCTTCGCCCGCACCGGACGCATCGACACGCTGTCGGGCGGCCTGTGCCGTTCCGACGATTTCGCGGCGGTCAAGCAGCGCATGGCGAAGTTCATGGCGGCCGGCTTCTTAGCCCTCGAGCCTCTTTCGCAAAAGCCGATCCCGAACAAACCGCTCCCGCGCAAAAAAGCGCGGTGAACGGGCGGGGCGCGCCGTCGCGCCCTACTTTGTCAGTCGCGGCGAAATCACCCCGACGTTCCAGTTCCACGGAGTCGCGCCGTTTGCCCGCCTCCGGCGGACCGCTTCCTCATGCAGCTCGAACATGCCCGACAGCAGATGCTGCGAAGCACGCGGCACCTCGCCGAAGTGCATGTAAGCCGCCGTCGTGCCATAGCGCGGCCAGTCCGGCTCTTCCTTGGCGCGTGGCTCGCCGGTGCGCGCGAAGCTACTCCAGTAGTTGAGCATCGCTTCCGACATCCGCGCCTCGGCCGCGTCTGCGGGAATTTTCGGCCAGAGCGCGGGGGTGCGATCGGCGGTCCCGAACATATACGGCAATTCGCTGGCGTGAAAGGCGTGCAGGCCGGCCGCATCGGCTGCCGGATACCCGTGGTCGAATTGATAGAGGTACGAGGGTTGGCCGATCGCCGTCTGATTTCGCACCAGACGCTCGGCGGTCCAGCCGTACAGGGCATCGCGCGTGGTGGCCAGCACGCTTTCCTGCATATTGGTGCTCGGATACAGGCGAAGAAATTCATCCGCCAGATCGCCGTATTGTTCACGGATGACGGCCTCGTACTTTTCGGGCAGTGCCGGCGGCGGCGGAGCAAGGAATTTCAGCGAGCGGATTTCGCCGCTGTTGAATCCTGCCAGCATCGGCACCGGCGCCTGCTCGCCGCGCTCGAACACGTCCACCAGCTGGCGCGGCAGCACGAAGCCGTCGATGGTGCCGAATGGGGCGAATCCCAGGGCGGCGGCGGCTTCGGTCAGTTCCTGTGCGTCGGCACTGCGCATGGCGGCGATATTGCGGGCGTGCAAGGCGCCTGCCAGACGCGCGCCGGCTTCCTGGGAGGGCCGCTCACCGAAGCGCATTTCCTTGAGCTCAGGCGTGGAAATCATGTAAGCGCTTTGCGAAATCGCCTTCGCGAACAGTCCTTTCGCCTGCGGAGACGCCATCAGATACATCACGCTCAGCGCCCCGGCGGACTCGCCGGCGATGGTGACATTGGACGGATCACCGCCGAAGGCCTCGATATTGGCTCGTACCCAGCGCAGAGCTGCAATTTGGTCAAGCAGCCCGTAGTTTCCAGACACGCCTTGTGCGGATTCCCGGCTGAGCTCCGGATGGGCGAGATAACCCAGCACGCCCAGTCGATAGTTGATCGACACGACGATGATCCCGCGCTGCGCCAGTCGTGCCCCATCGTACAGCGACTCCTTGCTCGAGCCCTTCACCAATGCGCCACCGTGAATCCAGACCAGAACCGGCGCACGAGCGGCATCGGCAGGCGCCCAGATATTCAGACTCAGGCAGTCCTCGCTGGCCGGCGTGATGTCTTGTGTATAGAGGTTGGCCAGGCGCGTTACCGGCTGAATACAGGAAGGACCGAACTGGTTCGCCGCCAAGACCTTGCCCCAGGGCTGCACCGGCACCGGCGGCTTCCAGCGCAACGCGCCTACCGGCGGCGCGGCATAGGGTATGCCCTTGAATACGTGCAAGGACTCTTGCACGACGCCCTGCACCTGGCCGCTGGCCGTGGTCACTACGGGGCCGGCTTTGGCTTGGAACGTGGATGTGGATGCGGATGTGGATGACAACGTGGCGCCCCCTTCGGAACTGGAACAGGTCGACGCCGCCAGACCGGCGACGACGGCCAGGCAGACGGCAATACGAATTTGGTTCATATCGTTGCCCCCGCAGAAACGATGACGGAATGGCTTCTCCGCTCGAGCACGCGCGCCAGCCACAGGAAGAGACCGATGGCGACAAAGTAGATCGGCACCATGGTGTAGAGCGCCATCTGCAACGAGTTATTGGGATGATCCGCGCGGAAGAAATCGCTGGCCATGCCGACATAGGTGGGACCGAGACCCAGGCCGATGAGGTTCATGACCAACAGCAACAGCGCACCCGACATGACACGCTGGTCCGGCCGTACCTCCTCTTGCACCAGGGTCACGACCGAGGACAGATAGAAGTAATTGAAGAAGGTCGGCCCGATCAGGAAAATCAACGCCAGCGACCAGGTGGGCGCCCACACGAATCCCACATAGAAGGGTATGGCAATGGCGAGTGCCGCGGCGGGCAACAGGGCGTACGCCTTTTTCGAGCGGCGGGTGAAGCGATCCAGCATGCGCCCCGATACGAAAATCCCCCCGCTCATGCAGATGCCGACGACGAGTGCGTAATACAGCGCGACTTCGCCTAGAGTCATACCCTTCTCGCGCATCAGGAACAAGGTGGTGAAATTGCCTACGCCGTAGGTGATGAACTGGGTCGCGCCGCTGGCGAGGGCGGCCAGCAACAGTTCGGGTCGCGAAAAAAACATGCCGATGGTGGACACGAAACCGGCAACCGGATTGCCCGGGGCGTTGGTCGCCGTCGCCGTTGCCGGGTCAAGGCCGCCGCGGCGGGGTTCGCGCACGGTCAGCAACAGCACGATCGCGGTCACGATACCCACCACACCGAGAACGATAAACGCGATGCGCCAACTGAAGGCAGCGGCAATCGATGCGCCAAACGCAATGCCGAGCGCCGCGCCGATCGGCGGTCCCAGGTTAAAAATGCCGAGCGCGGTACCGCGGCGGCCGGGCGGAAAGTAGTCGACGATGATGGCGTAGGATGGTGGCACCCCGCCGGCTTCGCCGACACCCACGGTCATTCGGGCCACGACCAGCTGCAGATAGGTGTTGGCGACGCCGCAAGCCATCGTTGCAGCACTCCAGATCGTGCACGCAAGCGACAGCACCTTGATCCGATTGCTTCGGTCCGCGAACCACGCCACGGGAATCGAAATGGTGCAGTAAAAGATCGCGAAATACAGGCCGCCGATCAGTCCCAACTGGCTGTCCGATACGTGCAGGCTGTCCTGGATGGGCTTGGCGAGAA
>Ga0302321_100003011_pt1 | contig 14438 bp, 13 predicted proteins | sample Fen_T0_1_FD_202505 | JGI IMG/M metagenome (GOLD analysis project Ga0302321, IMG submission 202505) | Peat permafrost microbial communities from Stordalen Mire near Abisko, Sweden - Fen_T0_1 | ecosystem: Environmental > Terrestrial > Soil > Wetlands > Permafrost | place: Sweden: Abisko...
GCGCGGCATGACCGTGGTGAAGGACGGCGAGGCCATGTGGCCACCGCCGGCCGTGCAGGTGTCGGCCGCACCTGCCGTCGCGGCGCCTGCGGTCGTTGCCAAGGTGGAGAAGCCGCCGGCCTCGCCAGGGCGAAGGTTCGCGACCGTGGCGGTGGGTGCCGCAGTGCTCCTGCTGCTCGTGGCCGCGGCGCCGGTGGCGCTGCGCGTGCACCTCACGGTGTTCGCGCTCGCGATCGTGATCGGCTACTACGTGATCGGCAACGTGCACCACGCTCTGCACACGCCGCTGATGTCGGTGACCAACGCGATCTCGGGAATCATCGTCGTCGGAGCGCTCCTCCAGATCGGCCACGGCGACACGGCGATCACGGTGCTCTCGTTCATCGCCGTCCTGCTCGCCAGCATCAACGTGTTCGGCGGTTTCGCTGTGACCCGCCGCATGCTCTCCATGTTCTCCAGGAGCTGACCGCATGACCGTCGAATCCGCCGCGCAGGCTGCGTACCTCGTCGCCGCGCTGCTGTTCATCCTCGCGCTGGCCGGGCTCTCCAAGCACGAGACCGCGAAGCAGGGCAACAACTACGGCATGGCGGGCATGGCCGTCGCTCTCGTAGCGACGATCGCGCTGGCCGTCGACCGCAAGGTGAGCACTCTCGGCCTGATCCTCATCGTCGTGGCGATGGTGGTCGGCGCGACGATCGGTCTGTGGCGCGCGCGCGTCGTCGAGATGACCGGTATGCCCGAGCTCATCGCGATGCTGCACTCGTTCGTCGGTCTGGCCGCCGTGCTGGTCGGCTGGAACGGCTACCTCGCGGTCGAGGGTGGCGCCGACCCGCTCGAGGCCGCGGCGCTGGCCGCGCAGGGCACGCTCGGCATCCACCACGCCGAGGTGTTCATCGGCGTCTTCATCGGTGCCGTCACGTTCACCGGTTCGATCGTCGCGTTCGGAAAGCTGTCGGGGCGCATCAACTCCAAGCCGCTGATGCTGCCGGGCAAGAACGCGCTCAACATCGGGGCGCTCGTCCTCTTCGTGGCGCTCACGGTCTGGTTCTGCATCTCGCCGCAGCTGTGGCTGCTCGTGGTGGTCACGATCATCGCGCTGCTGCTCGGCTGGCACCTCGTCGCCTCCATCGGCGGCGGCGACATGCCGGTGGTCGTGTCGATGCTCAACAGCTATTCCGGCTGGGCGGCCGCGGCGTCGGGCTTCCTGCTCGAGAACGACCTGCTCATCGTCACCGGCGCGCTCGTCGGCTCCTCCGGTGCCTACCTGTCCTACATCATGTGCAGGGCGATGAACAGGTCGTTCATCTCCGTGATCGCCGGCGGCTTCGGCATCGAGGCCGGCCCAGCGGGCGACAAGGACTACGGCGAGCACCGCGAGACCACCGCCGATGAGGTCGCCGACCTGCTCGCGAACGCGTCGTCGGTGATCATCACGCCCGGCTACGGCATGGCGGTGGCCCAGGCGCAGTACCCCGTCGCCGAGATGACCGACAAGCTGCGCAAGCGCGGCATCAAGGTCCGCTTCGGCATCCACCCCGTCGCGGGACGCCTGCCCGGCCACATGAACGTGCTGCTGGCCGAGGCCAAGGTGCCCTACGACATCGTGCTCGAGATGGACGAGATCAACGCCGACTTCCCCGACACCGACGTCGTGCTCGTCATCGGCGCGAACGACACGGTGAACCCGGCCGCGAACGACGACCCGACCTCGCCGATCGCCGGCATGCCGGTGCTCGAGGTGTGGAACGCCCACGACGTCATCATCTTCAAGCGGTCGATGGCCACGGGTTACGCCGGCGTCCAGAACCCGCTGTTCTTCAGGGAGAACTCGCGGATGCTCTTCGGCGACGCCAAGGAGCGCGTCGACGACATCGTCCGAGCCCTCGGCTGACCGAACCTCCCACCGGGTGTCAGGACGCGCTCTCCACGCGAGCACCAGCGCCTGTCGATCGTGGAGAACGCGACGATGTGGCGCATCCACGGCGACCTCACCCGCCTGCGCCGCGCCCTGGAGGTCCGCGACGGGCACTGCGTGTTCCCCGACTGCCGCGCCCGGGTGCCGCGCTGCCACGCCCACCACGTCACCCCCTGGGAGCACGGCGGCCCCACCACCATCGACAACACAGCACTGCTCTGTGACGCCCACCACCACGCCGTCCACGAAGGCGGCTGGACAATCGCGTCGAAGCCCGGATGCACGGGCCACGAGCAGGGCTGCTGGGACTTCGAACCACCACCCCTACGCCGACGACGACTCCGGCCCTGACCAGCAGGGTCCACCGCACCCACCCGACACGCGGCCCCGCGACTCGGCCGAACACCCCTGGGCGTCGTCGCCCTCGTGCTTCTCATTGTCACGGTCGCCCTGCACCGGCGAGCGGAACCGCAGACGGCACCGACGTCCGCACCGAGGTCGCCGCTCCCTGCAACGGAACGACGAGCCGGCATCTACTCTCGGACCTGACGCAGAGGGATGCCGATACGCGTTGGATTCGGCATCATGGCCCGCACCGTGCCGACGACATCAAGGAGATCCACCATGCTTCTCGCCGATTCCACCTCGTCCGCCACCCTCGTGGGTTGGGTCATCGGGTTCATCATCTGGATCCTGATCATCGCGTGGAGCGCAGCCATCGCCCGCCGCAAGGGGCGTTCGCCTTTCATCTGGGGGCTGCTGGCGTTCTTCTTCTCCATCATCGCGCTCATCGTCATCGCACTCATGCCCTCGCGCAGGTCTGTCTGAACAACCACGCCCGACCTGACAGGAGGCCCGCCTCACGGGGAACGGGCCTTCTGCCATCTTCGGGACCGTCACCGCAGACCGCGCCGTAGTAAGACATGGCTCGGCCGCTGGGTCGGACCCGGCCGGATGCGAGACGGTCAGGGGGGGCGGGAGGGCTGACGTCGGGAACGAAGCGGCTGGCGCGATATGACTGCCGCGCGTGTGCTCACGCGGTGCTGCGGTGGAGGACTCGCACGGTCGTTGGTGACGGACCCTGCTGAGGACCGAGCTCAGGTGCCGTTCTGGCTCGGCTTGACGACGTGACGGGAGTTCCGACGGTCCGGGCGAGCGGGTCAGGAGACGATGGGCGGATGATGGCGCCCGGACGTCCTGTCGCCGCTCCCGGGATCGTGTCGGCTGGCGTGGCTCCGGTGGCGCTCATCGGAGGGTTCACGGTCGCCGCGCTGGCGTACCCGGGCGGGTTCGACTCCTCGCACGGCACGATCTCCGCGCTCGCCGCCGTGGGCTCGCCGGTGCGGGCGCTCATGACGGCGGCGCTGCTGATCACGGGGGCATGCCACCTCGTCACCGCTGCGTCGTTGCGAGCGCTCCGGCCGGCGTCCAGGGCGACCCTGGCTGTGGGCGGGGCCGCCACGATCGCGGTCGCGGCGTTCCCGCTCGCGGTCGACGGGAGGTCGGCAGCGCATGCCGCAGCGGCCGCGGTCGCGTTCCTCGCCCTGAGCATCTGGCCGGCGTTGATCCGCGCTCGCACCGGTGCGTTGCCGCCCCTGCTCCGGCCGACGGTGACGCGCGGCGTCGCGCTGGTGCTCACCGCGATGGCTCTGGCGTTCTTCGTGCTGGTGGCCGGTGACGCGACGTCCCTGCCGCTCGGCACGCTCGAACGGGTGCTGGCCGGAGCCCAGGCGCTGGTGCCGCTGGTCGTGGTGCTCGCCCTCGTCACGACCCCGGCACGTACCGAGGCGCCGTAGCCGTGGGTCGAGTCCCCAACCCGATGCGTCCCAGACGTGATCACGTCTGGGACGGGTCAGGCGCCGACGCCGAGGTGGCGGGCGATGAGCATGCGCTGCACCTCGCTGGTGCCCTCGCCGATCTCGAGGATCTTCGCGTCGCGCCACATGCGGGCCACGGGGTACTCGTTCATGAAGCCGTAGCCGCCGAACACCTGGGTGGCCTCGCGTGCGTTGGTGACCGCGATCTCCGACGAGAACAGCTTGGCGATCGCGGCCTCGTGCTTGAACGGCTCGCCGGCGAGCATCCGGAAGCCGGCGTCGTGGTACGCCGTGCGCGCCACGTGCGCGCGCACCTCCATGTCGGCGATCTTGAAGGCGACGGCCTGGTAGTGGCCGATCTTCTCTCCGAACGCCTCGCGCTCGCCGGAGTAGCGCACGCACTCGTCGACGCAGCCCTGGGCGAGACCGGTGGCCAGCGCCGAGATCGCGATGCGGCCCTCGTCGAGGATGCGGAGGAACTGCGCGTAGCCGCGGCCCCGCTCGCCGAGCAGGTTCGCGGCAGGTACGCGCACGTCGTCGAACGCGAGCCCGTGGGTGTCGGAGCAGTTCCAGCCGACCTTCGAGTACTGCGGCGCGACGGTGAAGCCCGGAGTGCCCGACGGCACCATGATCGAGGAGATCTCCTTGCGGCCGTCGGGCTTGGTGCCGGTGACGGCTGTGACGGTGACGACCCCGGTGATGTCGGTGCCCGAGTTGGTGATGAAGGCCTTCGAGCCGTTGATCACCCACTCGTCGCCGTCGAGGACGGCGGTGGTGCGCGTGGCCCCGGCGTCGGAGCCGCCGCCGGGCTCGGTGAGCCCGAACGCGCCGAGCATCCGCCCCGCTGCCATGGCGGGCAGCCACTCGCGCCGCTGCTCCTCGGTGCCGTAGAGGAAGATCGGCATGGCGCCGAGGGAGACGCCGGCCTCGAGGGTGATCGCGACCGACGAGTCGACGCGCGCGAGCTCCTCGATCGCGAGGCACAGCGCGAAGTAGTCGCCGCCCTGGCCGCCGTACTCCTCGGGGAAGGGCAGGCCGAACAGGCCGAGCCGACCCATCTGCTCGATGATCTCGTACGGGAACGTGTGGTTCTCGTAGTGCTCGGCGATCACCGGCGCCACCACGTCGTGGGCGAACTCCTCCACGGTGACGCGCAGCGCCTCGTAGTCCTCGGGCAGGCGGGCCTTGCTCATGGGTGCTCCTCGCGTCGCGCGCGCAACGGTTAACGATCGTTAAGCGTAACCCGACGGAGACGCCGTCACAAGACGCCTGACGGCCGATCCGGATCGCGGCGCAGCGACCGCTAGGGTGACGCCGTGCCCCCTCGCCGCGACCGCCGTACGGAGATCGTCTCCACGGCTGCCCGCATGTACGCCGTCTCGGGCTTCCACGGGGTGTCCATCGACGACCTCGGCGCTGAGCTCGGCATCTCCGGCCCCGCCATCTACCGCTACTTCGCCGGCAAGGAGGCGATCCTGTCGGAGATGCTCGTCGACATCAGCAAGCGGCTGCTGGAGGGTGCTCGCGCCCGCGTCGCCGAGCACGACGACCCGGCTGATCAGTTGACAGCGCTGATCGATTTCCACACCGACTTCGCCCTCACCGAGCCCGAGCTCATCGCCGTGCAGTACCGCGACCTCGGGTCCGCGCCTGAGCGCGAGCGCCGCCAGGTGCGGTCGCTTCAGCGCCAGTACGTCGGTGTCTGGGTCGAGGTGCTGCAGGCGGTGCACCTCGGCGTCTCCGAGCAGCGCGCGCGCTCCGCCGCGCAGGCCGTGTTCGGCCTGCTCAACTCGACGCCCTACAGCGGCCGGGCGGGCGAGCCGCGCATGGACGACCTGCTGCGCGCGATGGCTGCGGCGGCTCTTGCGGCGGGGTGCACCGCCACGTAGCATGTGAACGATCGTTAACAATCGATCGAACCTGTCAGGAGCAGCGATGGCGGTACTGCACTCCGCGGTCGACGTCGCGGGCGAGGCGGCGCTGACGAATTCCGGGCACATGGCCGGTCTCGTCGAGGATCTGCGCGACCGCCTCCGGGTCGCGGCGCTCGGCGGCACCGAGCAGAGCCGCACGCGCCACGTCGAGCGCGGCAAGCTCCTCACGCGCGACCGCATCGACACCCTCCTCGACGAGGGCTCGGCGTTCCTCGAGCTCTCGCCGCTGGCCGCCAACGGCATGTACGACGGCGACGCCCCGGCCGCGGGCATCGTCACCGGCGTCGGCCGCGTCGGCGGTCGGCCCTGCGTCATCGTGGCGAACGACCCCACGGTGAAGGGGGGCACCTACTACCCGATGACGGTGAAGAAGCACCTCCGCGCGCAGGAGGTGGCGCTGCACAACAACCTGCCGTGCCTCTACCTCGTCGACTCCGGCGGCGCGTTCCTGCCCTTGCAGGACGAGGTGTTCCCCGACCGCGAGCACTTCGGCCGGATCTTCTTCAACCAGGCGACCATGTCCGCCCGCGGGATCCCGCAGATCGCCGCGGTGCTCGGCTCGTGCACCGCGGGCGGGGCCTACGTGCCGGCCATGAGCGACGAGGCCGTGATCGTGCGCAACCAGGGCACGATCTTCCTCGGCGGCCCGCCGCTGGTGAAGGCCGCGACCGGCGAGACGGTCACCGCCGAGGAGCTCGGCGGCGGCGACCTGCACTCGCGCACGTCGGGCGTCACCGACCACCTCGCGCACGACGACGTGCACGCGCTGCACCTCGTGCGCGACATCGTCTGCACCTTCGGCCCTCGCAGCCCGTCGCCCTGGGACGTGAGTGCGCCGGTCGAGCCGCTCTACCCGCCGTCCGAGCTCGGCGCGGTCGTTCCCACCGACCCCCGCCAGTCCTACGACGTGCACGAGGTGATCGCGCGCATCGTCGACGGCAGCGAGCTCCACGAGTTCAAGGCCGAGTACGGCACCACGCTGGTCACCGGCTTCGCGCACGTCCACGGGCACCCGGTGGGGATCATCGCCAACAACGGCGTGCTCTTCAGCGAGTCGGCGCTCAAGGCGGCCCATTTCATCGAGCTCTGCGACCGGCGCAGCACCCCGCTGGTGTTCCTGCAGAACATCTCCGGGTTCATGGTCGGCCGTGAGTACGAGGCGGGCGGCATCGCCAAGAACGGCGCCAAGATGGTCACGGCCGTCGCCACCGCACGGGTCCCCAAGATCACGGTCGTGATCGGTGGCTCCTACGGGGCCGGCAACTACGCGATGTGCGGCCGGGCCTACTCGCCGCGCTTCCTGTTCATGTGGCCCAACGCGCGCGTCAGCGTCATGGGCGGCGAGCAGGCCGCCACCGTGCTCGCCACGGTGCGGCGCGACCAGGCCGACGCTCGCGGCCAGGAGTGGCCGGCCGCGGACGAGGAGAGCTTCCGCGCCGGCATCCGCGACGAGTACGACCGCATGGGCAACGCCTACCACGCCACGGCTCGCCTCTGGGACGACGGCATCATCGACCCCGCGGACACGCGCACGGTGCTCGGGCTCGCGCTCGACGCGGCCTCGCACGCGCCGCTGCCCCCGGTGGGCTACGGCGTCTTCCGGATGTGATGACGGTGTTCACGAAGGTCCTGGTCGCCAACCGCGGCGAGATCGCCGTTCGCGTGATGCGCACGCTGCGCTCGCTGGGCATCGCGTCGGTCGCGATCTGCAGCGAGGCCGACCTCGACGCGGTGCACGTGTCGGTGGCCGACGAGGCGGTGCTCGTCGGCCCGGCCGAGGCGCGGCGCTCCTACCTCGACATCGGCCGCGTCATCGACGCCGCTCTGCGCACCAGCGCGGAGGCGGTGCACCCCGGCTACGGGTTCCTGTCGGAGAACGCCGACTTCGCCGAGGCGTGCGAGCGCGCCGGCCTCGTGTTCGTCGGCCCCGACAGCCGCTCGATCCGGCTCATGGGCGACAAGCGCGGGGCCAAGGACGCCGTGTCTGCGCTCGGCGTCCCGGTCGTCCCCGGCTTCCACGGCGCGGGTGCCGACGAGGCGCGCCTGGTCGAGGAGTCGGCGTCGATCGGCTTCCCTGTGATCGTGAAGCCGTCCGCGGGCGGCGGCGGCAAGGGCATGCGCGTGGTGCGAGACCGCGCCGAGGTCGGCGCTGCGCTCGCCTCCGCACGGCGCGAAGCGATGTCGGCGTTCGGCGACGACGCGCTGCTGCTGGAGAAGTACGTCCCTCGAGCCCGCCACGTCGAGGTGCAGGTGCTCGGCGACGGGCGGGGCGACGTCGTCCACCTCGGCGACCGCGACTGCAGCCTGCAGCGCCGTCACCAGAAGGTGGTGGAGGAGGCGCCCGCGCCGTTCCTGCCCGACGACGTCCGCGAACGGATGCACGCCGACGCCGTCGCGATCGCGCGCAGCGTCGACTACCGCGGCGTGGGCACGGTGGAGTTCGTCGTCGACGCCGACGACGTCGCGACCTACTACTTCCTCGAGATGAACACGCGTCTGCAGGTGGAGCACCCCGTCACCGAGATGGTCACCGGCCTCGACCTCGTCGAGTTGCAGCTGCGCGTCGCGGCCGGCGAGCCGCTGCCGATCGCGCAGGACGACGTGAGGATCACCGGGCACGCCGTCGAGGCCCGCGTCTACGCCGAGGACGGGCACCACGGCTTCCTGCCGTCGTCGGGCCCGCTGATCGCCTGCCTGCCGCCGGAGGGCGTGCGCGTCGACTCGGGCGTGCGGCGCGGCGGCGCGGTGAGCACGTCGTACGACCCCTTGCTGCTCAAGGTGATCGCGCACGGCGACGACCGCGACGCCGCGCTCGACCGCCTCGACGAGGCGCTCGCCAGCACGACCGTCCTCGGCCTCGCGCACAACGTCGGCGCTCTGCGGCAGCTCGTCGGCGACGCCGACGTGCGCGCCGGCACCATGACCACCTCGCTCATCGGCGAGCTCGGGCTCGGCGCGACACGACCCGTGCCCGACGTGCGCCGCACGGTCGCCGCGGCGCTCCTGCTGGCGGCACGGCGCGAGGAGCTCGAGCCCGTGTCGCCGTGGACCGCGTCGATCGGCTGGCGGGTAGCCGATCCCGCTCCGGTGCGCACCACCCTCGTCGACGAGGACGGCGCCGAGGTCTCCGTCTCCGTCCTCGGCCCGGTGTCCGGCTGCACGGTCGTCGTCGACGGGGCCGCGCCGGTGGCCGCCGCGCTGCGCCGCGCGGCCGACGGCCCGTTCGTCAGGGTGAGCATCGACGGCGCCTCGAGCCGCTGCGCGGCAGCGGTCGACGACTCCGGGCGCGAGCTCGTGGCGTGGATCGGTCTCGAGGGCGACACGTGGCCCTACCGCGTCCCCGTCCGCCACCGGATCCGGCGTCCGGACGACGCCGACGACGAGGGTGGCGAGCTGCGCTCGCCGATGCCCGGCGCCGTCGTGGTGCTCGCCAAGGCCGAGGGCGAGCCCGTGCGCGAGGGCGAGGTGATCGCCGTGGTGGAGGCGATGAAGATGGAGTACCCGCTCGTGAGCCCGTTCGACGGGACGGTGGCCTCGGTGGCGGTGTCGCTGGGCGCGCAGGTCGTGCGCGCCCAGGTCGTCGCCGTCGTTCACCCCGAGGAGGCGTTGTGAGCCGGATGCGCGCCCCGATGGTGGTCGGCCGGGCGGATCTCCCTGCGCGCGTGCGCATCTGGGAGGTCGGCGCGCGCGACGGCCTGCAGAACGAGAAGACGGTCGTGAGCAGCGCGACGAAGGTCGCGTTCATCGACCGGCTCTCGGCGGCCGGCCTCCCCGTGGTCGAGGCGACCAGCTTCGTGCGCCCCGACCGCGTGCCGCAGCTGGCCGACGCGGTCGAGGTGATGGCGGGCATCACGCGGCGCGACGGCGTGCGCTACCCCGTGCTCGTGCCGAACCTGCGCGGCCTCGACGGCGCGATCGCCTCGGGCGTGAGAGACGTCGCGGTGTTCGCCAGCGCCACCGACTCCTTCGCGCAGCGCAACCTCGGCCGCCCGATGGCCGAGCAGATGGCGATGTTCGCACCGGTGATCGAGGCTGCTCGCGGCCACGGGCTGCCGGTGCGCGGCTACGTGTCGATGTGCTTCGGCGACCCGTGGGAGGGCACCGTCGACCCGGGCCAGGTCGTCGCCGTGTGCGGCGACCTCCTCGCAGCGGGCTGCACCGAGCTGAGCCTCGGCGACACCATCGGTGTCGCCACCCCCGGCCAGGTGCTCGACGTCGTGCGCCGGCTGCTCGACAGCGGCGTGCCGCTCGACGCGATCGGCGTCCACTTCCACGACACCTACGGCCAGGCGCTGGCCAACACCCTCGCGGCGCTGTCGTCGGGCGTGACGACGGTCGACGCGTCGGCCGGCGGCCTCGGCGGCTGCCCGTTCGCGGAGTCGGCGACCGGCAACCTCGCTACCGAGGACCTCGTGTGGATGCTCGACGGCCTCGGGATCGAGACCGGCGTCGACCTCGAGGCGCTCGCTGCCACGTCGAGGTGGATGGCCGGCGAGCTCGGGCGCCCGTCGGTGTCGCGCGTCGTTCAGGCGCTGGGAGAGTAGGGCCATGACCACGATGCGCGCGGCTCTCTACCGCACCACCGGCCCGGCGCACGAGGTGCTCGAGGTGGTCGAGGTCGAGCGCCCCGAGCCCGGGCCGGGCGAGGTGCGCGTGCGCATCGCCGTCTCGGGCATCAACCCCACCGACGTGAAGAACCGCGCGGGATTCTCGGCGCGCACGATCGACGGCTTCCAGGTGCCGCACATGGACGGCTCGGGAGTCGTCGACGCCGTCGGCGCCGGCGTCGACGCGTCGCGGGTGGGGCAACGCGTGTGGCTCCTCCTCGCCGCCGACGGCCACAGGTACGCCACCGCCGCCGAGTTCGCGGTGGTGCCCGCGCACAAGGCCGTGCCGCTGCCCGACGGCGTGCCCTACGACCTCGCGGCCACGCTCGGGGTGCCGGCGGTGACCGCGGCCGACTGCCTGTTCCGCGACGGCGACATCACCGGGCAGGACGTGCTCGTGAGCGGCGGCGCCGGGGGAGTGGGCCGCGCTGCCGTGCAGCTCGCGACGTTCGGTGGCGCCCGCGTGGTCACGACCGTGAGCACGCCGGAGAAGGCCGCGATCGCGCGCGCCGCCGGTGCCGACCTCGTCGTGAGCTATCGCGACGTCGATGTCGTCGAGCAGGTCCAGGCGTTCTCTGCGGGCATCGATCGTGTGGTCGAGGTGTCGCTGGGCGCCAACGTCGCGATCGACGCCGCCGTCGTGGGCCGCGACGCCGTGGTCGTGTCGTACGCGACCGACGGTGGCGACGCCACGATCCCTGCGCGCGCGGCGCTGCTGAAGAGCACGACGTACCGCTACATGCTGCTCTACAACCTGGCACCTGACCTGCTCGGAGCCGCCGTGGCCCGGGTCGACGCCGCGCTCCGTGCCGGCGCGCTCGACCTGCCGCCGGTGCAGCGCTTCCCGCTCGACCGGATCGCCGACGCGCAGGTGGCACAGGAGGCCGGGCCGGTCGGTCGCGTGCTCGTCGACGTCGCCGACCTCTGACGCCTGCCCGGAGCGGCCGACGTCGGGGCCGGCGCGTGCGGGCGTGCCGGCCCCGACGTCGTCACGCCTCCAGTCCCCCGTGCTGGAGGCGCGGCCCGGCACTGGGCCGGCGGAGCGTCGTCGTGGGCAATGACGACCCCCTGGCCGTAGTATGACAAGAGAATTGACTGCGAGTCACGTTCGTGGTCAACGGGTCGCGAACGGACTCCCGGGGGAGGTGCGTGGTGTCCGACTGTGAGACGTCTGCGCCCCGCCGCGCCCATGAACCGTTCGGTGAGCGGTTGCGACGGCTGCGCCACGGGGCCGGGCTCACCCAGCGCCAGCTCGCCGGCGACGACCTCCACCCCAGCTATGTGAGCCTGCTCGAGGCCGGCCGCCGCACGCCGACGGCCGACGCCCTCGCCGTCCTCGCCGCCCGGCTCGGTGTGAGCACCCGCGATCTCAACGGCGACGGCGCCCCCGGGCTCGAGGCTCCGCTCGCGCTCGCCGAGGCCGCGCTCGGGCTCGGACGCCCCGCCGAGGCCGTCGAGCTGCTCGATCCGTTCGCCGCCGCCTGGTCGAGCGGCACGCTCGTGGCCGACCCCCTGGTGGCCGACCCGCTCGTCGTTCGCGCGGCCTTCGACCACGCCACGGCGCTCGAGCGGGTGGGCCGTCCCGACGACGCCGTCCGCGTCCTGGAGACGCTGCGCGCGCTCGACGAGCGCGCACCCGGTCGCGTCGACGCTGCGCGCGTCGCCGTGTCGCTCGTACGCGTCTACCGCGACGGCGGCGACCTCGACCTCGCGATCGACCTCGGCGAGCGCGCGCTCGCCCGGCTCGGCCCGGTGACCTCCCCCAGCGTCGTCGCCCACGTCGAGCTGGTGTCGACGCTCGCGGGTGCCTACTCCGAGCGAGGCGACCTGCTGCGCTCGGCGTCGATCCTCGACGACCTCATCGCACGCACCGACGGAGACCCCGAGGCGCAGGCCAAGGCGTGCTGGAACGCCGCCATCACGGCGACCGAGCGCGGCCGTGCCGCTGATGGTCTGCTGCTCGCCGATCAGGCCACCGCGCTGCTCTCGACCGCACCCGACCCGCGCGGCCAGGCGCGCCTGCGCATCACCCTCGCCTGGGTGCTCCTCGCGCAGTCGCCTCCCGACGCGACGCGTGCGCGCGCGGTGCTCCGCGAGGCGCTCCCGCTGCTGCGCCAGTACGACAGCGGCCTGTCGGTGGCCAGCGCCGAGGCCGAGCTCGCGCGCTGCGAGCTCGTGCTGGGGCGTCCGGACGTCGCGCGGCGTCACGCCGCGTCCGCTCTGCGACGTCTCGCCCCCGAGCACCGCATCGAACGCGCTCGATCCCTCGCGGTCCTGGGCTCGGCGCTCCTCGCCGCCGGCGATCGCGAGGCCGGCACGATGGCGCTCGACGAGAGCGCGCAGTCGCTCGAAGGAGCCCAGGCGCCGCGTCAGGCGGCCGTCGTCTGGCGGTCGCTGGCCGACGCGCACCGCGCCGCCGGCGACCTGGCCCGCGCGTTCGACGCCGCGCAGCGCGCGCTCGACGCCGCCGGCGTCGTGACCGAGCCGGTCGCGCCTCGCGCAGGAACCGCTGCTCGGCCGCGACCGCGTCGTGCCAGAGTCTCCGCGTCGGGGACGAACGGCTGACGGAGGGCGCGTGACGGGGCTCGAGCTGCGCACCCCGCGACTGCTGCTGCGCCCGTGGCACGCCTCGGACGATGCCGAGGTGGCGGCCGCGCTCGACATCTACCGTCGCGACGAGGTCGCGCGGTGGCTCGGTGCGACGCCGCGGCCCTGGCCCGACCTCGACTACGCGCGCGCCCGTCTGGCGCGCTGGGAGTCCGTCTTCGGCGAGACGCCGGGGCTCGGGCTGTGGGCCGTCGTCCCCGACGGCGCTGCGCACCCCGCGGGCACGGTGCTGCTCGTGCGCCTGCCCGATGCCGACGGTGCGCCCACCGACGACGTCGAGATCGGCTGGCACCTCCACCCCGACGCGTGGGGCCACGGCTACGCGACCGAGGCGGCGAAGGCCTTGCTGGAGCACGCGTTCGGCACGCTCGACCTGCCGTGCGTGAACGCCGTCGCCTACGCCGGCAACGCCCCGAGCTTCGCGGTGATGCAGCGGCTCGGCATGGCCGCGCAGGGCTCCACCGACCGCTGGTACGGCGTGACCATGCAGTGGTGGCGCATCGACCGCGCCGACTGGCTCCGCACGCACCCCGGCCCGCTCGCCGATCCGTTGCCGGGGCCGGAGTGAGCGCCGTCTCGACGCGGCTGCTCTCGCTCGACGACGTCCCGGAGCTCACCGCCCTCGGCGTCGCCAACCGCGAGTTCCTCGCCCCGTGGTCGCCGGCCACCTCGGACGCGTTCTTCACCGAGGACGGTCAGCACGCCCTCGTCCTCGACGCCCTGTCCAAGCACGCCCTCGGCCTCGCTTACCCCGCCGTGATCGTGGACGTCGACGGCGCGCTCGCCGGGCGCATCAACCTCAACAGCGTCACTCGCGGGGCCGCGCAGTTCGCCAGCGTCGGCTACTGGGTCGCGCAGAGCCGCAACGGGCGCGGTGCGGCGACCGCGGCGGTGGCGAGCATGCTCGACGTCGCGTTCGGGGAGCTCGCACTGCACCGGGTGCAGGGCGAGACGCTGCCCGAGAACCGCGCCTCCCAGGTGGTGCTCGAGCGCAACGGCTTCGAGCGCATCGGCTTCGCACCCCGGTTCCTGCGCATCGCCGGGCAGTGGCGCGACCACGTCCTCTACCAGCGCGTGAACGATGAGTGGACGCCCCCCGTGCGACCTGGGGCGGGAGTAGGTTCCCCGTGACGGGTGACCAGGCTCGTCCAGGATGACGCCCGCCCGGGCGGGAACGGGGAGCCTCGCATGCTGCACGAGAAGGACGCCGTACGGGAGCAGCTCGACGACGACGTGTTCGCGTCGAGCGACCTGGCGGACTCGATGCCGAAGTACCGCATCCCCGCCGACGAGCGCGACCCGCGCCACGCCTTCCAGGTGGTGCGCGACGAGCTGATGCTCGACGGCAACTCGCGGCAGAACCTGGCGACGTTCTGCCAGACCTGGCTCGAGCCCGAAGTCCACTCCCTCATGGACCTCTGCCTCGACAAGAACATGGTCGACAAGGACGAGTACCCGCAGACCGCCGAGCTCGAGGCGCGGTGCGTGCACATGCTCGCCGACCTCTGGAACTCGCCCGACGCCGAGAACACGATCGGCACGTCGACGACCGGTTCG
>Ga0302321_100003013_pt1 | contig 14434 bp, 17 predicted proteins | sample Fen_T0_1_FD_202505 | JGI IMG/M metagenome (GOLD analysis project Ga0302321, IMG submission 202505) | Peat permafrost microbial communities from Stordalen Mire near Abisko, Sweden - Fen_T0_1 | ecosystem: Environmental > Terrestrial > Soil > Wetlands > Permafrost | place: Sweden: Abisko...
TTCAAAAACCGGGCCCATGATGAAAAAAGTCAGGAAGAGCGAAAGGCCGACGATAATCTGATTCGAAGGCACACTGGGAACGCCCATCGCGGTGCGCACAAAGCCGAGCACGATGACGATGCGGGTGAAGCTCGTCATGAGAATCACCATCGAGGGCGCGAGCGTCAGCAAGGTCATCACGATCACGAGCTGGATCGCGACGCTGACATCACCGGGCTTGCTGGTGCCTTCGAGGCCGATATTCAACCGCATGGGTTGTGCCTGGACAGTGGTAGCGGTGGCCGGGGCCGAAGCGGACATGGCGACGGAAGCTGCCGGAGCCGCAGTCTGCGCCGAAACAACGGGCATCAGGAAGGCCAGGCTGAGTGCCAGCATCAAGACCCGAAGTTGAAGGAGGATTTTCAAGATTTCCCCTCCCCTGCTTTCACGGCCGCGGCTTCGAGAGGAGTGAGCATTTCGATGCGCCCGGGAGTGACACCGAGTAGAAATTTTTTGCCATCGTAATCCGCCACGACGAGATATTGGCGGTTGCCGAGGGATCGGGTTTCGTCGATCTGGAGTTTACGCACGCCGCGTCCGGCAGCGGGGCCGGCTTTGCGACGTTGCACAAGCAACCAGACGCCACCGGCAGCGAGGGCCAGAGCAACAAGCAGGATAAGGGAACGGCTTCCGTCATGCTCGGGGGCCGTTGGAAGGGACTTCGCGGCTTCTTCAGGAGCGTTTTTGGGATAGATAATCGTCTGGCCGGAAGGAGGACTGGCGGGCCCGGGCGCAGGCGTGTCGTTGGCGGGAGAGCTACTCATCGGCTGCGCCATCGCCAAAACGGCGCAGCCGATTACCACTAGCAGCCAGCGGGTGACGCTGGTAATTGGTATGAAATTCATGAAACGGCAGCAGATCAACTGGCGGGTTTTGAGCCGACAAGTTCGGTAATTTTAATACCGAAACTATCTTCCACCACCACGACCTCGCCGTAGGCGATAAGCTTCTCGTTAACGTAGAGGCCGACGGGGTCGCTGGCGTGTTGATTAAGCTGGATGACAGCGCCAGGGGCCAGTTCGAGCACCTCGCGCATGGGCAACTGGCAGGAGCCGAGTTGGACGGTGACTTTGACTTTAACGTCAAGAACAAGATCGAGAGTTTTATCTTCCATGGGAGCGGGGGGGCAAAGAGGGTTCTGCGGGAATTTTCTTGGTGATATTCACGGCGACCTGATCGCGATCGAGACCGACGGTGCCGATGAATTTAGGCGTACCGTTAAGTGCGATACGGGTCTCCTCGAGGATGTGGGCGGGCATTTCAATCACGTCGCCAACGCGAAGGTTGCTGATCTCGCGCAGGGAAAGTTCAAAGGCATCCCATTCGGCGCGGGCCGGGATGGTGATGTGTTCGTAGATCGGTTTCCACTCGGCCTTGAGGCTGATGTTGCCGGGAGTGGAGTCTTTCTGGCGGCGTATCTGCATCGCACGAACCATTGGCTCAATGGTATAGTATGGCACGCCGATTTGAAGCTGCTCGGAACAGTCGCCGAAATTCGCTTCAAGGGTGAGTGCGAGAATAATGGCATCCTTGGGCGAAGTCTGGAGGAAGCGGCCGTTGTTTTCGTGGCCGATGATCTGAGGATGAAGCTCTTTCTCGTGTTTCCACTGATGGCACCACTCCTCGAGGATAATCATGATGATGTCTTCGAGCAGAGCGATTTCGATCTCGGTCAGATAGCGTTCAAGTTTTACCGAGTGTCCGCGTCCACCGAGCATGCGGTCAACGAGGGTTAGGGCCAGACGCGGGTTGACGTCGAGGATGCCAACACCAAGGAGTGGTTCGGCTTTAAACAGACAAAGATGGGTGGGATTGGGCAGACCGTCGGTGAACTTCGCGTAGGTGAGCGTGGTGAGTTTCGCCATTTTCAGGGCGAACTCCATGCGCAGAAACAGCGAGATCCGCGCCGTGAGGTAGCGGATGAAATCCTCGTGGAGGAGACGCAGGCGGCGCAACTCGACTTCCGTGAGAAAAACGGGGTTGCGAAAATCGTAGGTCTCGATTTTTGGCGCTTCGCCCTCGACCCGTTTTCCGTCAGCGCGAAAAATCTGCTGACGGGTCGGCGCGGTGGCCTCGGACAACAGTTTGTCGATCTCGCTCTGGTCGAGAACGTCGCTCATCATGTTGTCTGAATTGTCGGCCATCGGAATACTTGGGTCTAAAAAAAGGTTACTGTACGACGAAGTCGGAGAAGTAGATCTGTTCGACGAGCCGCTTACCGAACGCCTGGTTATAGGCGCCGATCATTTTTTCGCGGATGAGGTTTTTCGCGCCAGCCTCCTCGAGATCAGCGAGTGACAGGGAGGAGAGAACGTTAATGGTGATATCGACCATCTTCGGTTTGTTGCCCTCAAACGCGGCGCGCAGGCTTTTGTCGCTACCGGTGACAAGAAACGCCGTCTTCAAATAGCGCGTGCCCATCGTGCCCGCGAGGTTGACGACGACATTTTCGAATTCGTAAGTGGCACCGTTGGCCGCAGCCTCGCCCTTTTTGCCTTTGCCACCTTTCTCGCCTCCTTTTTCACCGCCTTTTTCAGCAGCCGGCGCCTCTTCCGCCGCGGGCGCGGCCTCAGCCCCGTGCGCGGTGGCGGGAGCAGCAGCGATTTGTTTTTTCAGCTGGGGCATCAACACAAATTGCCCAATCGCCCAGCTGAGGGCGGGAGCTATGACAATGGCAGCGATGAGCGGGATAAGGGCGGCGATGCCACCGGTGGCCGGTTTGGCGGTTGAATCCTGATCGGCGCCTTTCTCCTTTTCTGCGCCGGGCGTGGGTGAAGGAGGCGCAGCATCCGCGCCTTTGGCTGATTTTGCCGGTTCTGATGGTTTGGCGGCCATGACGGTGGCGAAGGGTTAAGGAACGAGCGAAACAAACTTAGCGCTTCAGATTAACGATGTCCTCAAGGACAGTGTCGGAAACGGTGATCAGACGCGAGCTGGCCTGGAAGCTGCGCTGGGTGGTAATCATATTGGCGAACTCGTCGGTGAGATCGACGTTGGCGAGCTCGAGTGTACCGGCCTGAATCGAGCCAAGGCCGTTGCCGGCGGGGGAGTTGGTGGAAGGAACAGGTGGATTGGTGCCGAGAATACCCGCAGCACTAAAACCGGTAAAAAGGTTGTCACCCTGTTTGATGAGTGCGCTGGGATCGCTGTAGTTTTGCAGCAGCACCTGATTGGTCGCAGCGGAGGTGCCGTCGGAGTAGAATTCCGTAACCGTTCCATTGGCGCCAATACTGAAGGAGGTGAGCTCGGGCTGAACAGGCGGAGTGCCTGCGGCGGCAGGAAGGTTGGCTCCAATGCGGACACTGCCAAACGCGCCGGTGGCATTCGTGCCATCTAACGGCGCAGCAGGCGTACCACCGGTTTGGCCTTGAACGCGATAGCCTTGGTAGGTCACGAGGTATCCTTTGTCATCAATGCGGAAATTGCCGGCCCGCGAGGCAAAGAGCTGGCCGTCGGCGGGATTCGACACGAGAAAAAACCCGTTGCCGGAGACACCTAGATCAGTGTTGAGGCCGGTTGACGACAAAGCGCCCTGCGTGAATTTTGTGGTGATCTGCGAGAGCCGCACGCCGGTGCCGACCTGGGTCGCGGATTGATTGGACGAAGATGCAGACGACGGCGCGGAGGAGCGTAGGGTGTTACTGAAACTATCGGCAAAGCTAACGCTCGATCCTTTATAGGCGACGGTGTTAACGTTTGCGATGTTGTTACCAATGACTTCAAGGCCTTTGGTAAAAGCGCGCATGGCGCTGACGCCGGAAGTGAGTGTACCGATGAGTGACATAGTGAGATTCGGATTGGTTGAGACAGTTGGAGGTTACGAGTGGGTTTCGTCCGTGAAAAATTATCCAGTGGGTGTGGCGGTAGTGGTTACTGGCGTGGCGATCACCGGCTTCACCTGCGTGATTGAGGTGTAAGCATACGATTGGCCGTCCATGTTGACGTAGACCGTGCCGGAGCTCACCTGCACCGAATCAACAGTGCCGCTGTGCGTTTTACCATCGGCGCTGAGCGCCGTGACGTTTTTGCCGATCATTGTACTAGCGCCAGACAGTTGTGAGTTGGTCAACAGCGAGTTCATGGACTGAAGCGACGAGAACTGTGCGAGCTGTGCGATCTGATCGGTGTCAGAGATCGGTTTCATGGGATCCTGATTCGTCATCTGCGTGGTGAGAAGCTTGAGAAAATCCTCTTGGCCCAAAGTCTTCTTGGCGACCCGGGCGGAGGAGGTGTCGGTTACCGTGGTGGAGGCAACTGCGGTGGTTGCGGCGATCGATGACATAGAGAAAAAGGGTTAGGCGAGAACGTGAAGATGCTGCGAAGTTTCAGGGCGAGCCGAACGAGCGGCCGTGGCCGCGACAGAAGTAGTTGATCCAGCACTACGGCCGGCGGGAGAAAAGGTGGGGGCAGCGTGCTGTGCTTGTTCCTCGAAGGCCCGCTGACGGCCAGAACCGTCATTGGCGCCGGGAAAGTTTTGCCGGTCTGAGGCTGTTGGGCTAAAGACCGGGTCGGCCATCCGATAGGACCGCTGCTCGGAGGAGGAGCTATTCGACTGCCATTCATGGGCGACGACGTCGCGGAGCTGACTGGAATCAGTCTTGAAGGTCGTGTGAACGGTACCATCGCGGTACTCGACCCGCACGGAAAGGCGGTCGGTATCGCTGAAATCGAAGCGGACTTCGACCGAGTTTCGGTCGATGACCGAGATGCGGTCGGCGATCGCACGAATCTCCTGCACCAGCCTCGGTGCATGTGCGGCGAGCAAGGTGTCGGCCTTTGTCTCTGCCGGATTATTCGGCCGCAAGCCGTCGCCAAGCGTGGTCGAAAAATCGACGGAAGGAGACTTGTTTACGGCAGAATACGGCATAGCGATCTCCCGGTTTGCAGTGCTCGTGCCAACATTCTTCTGGGTGGTTGTTACTATATTACTATCAACGGATAAAGACTTTTTTTCTTCCTTGCCAGTTGAGGGATTCACCCTAGCAGTGATTTCCGGACGACCGGGAATAATCGAGTCGGCAAATTTTTCCTGTGTCTGGTTCGGCGTAAGCGACCCCTGCGTGAAACGACGGCTTGAGTCGTACGTTCCAGCGCCGTCGGCCAACGACACCGAAGCCATTTCTGCGCCCAGCGATTCCTGCGCCAACGGCAATACGGCCTCAGGCTTCGCTGTCTGCTGAAGCGTTGATGAAACTGTCTGGCTGCCTGGTCGCGCCACAGCAACGGGATCAAGGCTGACCTGTCCCGCATTTTGCTGAAAACCTAACTGTTTGGTTGGGACAGGGAAGGCGGCTCGGGCGACCACCGGAGTTGCAGCAGGCGAAAGATCGGTGCTGGCGCGAACGGCGGCGGTTTTGGCCGAAGCCTGTTCTGGAAAAGATGCCTGATTCGCGATCTGAGGATTCTGGCTCTCGGTCGTTCGATTCTGCGAAATGACAGGCTCAGGCATGCCTTGCGCAACGGCCTGCTCTTTGCCCGAAACGGTGCTCTGCAGAGGGCCAGCGCCCGAGGTCGGCTCTTGCACGGGCACCTGGAGCACGGACGGCGGCACCCATTGTCCAGCGACAAATTGATAAACCAGCTCCATCGAAACCGGGCCGGGCGCGTCACCAGAAACGTCATCCGATTTGGCGGCGACCTTCTGCTTCTCCTTGGGCAAAGAAGGGCCGCAACGCGCCTGCGGCTTTTCACCGACCATTTCAGGTGGTGTGGAGACGGCAGCCGGCAGGACTTCGGGGCCGCAGGCAGGTACAACGCCGGACGCGGCTGCAGGAGCCGTCTGCGATCCAACCTGCGCCATGTAATAGATTCCTGGATACACGCCAGGGGTCTTCGCGGGGCCGGCAGGCACGGGAGGAGTGGTGGCAGCCGGCATGTAACACATTCCCGGATACGCCGCTGGCGCGATTGGGGCAGCTGATCCGAAGGACGGTGCCGGTTCCACCGAAGCGAGTCCAGGTCCGGCGGAAGGGATACCTCCGTTGACGCCGGAACCATCAGCTTGAGTCAGCAAGCTGGCAAAAGGAGTGTCCGACGGCGCGGCGCCAGGAGATAACGTGGGGGTTCCACAGCTAGCAATCAGGTCGCTGGGAGCAGCGGCGAGTTCGGTAGGAAGGCAGGTTGAAGGAAGAGTCATGGAACAAAACCCTTCCTTGGGCGGAGTTGCCCGCGCCTTCCTTGGCACGGGTGAAATGATGGAGCAGCGCGAAAACGACGCGCCGGTTGAGAAATGAATTAGGGGCCGCTTTGCGCAGATTTAAGGAGGCGGAGTTTTTCGGAGAGAGTAGCGATGCGTCGAGCCATGGCCGGATCGGTCGCAGCCTGTTTGCTCATCTCTTCGAAGAGCGGGCTCACGATGTCGGTTTTCATGAGCGAGAGCAGTTTCACGACCATGGTATCATCCATCTCCTTGAAGATGGTGAGTGTGGATTTCGGCGTGAGGTTACTGTAGGTGGCGACAAGCGATTTCAGATTCTTCATCTCGTCAGCCTGGATGGAGGTGATCCGGCTGGTGATGTCGGCGCGCAATGCCTCAAGCTGCTGGCGTTGTTTAGTGAGCTCCTGTCGTTCGGCATTGAGCCGTTCCTCGCGCTGCTTGAGCTCTTCCGCACGTTTTGCGTACACAGCTTTCTGGTCTTTTAGTTCGCTGGCCAGGTTTTCTATCTCGATGGTCCAGAACCCCCAGGGGGCATCAGGCTTGGCCTCTTCCACCGCTTTTGCCTGGGCGTGCTTGGCGGCGGCAATGAGCGGGACGGCAGCCTTCCAAAACATGCCAAGGCCGGTGCCAACACCGAGCAAGAGCGCGATGGCGAGGACAACGATCGGATTGGTGGCGAGCTTGATCATAAACCTTGAGCGGCAGCGCGGGCCGAGAGGGCGCTGGTGCGATCGTCGAGAGCCGCCTGATCCTCCCGTTCGGATTCGTGCCGGTGAATGGCTCTGGCTTTATGTTCGAGGCTTTCGACAACGCGCAGATTGCGGCGGGCGCCAAGCCAGGCCTGCCGGGCTTCCTCCATGGCAACGCGGGCTTTTTCAAGCTCGGTTGCAGCTTTAGCGACAGCCTCTGTTTCGGTTTTGTAAGCTTCTAAAAACGAAACTTCGTCGCCAGCCCGGAAAGTGCGTTTTCGGCCTGAGCGCAAAATCTCCTCCAACTCAGCGAGCCTGGCCTGCAACATCTGCAAATGCTCTTCGGCGGTCACGTAGGCATGCACGGCGAGAGAAAATTGTTCGCGGGCCCGAAGCTCACGGATGGAGCGCACGGTCTCGACGGAACGGAGGGGAAAGCGAAACTTTTTCATGTGATGATCTTTTTGAGGAGACCGAAGCTCGTCGCGCGCGGCACGTGTTCCAGCACGCCCTGGCGAAGGAAGGCTTTCATTGGTTCGTGAAGATTGACGGCGCGATCGAGCGAGGCGTTCGTGCCTTTTTGATACGCACCGATGGTAACGAGATCTTCGTTGCGGCGGAAAACCGCGAGGTGTTCGCGCGCCCGGGCAACGAGGTCAATCTCGTCGGGGGTGCAAACGTCGCGGTTGAGACGGCTGATGCTCTCGAGTACGTCAACCGCTGGATAATGGTTCGCGTGAGCAAGCGCGCGAGAAAGGACAATGTGACCGTCGAGGATACCGCGCACGGCGTCAGCCACGGGTTCGTTCATGTCATCACCTTCGACAAGCACGGTATAGAGCGCGGTGATGGAACCGGTTTCACCCGAACCAGAGCGCTCCAGCAAACGAGGGAGCATCGCGAAAACCGAAGGCGTGTAACCGCGCGTAGCCGGTGGTTCGCCGACGGCGAGGCCGATCTCGCGCTGCGCCATCGCAAAACGCGTGACGGAGTCCATCAGCAGCAAAACGTTTTTCCCTTCGTCGCGGTAAGCTTCGGCGATGGAGGTCGCGGTGAACGCGGCGCGCAGGCGCAACGGTGCAGGCGTGTCACTGGTGGCGACGACGACCACCGAGCGGGCAAGGCCTTCGGGGCCCAGATCTTTTTCAATGAACTCGCGTACTTCACGGCCACGTTCACCGACCAGACCGATCACGACAACATCGGCTTCGGCGCCACGGGCAATCATACCCATGAGCGTGGATTTACCGACACCGGAACCGGCGAAAAGGCCCAGACGTTGGCCCCGACCAAAGGGAATGAATGTATCAATGACTCGAATACCGGTGGAAAAGGAATCGCGGATACGCTGACGACGCATCGGGTGCGGCGGGCGGGCCGAGTCTTTGTTCGCGCGGGCAGTGGGCAACAAACCGAGCCCATCGTAGGGTTTGCCCATCGCATCAAGGACGCGACCGAGCAGACGCGGACCTATTTGAGGGAGCGGCGGACGATCGGCGGCGGCGACTTCGCAGCCAGCGTGAAGCCCGGCGGTTTCACCGAGCGGCATGAGTAAAACGTGTTCGCCGCGAAAGCCGACGACTTCGGCAGTGACAGCAAAGTTATCGCGTTCAGAGCTGATGCGGCAGAGTTCGCCGAGGCCAACATTTGGGCCTTCGGATTCAATAATCAGACCCGTGACGCCGGTGACATGACCCAGGCGTCGCACGGCAGGCAGGCTGCGCACCTGCGAGCGGAGAGCTTCGATCATGGGAACGACGTTGGTCATGGGAAATAGTTAGGCGCTGAGAAGTTCGCGGGTGAGTGCTTCAAGTTTAGCCTGACGGCGCGCGTCGGTGAGACCGAAGCGGCTGCGGACCTGACAATCGCCTGGCCCGAGTGCGGCATCGACCACCACGCGAAGTCCGGGATGGCGCGTTTTCCAGTCGACGGCCAACTGCTCCAGCAAAGCGCCATCGCGCGGGCAGAGGAAAAGTTCGAGATTGTCGCGCTCCGGATAGAGCTGGGAAAGTGTTTCCTCGCACAGCTTCATGACCTGTTCGCCCGTAGGTTCATAACCAGCGAGCAGGCGACGGGCAATTTCCACGGCGAGGGAGGGCAGCGCTTCGCGAAGTTGGGTCTGGAGATCAGTATCGGTTGTGGCGAGTTTCTGGAAAAGACCTTCCTGCATGGCCTGTACGTCAGCGCGAAATTCCACGAGCTGCTGGTTGGCAAACTCGCGCGCGGAATCACTTCCTTCCTGATACGCCTTCTGACGAATCCCCTCGACCTCGGTCTCGGTGAAAACCCGAGAACCGCGCTGGCCGGGAATAGAAACGCTGGCCAGCGGACGATCAAAGGCGACGAGTTTATTGTGTGCAGACATTAGATAGAGTTTTTATGCAACGACAGCGGCATCGCTGCCTGAATCGAGTGAGATAGACCCTTCTTCTTCGAGGCGGCGGACGACCTGGATGATAGCGTCCTGCGCGACTTCGACGTCCTTCAAACGAACCGGGCCGAGCATACCAATTTCGTCGCGCAAACTTTCCGCGGCGCGCTTCGAAATCGATTGGTAGATCTTTTCCTTCAGCGGCTCGCTGGCGGACTTCATCGAAACGGCGAGGTTGGCGGAATCCACTTCACGCAATACGCGCTGCAGATCGGCGGCGGCCAGGCGGCTGAGATCTTCGAAGCTGAACATTTTCTTGCGGATCGCAGCACCGAGCTGCGCGTTGCGCTCTTCGAGACGGGCGAGGAGGCTCTTCGACATTTCTTTGTCGATGCCGTTGAGGAGATCGGCCACGACGCGCACGCCGCCGGAGCGGTGGTAGGTCGGGCGAACTTTGTTGTCGAAATGCTTGCCGAGGTTGCGGACGATTTTGCCGACCAAGTCGAGCGAGGTAGAATCGATCGTGCCGAGGCGCTCAACCACTTCCTCGCGGAGATCGGGGCTCAACAGGGCAAAAATTTCCGCCGCCTTCGCGCCTTCGAGATACGAGAGGACAAAGGAAATAGTCTGCGGTTGTTCGTTTTTGATGAGATTGTAGATCTGGCGACCTTCCATTTCGGAAATATCCTTGATTACCTCGACGGCCGAACCAGCGGGTCCGAGGCGGCCGATAATCGTACCGGCCTTGTAATCGCCACGGGCGATTTCCAGCGTGCGGCGGGCGTAATCGAGACCACCGAGCGTGGCGGTAATACTTTCGCCCACGAGTGGCGTGAACTCTTCGAGTACCCGGTTGCGCGTGGTGTCGGAGACCATGCCATATTGGGCCATTTCGCGGCAGAGCAACTCGATCTCGGCGTCATCGAAATGGCGCAGCACTTCGGCGGCAGATTCCGGACCGAGTACAATCAGGAAGAGGGCGAGCTTCTGCTGGCGGGTGAGTTTGCTGAAATCGGGATCGATCATCGTCGCTACGTTTGAATTTATATCTTACGATCAGTTCTTTTTTACAGCGACCCAGTCGCGGAGCGCGGTGCCGATATTGGCGGGCTTCTGGCGGATAAGCTCGTTGAGAAGCTCGGGCGAGAGCATGCCGTTGGTTTGAAGCGCACGTTTGGTGGCATCCGGCGGTTCGGCCAGGAGCTCCATCGGCACAGTCTCGATCTTCTGCTTCTTCAACATGCGCCAGAAGACGAGGAGCACCAGGGAAGCCACGCCGATGGCGATGTAGCGGCTGGCCGTTTCGATCCAGCCCTGAACACGGGTTTCGGACTGGATTTTCTGGATCTGGACGTTGATCGGTTCGGTCTGGAAAGCGGTTTCCTGCAACGAGACGAGTGAATCCACGGACTGGCCGGCAGTGGCATGCAGGCCGAGGGCGTTGATCACGATCTGGCGGAGCGCCTGCATTTCCTCGGCGGTGCGCTTGAGCGGTTTGCCATCGGCACCGACGCCGCGTTCGGCGATAAAGACGGAGGCGGTCAGGTTTTTGACGGTGCCGGGCTGGCGGATGACATTGGTTACGACGCGGCCGATTTCGTAGGAAGTGGTGCGATTCTTACGATTAGAATCGGTGACGGTGCTGGGGCGTTGTTCTACGCCGGGAGCCGTGGCGGCCTTATCGCCGGGAGCAACGGGGGTGTTGGCAGAAACGCCGACAGCGCCGCCGGCCCTGCCCTCAGTGGAATTAGAGATATCCTCTGTCACGGTCTGGCTGCGCACGACCTGGCCCTCGGGATCGTACTTTTCCTGCATGAGCGTGGTGGCCTCGGTCTCGATCTCGGCAGAGACGCGGACGATGGCGTTGTTGTTGCCAACAACGGGCACGAGCATGGTTTCGATTTTCTTGGCGAAATAATCTTCCACCTGCTGACGGTAGCGCATCTGGCTGGAGGCGGTGCCGAGAGTCGGATCCTGGCGTAGTTCCTCTGACAATACGTGGCCGCGTTGATCAACAACGGCGACCTGATCTGGCTGAAGGCCCTGCACGGCATTGGCCACGAGGTGACGGATGGAGTTGACCCCATCGGCCTCAAGCCGAGAGGACGCGAGTTCGATAAAAACGGAGGCGGTGGGCTTGATGTTTTGATCGGTGAGAAGCAGGCGGTTTTCCGGCTGAACGATCATCACACGGGCACTGCGCACGCCATCGAGTTGGGAAATGGTTCGGGCGAGTTCGCCCTGAAGTGCGCGGATATAATTGGTGCGTTGCACGAAGTCGCTAAGACCGAACTGGCCTTTATCGAATATCTCGAAACCGACGCCATCGCCACTGGGGATGCCTTTGGAAGCGAGTTCCATGCGCAGACGGTAAACTTGATCAGCGGGCACATAAACCGTGCCGCCACCCGCGCTAACCTTGTGCTGGATACCTTGGGCCTGGAGCTGGCTGACGATCGCAGCGGCATCTTTTTCCGAGAGGCGGCCGTAGAGGAGCTGCATGTCGGGCCGGCGCGACCAGATCGTGAGCGCGGTCAGACAAGCGACCACAGTGAGCGCCGCCATGACGAGCGATACGCGTTGGTTTAACCCAAGTTCCTTCCAGAGGGAGCCAAGGGATTGGAGAAAGTTTTTCATTTAAAAGCGGGTATGGAGTTGGCGAAGCAGGATCACACCGGCATGCGCATAAGTTCTTGGTAGGACTCGACGACCTTGTTGCGCACCTCGACCATGAGCTGGAAGGCCACGCCGGCCTCCTGCATCGCGATCATTGATTGGTGAACCTGGTCATTTTTGCCGAGCAGGACGTCGCGGGTGATCGCGTTCGCGTCAGCATCCTTCGCGCTGACCGAGGAGATCATCTGCTCGAACACTTTGCCGAAACCACCGGGCTGCACCGTGTTCGAATCGGTGGAGGGGAGCGCGATGCCGGGAAGTTTGACCGGGCCCGTGGGTGAATCGGTGCGAGTGGGCGCATTGAGCTGCGCGAGGAGCGGATTCTGGAGGCTGGAAACTGAACCAATGAGCGACATGGGAAAGGGGTCGTTTAGAGCAGGCGCCGGGTTTTAGTTATTTGCCGATCTCGAGGGCTTTGAGCGCCATCTGACGGGCGTTTTTCACGACCGAGAGATTGGCTTCGTAGGCGCGCGAGGCAGTCATGAGATCGACCATTTCGTAGGCCATATTGACGTTGGGCATCTCCACGTAGCCGTCGGCAGCTGCGTCAGGATGTTGGGGATCATAGACGCGTTCGCCCTTGGATTTGTCGTCTTTGATCATGCCGATTCGAACGCTCTGCAAAGCACGCCCGGAGGACGTCGAGCTGCCCTCTTGACGAAGCAACTCCGTCTCGAAGGTAACCGTCTTACGCTGATAAGGCATGCCATTCGGTCCACGCGTGGTCTGGGCGTTGGCAATATTCTGGGCGACGATGTCGAGACGGGTCTTCTGAGCGTTGAGCGCACTGGCGGTTATATCGATGCCGGAAATGATGTTCATGGGGCGATGTACGTTTGTAAGTTATTGGTTATCATTAAGCATGACCCGAGATCGCCATTTTCATCTGCTTAATATTTCGGCTCACCACTTCGGCGAGGTAGTCGTACTCGACGGAGTTGCGGTTCATCGCGAGCAACTCGGTTTCCATCTCAACGCTGTTGCCATCGGCGCGAACGCTGCGCGCAGAAAGGTCTTCAACAATCGTCGGCTTAAGCGAAGCGGTGTCGGCGATTTTGCCGGCTTCGAGGCGGGAACGCAGCTCGGTGGCAAAATCCGGTGCGACATCAAGGCGGCGGTAACCTGGGGTATCAACGTTGGCGATATTCGAGGCGATGGCCTCCTGACGCACCACAGAGGCGTCGAGAAGTTTTCTCGCCATCTGGTAAACGTCAGACTGGGAAACCGGGTCGATCATCGTCGTGCGATTTAGCAACGGCGGTGCCAGCATGGCCAACGGCGTTCGATCAAACTGAATATCAGGCGATTAAAAATATCAGGGTGTTCACCCTAGACGATCCCGGGCGAAACCCCCAGACCCCATGCGGCCTGCACGGCAAATTTTGCCGCCCTAGAATTGAACCCTAGTTATTCCCGAAGGATTTGATGCAAGTGCATCTTCATTCGTGAGCAAACGCGCCGATACTTTTTACACCACCCACAAACTATGCGGGACAGCGATTACGAATTCATCCGCGAACTGGTTTACACCCAGAGTCGCATCAATCTAGGGCCCGACAAAAAGGAGCTGGTCTCGGCGCGCCTCGGCAAACGCCTGCGTGCCACGAACATCACCTCGATCAGCGACTACTGCCGCTTTCTCCAAGAGAAGGAAGGCGGTGAGGAGCTCTCGCACCTGATTGATGCTATCTCAACCAACCACACTTATTTTTTTCGGGAGAGCGAACACTTCGATTTCCTCACCGGCACGGCACTACCTGAAATGGTCAAACGCCAAGCCACGGAGCGTTGGCCCCGTTTCAGCATCTGGAGCGCCGCCAGCTCCTCCGGCGAAGAGCCCTACTCCATCGCGATCGCACTCGCCCAGTTTTTTGGCAACCATTCCAACTGGCCCTGGCGCATCGAGGCCACGGACATTTCCCATAAAATCCTCCAAAAAGCCCGCATCGGTGTTTACCGCGACGAAGCCGTGAAAAAAGTGCCGGCCGCCCTACTCCGCACGCATTTCCAAAAAGGCTTCGGCCCTCAGGAAGGCAATTATCGGGTGAAACCCCACGTCCTCGAAAGTGTCTCCTTCCGCCAGCTCAACCTGCTCGAGGGTTCGTTCCCGTTCACCGAACCATTCCAAGTGATCTTTTGCCGCAACGTCATGATCTACTTCGATCGCCCGACCCAAACCGAACTGGTCAACAAGCTCGCACGGCAACTCGTTCCGGGCGGCTACCTGTTCGTCGGTCATTCAGAAAGCCTCAGCGGCATCAAGCACTCGCTCAACATGGTCAAACCCGCCATCTACCAACGCCCGCTAAAATAGCAGCTTACTCGCCACCTCCAAGCTCCCGTATTCTGCATTCTTAGTTCTCCACTCTTCATTCCCCTTTCCTCATGCCTCCCCGCAAAATCCGCGTCCTCGTCATCGACGACTCCGCCGTCATCCGCAAGGTCGTGAGCGAAGCCCTCGCCCACGAGCCCGACATCGAAGTCGTGGGCACCGCGATGGAC